>Ga0194041_10000008_pt1 | contig 93344 bp, 94 predicted proteins | sample JunL449m_MetaG_FD_160082 | JGI IMG/M metagenome (GOLD analysis project Ga0194041, IMG submission 160082) | Anoxic zone freshwater microbial communities from boreal shield lake in IISD Experimental Lakes Area, Ontario, Canada - Jun2016-L442-9m | ecosystem: Environmental > Aquatic > Freshwater >...
GAAATACGGAGACGTGGCCGAGCTGGTCGAAGGCACTCCCCTGCTAAGGGAGCATCGGGGCTAAAACTCTGATCGGAGGTTCGAATCCTCTCGTCTCCGCCAGTAATATTCAATAAACCCAGTAAATTCAATGAGTTGCTGGGTTTTTTGTTGCCCTAAATCCCCTTAATAACCATAATTGTTGGTATTTTTGCAACTAAATGTTGCACCACAGCATATTTGTGTTTAGAATGATGCATCGCAACAAAATTTTAACCAAATCACTTATTAAGGATAAATCATGTTCCAGACTCAATTAAACGATCAAATCGCTCAATCACAAGCTAAAGCTGTTGAGAAAGCTAAACATTTGGCACAAGTAGCTGTTGAAAGTGCTCAAGAATTAGCAGAAATCAACCAAGCTGCTGCTAAAGATGCAATGGCTGCTGCACAAGATGCCAGCACACAGTTGTTAGCAATCAAAGATGCGCAACAGTTTACTAATATGGTTGCTCCAGAAGCTGCTCAAGAAGCTGCTAAATATGCTGCTGCTTATCAAGCTAAAGTGAACAAAGTAGTTCGCAATGGCAATAAAGAAGTTGCTCAAGTAATTGATGCCTCTATTGATGATGCACGCGATGATTTAGTAAAGTTTGTTAAAGAGTCCACTAAGACTGCACCTGCTGGATCAGAGGCTTTTGTATCTGCATTCCACACTGCATTTGATGCTTCACTGCAACAGTTCGACCAAGTTCGCGCTTCAGCTACTGATGCTTTCGCTAACTTTGAGAAGAGTGTTGATGCTGCATTGGCAAATATTCAAGGTCAATACGCACCAAAATCAACTAAGAAATCTGCTGCTAAATTAGCTGCTTAATTCAGTAATACCAGTATTTCCAAAGCCGCCTCCGGGCGGCTTTTTTCTTTCCTGCTTTTCTTCAATTTCTCTAAATCCATTTATTTAGGCCCTATTTAGGGTTTTTCCTATATATAAACTTCACAACTTCACAACTTCTGTAGTATAGTAGCTTTACTGGGAGAAGAAATGAAAAGACAGGTAGCTAAAACACATCAAGCCTTGGAGTGGGTAGGGAAGGGCTTAAGTGCTGCGCAAGCGGCGAGGAAGATGGAGATTTCTGAATCTAGTGTGTATGCCGCTCTCAGAAAATCGAAAGCAAAAGATCTGGGCTGCTGCCCAACCTGTGGTCACAAAATAAGGAACTAAGATGAAAAAGAGTCTACTAGCCGTCGTATCAATTTCTGTTGCTGCATTTGCTTACGCTAATACCAAGTCCTCAGATTCTTCTGCATTAGTAAATCAGCAATGCCAAATTTCTGCGCAGGCAGTTTCTACTTTGAAAGGCTTGCGCTACGGCAATACATCAATTAAAAAGGATGTCTCCAGTCTGATTAATAACCACTTAAAGACGCCTGAGAATCGTGAGGTGGCACAGAAAGCATTAATCCTGATGATTGATGATAAATCAACAGATATCGCCACCTTAGAAGGTAAGTATTGCTCATGATGTCTCTGGCTATTTAGAAGCTTAAGAGTGTCATTTACTGCAGAGTGTCCTGATTGTGGCAATGCGCGGGCTTTGTTTAATCGCTGTCCGTATTGCGGTTCTGAAAATTTCCCGACTCTAAGCTCCGATACGATTGAAATTAATATTAAGCAAGATAGCCCCCATGTCGAGGAGGCTTTGGAATTATTAACAGAGCAGTTGCGTAAATGTTTGGACTTAGGAATTAAAGCCATCATCCTAGTTCATGGCTATGGGTCGACTGGAGAGGGCGGCCGCATCAAGTGGGCGATTCAGAATGCGCTGGAAAATAATCGTTATTCAGACCGTGTAGATGAGTACTTCTTTGGCGAGAACGTAGGCTACGGTAGCGAGTCTTACCATGCATTGTTAAAACGTCGTCCAGGCCTCAAAAGATATTTAAAACGCTTCAAAGAAGGTAACGCTGGTATGACGGTGCTATTGCTGGGCTCTCACTATAGAAATGCTTAGAATAGGGCTATCTTAATCAGGAAAGCATTCCGATGACAGCAAAGAAATCCGAGATCGCATCAGAAGCAGCTGCGGCAGAAGCCGGTTTGATCTAGAAGAAATATGGCTCCAGATACTTCCAAGCCTTGGCTAAAAAATTACCCAGCAGGGGTTCCCCATGAAATCGGCCCTCTGAGTCATTCATCCTTAACTGAATTTCTCGATGAGTGCTTTAGTCGCTTTGGAAAGCGTAAAGCTGTTGAGGCTATGGGAAAGTTTTTCTCATATAAGGAGGTCGATAGACTTTCCAAAGACTTTGCCTCTTATCTACAAACCCTTGATCTAGAGAAGGGCGCACGGGTTGCGTTGATGTATCCCAATGTGATTGAGTATGTCGTTGCCATGATTGCTACTCTGCGTGCTGGTTATGTGGTGGTGAATATCAATCCACTCTACACCGCGCGTGAGCTTGAGGCCCAACTGGTAGATAGTGGAGCGACAGTGCTGATAGTGATGGAGAACTTTGCCCATACCTACCAAGCAGTAAGCTCCCAAACAGGTATTCGCCAAGTGATTGTGAGTAGCCCGGGTGAATTAATGGGCCTTAAAGGATATTTAATCAATTGGGTAGCAAGAGAGATTAAAAAATTAATACCGGCTTGGGAATTTGCACATATTAGCTTCAAAGATGCACTTCAGAAAGGCAGTGAGCACCACTTTCAGAAACCAAACATTGGTTTAGAGGATATTGCTTTCTTGCAATATACCGGTGGCACTACTGGAACTTCAAAAGGAGCAGTACTACTACACCGCAATATTCTTGCAAATGTGATGCAAATAGAGAGTTGGTTAAATCCCGGCCTCAAGCAAAAACCAGAACAGCAATTGGTATTTTTGTGTGCACTGCCAATGACCCATATTTTTGCTTTAACAGCGTGTGCTTTGCTGGGCATTGCTAAGGGTAGTCTATTGATTCTCGTTCCCAATCCACGTGACATCACTGGTTTTATCAAAATGCTCATGAAGCATCCCAATATCAACATATTCCCTGGAGTAAACACACTCTTTCATGCGCTCATTCATCGCCCTGAGTTTAAGAAGGTAAAGCTCCCTAATTTACTGGTCACGATTGGTGGTGGCATGGCGGTTCATAAGAAAACAGCAGACCATTGGCAAGCACTTACAGGTGTTCCTATTGCACAGGGCTATGGTTTATCAGAGACATCTCCAGTTGTCTGTGTAAACACGCCATTAGAGAAACATTTCACAGGGCACATTGGCATGCCAATTCCCAGCACTAATGTTGTCATTCTGGATGATGATGAGGTAGAGCTGCCATATGGCACCCCGGGAGAGATTTGTATTCAAGGACCACAAGTAATGGCGGGCTATTGGAATAAACCAGAAGAAACGAACCATTGCATGACAGCTGACGGCTTTTTTAAGTCAGGAGACATTGGCTTTATTACTGATCAAGGTTATGTGGAGATCGTTGATCGCAAGAAAGACATGATCGTGGTGGCAGGATTTAAAGTGTTTCCAAATGATGTAGAAGATTACTTAGTTCAAATGGATGGTATTAGAGAATGTGCCGTAATTGGGGTACCACACCGTAAGCTAGGAGAAATCGTAAAAGCTTATGTAGTGAGAGATAACCACCATTTAACCGAAGCAAATATCTTGCAATATTGCAAAGATCATATGACTAGCTATAAACGCCCTCGAAAGGTCGTCTTTATCGATGAGCTCCCGAAATCCAATGTCGGTAAGATTTTGCGTCGCGAGCTCAGAAACTTATAAGCCTTCGGTAGAAGGCTTAGCGAGGAGTTTTACCAACCATCTTGGCCGCTCTCAAGAAGTCAAAGTCAACGCCTTGATCAGCCTGTGTCACCGTATCTAAGAATAGTTTCTTGTAGCCACGTTCAGCGGTGGGTGAGGTAATCGGATTTTCTTTAGTACGCTTGGCTAACTCTTCATCAGAAATCAGTAGACTAATCTCGCGATTCTTGACACTGAGGCGAATGCAATCACCATTACGAACCTGGGCTAATGGGCCACCAATCGCAGATTCGGGGGTAACGTGCAGCACAATCGTGCCAAATGCTGTGCCGCTCATGCGCCCATCAGAGATGCGCACGATATCTTTTACACCGGCACGCGCTAATTTCATGGGAATAGGGATGTAGCCTGCTTCAGGCATGCCTGGCGCACCTTTAGGTCCAATATTCTTGAGTACCAAAATATCATCTGCTGTGACATCTAAATCAGGACTATCAATCCGACTGGCTAGGTCTTCCGCATTCTCAAACACTACTGCACGACCTTCATGCTCCATCAGCTTCTCATTGGCAGCCGATTGCTTAATGATTGCGCCGCCAGGGGCAAGGTTGCCATGCAGAACAGCAATACTGCCACGTGGGTAAATTGGATTGTCAAATTTGCGAACTACATCTTGTTTAAAGCTTGGCGGCGCTGCATCGATTTCTTCGCCGAGGGTTCTGCCACTCACAGTCATAGCATTAAGTTTTAGCAGTGGCTTGAGCTCACGAAGTAGTGTAGTCATACCACCAGCATCATGGAAATTTTCCATGTAATGATCACCAGAAGGTTTGAGATCAACCAGTACGGGAGTTTCATTACCCATTTTGTCTAAGGCCTCTAAATCAATCTCCAGACCCATGCGACCAGCAATTGCGGTTAAGTGGACAATGCCATTAGTAGAGCCGCCAATTGCTAGCAATACCCGGATAGCATTTTCAAAGGCATCTGCTGTCAAAATCTTATCAATGCTTAAGCCATCTTTAGCCATTTGCACTGCACAGGTACCAGTTTCTTCTGCAACCCGAATGCGATCTGCAGTCACGGCTGGCGGGGTAGCGCCCCCAGGCACAGTCATCCCCAAGGCTTCAGAGATGCAGGCCATGGTGCTGGCAGTGCCCATGACTGAGCAGGTACCTACGCTTGCAACTAGCTGATCATTCACTTCATCTTTTTCAACTTCATCGATTTCACCAGCGCGAAACTTACCCCAGTAACGACGACAGTCTGTGCAGGCGCCAACGCGCTCACTGCGATGTGAGCCAGTAAGCATTGAGCCAGTAATAAGTTGAATAGCAGGCAAACCTGCGGAAGCAGCGCCCATCATTTGTGCGGGAACTGTTTTATCGCATCCACCAATCATGACAACCGCATCCATCGGTTGTGCACGTAACATCTCTTCGGTATCCATTGACATGAGGTTACGTAAATACATACTTGTTGGTGCGGCAAAGCTCTCATGAATGGAGATCGTTGGAAATTCCATTGGCAAACCACCAGCAAGCATGACGCCACGCTTCACTGCTTCAAGCAGTTGCGGCATATTGCCGTGACATGGGTTGTATGCACTACCGGTATTAATAATTCCAATCACAGGGCGATCTAAGGCACTATTGGTATAGCCAGCACCCTTAATAAATGCTTTGCGTAAAAATAATGAGAAGCCCTCATCGCCGTAGCTTGTTAAGCCTTTACGTAAACCTGTCTCAGGCGCTGTCTTAGAATCTGTTGGCTTAGTGCTCATATTGGTCTTAGTAATGAATGATTTGTATAAATGCTATTTAAGGCTAATTGTAGCTATGCCAGTACTAAATCGCCTACAAGCCTCCGCTCCAGCGGTATTGCCAAGATATCCCCAGCATGTCATAGCTTGTATTGGTCCTAGAGTAGATGCCGGTACTGCCAGTCAATCGAATAGCGTTGTACTTATCAATCGGATAGGAGAGAGTGCTGCCAAAGCGCCAGTTTTCTTGTGAGCTATTGATGGTCAACCCATTGATATAGGTTTGCCCTCCAAAGTAGTAAGTAGCATCAGCTGATATCCAGGCGGTATTAGGGAAATAATAGATCACATGTGTTTCTGATGAATACACTGGGCTTTGAGATAGGGTGTTATTGCCCATATAGCTAGCATTACTGGTATAGATTGATGCCATACCAGCTAGTTCTAGGCGCCAAGGACCAACTGCTTGTGAAGCGCCAATACCTGGTTGAATCACGGTGCGGTTGCCACCGACATTGACCATTTGTTCGTTGTTGTACCTCCCCCAAGGAATTGTTGCCGCTAAGCTTGCACCAATGATGAGGTCTTGCTGATAATTTTTGAATTCACTTTCCGAGAGGGCGGGAGCACCATATAAATTGACTGAGGCTTTAATCATGGGATCTGAAAGACCCTCAGCAGATGCATTGATTACCTGGCCCCTTGCAGTGCCTGTCCCAGATAATTGTGCATAGGGCACGGTTATAGAGAGTCTTCCAGATTGGCCAGCAACATCGAGAACATGAGTCAAATTAATGACTTCAGTAGTGAGTTTGTATGAACTACTTTTGGCTTGTGCAATACCACCAGTAATAAAGTTAATGTCAATCGGCGCATTTGAATAAGCGCGAGCTTCAATTTCTTGAGCATGAATCTGAAAAGAGAGAAATCCAAGAGCGCAAAACCAAAATAGTTTTTTAGAACATGAAGGCAGAGAGTGCCAGCTTGAAAAGCTATTGGCCAACAGGATTTTTTCGGCCAAACAGAATAGTTAGGATTACATTGTTGCCTAAAGCCAATTTCATACCAATCAATACTAAATACGGCCAGACTATCAACCAGTAGACTAGAGACATCGCCAAAATATGTAGAGGATTTTTTTGGCCAAAGCTAGCCATAGAGTCAAGAAAGTTTTTTCCATGCATCAGACCTTCAATGCCAGCTTCGATATAGTTCAAGCCTAGTACAACTAAGAGGTATAGGATCGATTCCAGAAATAAAGATTTAATAATGCCATTGGATTTTTGGACATTAATTGGAAAAATAGCTTGAGCTATCAACATAAATTTAGCGCATAAACCTGCCTTGATAATGGCAATGCCGAACATCGATAATGGAATAGGGTGTTTATTTAATGTTGTGGCAGCTAAAAAAGTAAGTGCACAGAACCAGATAGAAAAATAAACGGCAAGAGTTAATGCTTGCTTAGCCTCTGCCTCTATTTTCTTTTTTATTCCTGACCTATGATTTGTGTTATCTATGGAAGCATTCATTATTTAAGCGTTACAGCAAGATTCGCCGCTAGAGCAGGCGGAGGTAGTTTCTACAGGAGCTGGTTCATTGGTGTAGCGGGCAATAAATGCATGTTTACTGTGTAGCGGTAGCTTGATCCACACAAAGTGACCAGAACCAGGGGCAACATCAATAGGCTCTCCGCCCATATTCCACATAGCATCTAAGATAATGTCTTGATTTCCTTGTGGTTCAATTATTTCAAGCTTGTCACCAACTGAAAAGCGGTTTTTAACATCTACTTTGACTCGACTAGAAGCAGAGTCAATGTCGAGGGTTTCACCAACATACAAACTTCTGCCTGAAAGGGAGTAGCCTCTCATATACAGTTGGTAATCCTTATCGTGGTGACGTTCATAAAAACCATCGGTATAGCCGCGATTGGCAAGACCTTCTAGATTGCCAAGTAGAGTTGTATTAAAAGGTTTTCCTGCAACTGCATCATTGATGGCTGAGCGATAAGCTTGGCAAGTACGCGAAACATAATAGGGCGACTTGGTACGACCTTCGATTTTGAATGAGTCGACACCCATCTTCGTTAGTCTTTCGATATGCTCAACCGCACGTAAATCTTTCGAGTTCATGATGTAGGTGCCATGTTCATCTTCTTCCATTGGCATTAAGTCATCTGGCCTTTTAGCTTCTTGAAGTAGAACGACGTCACCGCTAGAAGTTTGTTGGCCAGGCTTGACCTTGTAATCCCAGCGACAAGCATTGGTGCAAGCGCCTTGGTTAGAGTCGCGATGGGACATATAGCCCGATAGTAAGCAGCGTCCTGAGTAGGCAATACATAGAGCGCCATGGACAAACACCTCCAGCTCCATTTCGGGACAATCTTGACGCACTTCTTCAATCTCATCAAAGGAAAGCTCTCGAGATAAAATGACTCGGCTAATGCCAACTGAGCGCCAGAACTTTGCAGAGGCACCATTTACGGTATTGGCTTGGACTGATAAATGAATCGGCATATCTGGCCAAGCTTCTCTAGCCATCATAATTAAACCAGGATCAGACATGATGAGCGCATCCGGCTTTAAATCAACCACGGGCGACATGTCTTTGATGTAGGTGCGAGTCTTAGCGCCATGCGGCAACAGGTTGGAGACTAAGAAAAACTTTTTACCTAATTCATGTGCAGTATCAATACCTTGCTTGAGGACTTCGATTTTGCCGAAGTCATTATTACGAACGCGTAATGAATAGCGAGGCTGGCCAGCATAAATTGCATCCGCTCCGAATTCGAAAGCGGTTTTTAGCATGGAAAGGCTGCCGGCAGGGGCTAGAAGTTCTGGTGTTTTGGTCATGAAGCCTATTTTAAGGCTCTTGGGGAGTTTTGGGTTTTGCTAGCTCTCGAGCTCCTATGCTTATTAAAAACAGCTAAAAAGAGGATTTTTCTGATTGATACACCGCAGGACTGCTATATTGGCTGGACAAAATATAGATAAGGGCATCAGCCCATAAGGAGACGAAGTGAAACTGATAGCACGCTCGCTAGTGGCACTAATTTCTTGTTTATTTCTCGGTCAAGCTTTTGCCGCAGGAAAGATTCAGATGAACGAGTACATGGTGCAAAGCGATACCCCAGGTATTTCACTTTATGTTCGTAATAAGCACTTAGCTGGCATGAAGAAATTCTCTGCCGAAAAAACCTTGCTCTATGTTCATGGCTCAACCTATCCCGCAGAAACTGCCTTTGATTTATCCCTAGATGGGACCTCTTGGATGGAATACATGGCAGCTAGAGGCTACGATGTCTGGTTGGTAGATCTCAGAGGCTATGGTAAATCTACGCGCCCACCTGAGATGGATCAGCCTGCCGATCAGAATCCCCCAATCGTCAGAACAGATACAGCAGTAAAGGATGTTTCTAGCGCAGTGGACTACATCCTTAAAAAGCGTAATCTGAATAAGATCAATCTACTTGGTTGGTCTTGGGGTACGACTATTATGGGCAAGTACACCACCGAGAATAATGAGAAGGTCAACAAACTAGTTCTCTATGCACCACAATGGCTTCGTCAAGGCGGAGCTCCTCTAACAGATAAAGGCGGTCAATTAGGCGCATATCGGGTTGCCTCGATTGCTGATGCTAAAAATCGCTGGCTAACTGGCGTCCCAGAGAGTGCAAAAGCCACATTAATTCCGCCAGGATGGTTTGAGAAGTGGGCGGAAGCAACCTTTGATACTGATCCATGGGGTAGGTCTCAAACACCTAAAAAACTCCGAGCCCCTAACGGTACAGTTCAAGATGCGCGTGAGTTTTGGACAGCCGGAATTCCATTATATGAACCTAAAAATATCCGTGTTCCAGTGATGCTAGTTCATGCAGAGTGGGATGCGGACCTTCCTAGTTACATGATGTATGAATATTTCACCAAGCTAGAAAATGCGCCATACAAAATGATGTTGCAAATCAGCGAAGGCACTCACACCATCATCATGGAGAAGAACCGCATGTTGATGTTTTCGGGAGTACAAGAGTTTTTGGATAGTAATTTCAAGCCAGAGAAATAAGATCTGCTAATAATCAAGGGTTGGGCTCTACAACAGACCCCTTTTATAGGGCCCTACCGTGGACCTCTAAAACGTGCTGGGTAGGCCAAAATCACGCTCCCAAGGGCTATTTTTGACGTCCTGATGACAGTCTGAGCTATATATTTCCCCAAAATTAGGGTTATTACTACATTTGTCTGTTTACTATAAAAAAAAGAGGTTATATAATTTTTTTCGTAGTTCTGTTTAATTGATCAATAACACACGGAGTAAATATGAAATTATTAGCCACAGCAGTTGCACTATCCCTTTTGTCTTTTGGCGCAATGGCCCAACTTGATAAAAATAAAGACGGTAAAATTTCTTCCGCTGAATTTAAAGCTTGCGACCCCAATGGCGATATGATTATCACTAAAGCTGAAGCTAAAGCATGCGGAATGACTGATGCCGAATTTAAACAACTCGACAAAGACCAAAGCGGTGCGATCGAAGCTAGAGAAGTCGCAATGGCTGGTTAAGCATTAGCAATGTATCACCCCCTTAAGCTATAAGGGGTTTGGAATTTTCACAATACCTGCTTCGGCGGGTATTGTGCTTTTAAGGTGAGCACTATATTGGGGCAATTAGTCCGTCGAATCTATTGCTAGTCTAGCCTTAGCTTGAATAGATGACATAGAATGACCTTATGAGTAGCTTAGTCCAAAGAGTGGTTTCTTTAGTTTTATTGATGCTTGTTTTATCAGCCTGCAATTCTGCAAAACTAGAAGCACGACTTGAAGCTAATCCACAATGCAAGGATGTCTATAACGCTAAAACTGGAGCATTGATGCCATGCTCTGGCAGTGATAGATCTTTTTATATTGCAGCAGGGATAGAGGCGCCAAGGCAAGCTAGGGCGTCAGTAGTTGCAAACACAGCAGCCAGCCCTGTTGCAGCACAAACTCCGACACCCCAATTAACTCAAGCTAGTCAACCATTACAAGCTCAACCTGACTGCAAACCTTCAATTCATAAGAAGACGGGTGGTATTCTTCCTTGTCCACCCCTAGATTAAGCATTATTAGTTATGATGATTTAGTCCAATTAATCTTTAATGCATGTAGGCAGCACCCATATAGGAATAAAAATGAAGAAAATGAATCTTGTCACAGCATCGATCATTGCAGCTGCTTTGCTCGCCGCATGTAGCAACGCTCCCAAACTGACAACCGATAACATGCCTAGGTCTGGTTTCTTGTCAGACTATTCACTATTGGTTCCAATGTCTACCAGCGTTCCTGATGCTCGTATTTGGAGATATAGAATCTCGGGCGTCAATCCTGCTTCTTATACTGCAGTTATTTTGGAGCCTATTTATTTGAATCAGAGCGCTACTAAAGATGTCAGCGCTGAATCTATCGCCAAAGCGAAATCAGCTTTGCAGGCTTCTATGCTGGAAACGGTTAATGCCCGCGGCAACATCCAGATTGTCACCAAGCCAGGACCAGGTGTTGCCCGCGTATCGGTAGGCATTACTGGTGCTGAAAGTTCTAATGATTATTTGAAGCCGTGGAACTTCACCCCTATAGGATTAGCTACAAATGCAGCTGCCTTTGCAGGCGGCGTGAACGCAAAAACTCCTGCCCTCGTCATTGAAAGTAAGATTACCGATAGCCAAAGTAATAAGCTCTTGGGCGAGGGTTTAGTGATTGTTCAAGGTGAATCATTTAGAACTGCTAGCGGCTCTGTCGACTCATTTATAGGAATGGCAAAAAAAGCAGTTAAGGTTTCCATGGAAGCCTCTGCAAACCCAAGCCCAACAGGTCAATAAGGGATATCCATGCAGTTTGCTAAAAATATTAGGCTATTAGTTACTTGCGCATTATTGGCATTGGCAATGACTGCTAACGCTGACAATGCCTCTAAGAATCGTGAAATTGCTGAACGCTTTGCGAAATGCGATGCTAATCACGATGGCAAGCTTACCAAAGCTGAGGCCAATGGTTGTATGCCCCGTATCTACAGCCATTTTGACTATATTGATTCTTCTAAAAAGGGCTATTTAACGGTAGCTGAGATTCAAGCAGTTGCTGATAATTAATTTAGATTAATTTCAATACAGAGTCTCTTAGGAGACTCTTTTAAATTGGGCCTTACATGCCGTTAGTATTTCCTGGTTTTAAGCAAAAAAGGATTACCGTTTCATCTGAGGACGGCCCAATAGAGATTGCTTGTCAAGTTGGCGGCAGTGGCCCACCCATCTTATTGCTTCACGGATTCCCACAAACCAAAGCCATTTGGGAAAACGTCGCCCCTGAATTGGCCAAGAACTTCACTGTTGTAGCTTCTGATCTACGGGGCTATGGCGAGTCCTCTAAACCCCATGGCAAAAAAGATCATTCGACTTACTCCAAAAGATCTATGGCAGCTGATCAACATGCGCTCATGAAAGCATTGGGCTATCAGCAATTTTTCTTACTAGGACATGATCGCGGTGGCAGAGTCTCCCACCGTCTTGCCATGGATTTTCCAGAAAGTGTTTTACGTGTGATGGTCTTAGATATTTCTCCAACCTTAACAATGTATGACAACACCACGATGGAGTTTGCTAAAGGTTATTGGCATTGGTTCTTCTTGATTCAGCCAGAGCCTGTTCCAGAAACCTTAATTGCTGCCAATCCAGAGTTTTGGATCACTAAACATATGGGCCGTCATGCAGGTACGGGGATATTTTCCCCAGAGCGCTGGGCAGAATATCTTGCCGGTGCAGGTGACCCGCAAAGTATGCACGCGATGTGTGAAGACTATCGCGCAGCTGCGAGTATTGATTTAGTTGATGATCGAGCTGATAGAGCAACCGGTAAAAAGCTCATAATGCCATTAAGAGTGCTATGGGGTGAGCATGGCTTAGTCAATCAATGCTTTAAACCAATACAGGACTGGCAAGCAGTAGCCCAAGAAGTATCTGGGCAGACAGTCCCTTGTGGTCATTACATTCCAGAAGAGCTGCCAACAGAGCTGATTGCGCAAGCTCGAGCCTTCTTTGGTTAAGCTTTAGTGACTAGCCTATCTCTTATTCTTTATTTCTAATTGAAAGCCTCTTTCATGAACCCATCAATCAAAAAACTGTTTCTAATTAGCGCTGCATTTATTTCTGTCTCTGCCTATGCTCAGAAAAATGATGCCATTCTCAATACGGAGCAAGTTCGACAAGCGATTACTCGTGGAGCGATTGTTTGGGACGTGCGCGATGAAAAAAGTTTTTTAGAAGGTCATATACCAGGAGCAATTAATATTGGTGAGGTGGGGAGTGTTCTCAGAGACCCCAATAAAGAAGATTACATAGCCACTGAAAAGATCCAAAAGATCTTTAATGATGCTGGCTTGAGCGTTAATCGAGATATTGTTGTCTATGGTGCCCGTGGCAATCCCTATGCTTACTTTGGTCTGTATACCGTTCAATATTTTGGCGGCAAGCAGGCTCAGATTTATCACGATGGCTTTGATGGTTGGAAATCTGCTGGGCTACCCATTCAGAAGGAGCGTCAAACATCTGCCCCTGTCTCGGTAACTTTGGTACCTCAAACTCAGTTGGTGGTGTCGAATGAAGAAATGCTCAAGCTTGCCCAATCTAAATCTGTGCAGATTTTAGATGTGAGAACGCCTGATGAATATTCTGGCAAGGATGTCCGCGCTATTCGGGGTGGTCATATTCCTAACTCAGTCAATATCCCCTTCGAAGATAACTGGCAGGATCCTGCTACCGCAATTAAGCTTGGCAAGAAACAGGTTGCAGATAATTCTGGCATGGCTCTCAAAAGTGAGGCCGACCTCAAAAAGCTTTATGCCAACTTAGATCCCGATAAGGAGACAGTCGTGTATTGCCAAAGCGGGGTTCGTGCTGCTGAAACAGCGGTTGTCTTGAAAAACCTGGGATTTAAAAAGGTAAAGGTTTATGACTCTGCCTGGCTTGGGTGGGGCAATAACTTAAAAGCACCCGTTGCTGATGAGACCTTCCTTAACGTTGGGGCCTTAAATGCTAAGTTGAGCGCGATGCAAAATAAGATTAATCAGTTGGAGGAGGCGCTGAAGGCCAAAAGTAATTAAATTCTGAGCCCAATCGTTTTATAACAAAAAACCCTAAATAATTCAGATATTTAGGGTTTTTTCTTCACACTTACTCTGGGTGAAAGTTATTGCTAGCCATGAAGCTGATAGTACGTTCAAAGCCTAGAATGCGGATGTAACGCCAAGCAATATCTCGATATTTATCGTCCAAGTAGCTAATAGCTACTTCAGGTGTCCTTTTGGACAAGTCGATTTGTTGAATTGCACGAGCCCAACGCTTGAGTCTTGTTGACATATTTGTCACCTCCATGAGCATACAACGCACCAGAAATGGGTAGAGATGACAAGAATTACTAAATATTTAACAAATATCTTCAGGACTTGATACCCTTAAATCGAGACCACCTTATGGGGATTGAGGATATTTTGGGGGTCTAGGGCCATTTTTATGCCCTTCATCAGGTCGTGGGCTACCTCACCCTTGTGGGCTCTTAAATCTCCCATCTTGAGCTGCCCAACGCCATGCTCTGCAGATATTGAGCCTTGGCAACGCTCAACTTGGGCATAAACCAGCTCCTGAATCGCTTTTTCATGCTCTAGATTGAATATCTTCGGGTCGATTCCTAGGGGTGGGGCGATGTTGTAATGCAGATTGCCGTCACCTAAATGGCCAAAATTAATGATCCTTACCCCAGGGTACTTTTGCCTGATGAGGGCGTCAGTTTCCTGAATAAAGCTATCTAAGGAGGAAAGCGGAATCGTGATGTCATGCTTTAGATTAGCGCCTTCTTGAGCTTGCGCCAGAGTGATGTGCTCACGCATATGCCAAAACGTATTTGCCTGACTCAAATTACTCGCGATTACTGCATCGCTAATGAGATTCGTGGTGAAAGCCTCCTCCAATATAGTTTCTAGAAGTTGTCGAACATGGTCTTCGCTCTCATGATCAGAGAGCTCAATTAACACTGTGAAGGACGGATTTCCTTTCAATGGATTAGCCATCTGTGGAAAGTGCTTTTCATTTAGGGTTAATGATTCTTGCGTCATCATTTCAAAGCCAGTGAGTAATGATGTTGCGCGTCTCTGAAATAAAGTCAGCAGTGCAATAGTTGATGCAATATTGTCAGTTGCAACTAGCGTTGTCCATTGAGAGATCGGCAATGGATACAGTTTCATGACTGCTGCAGTGATGATTCCTAGGGTTCCTTCTGAACCAATGAAAAGGTCGCGTAAATCATAACCAGTATTGTCTTTACGCAAACCCTTCAGGCCATTCCAGATTTCGCCCTTAGCGGTAACGACCTCAAGCCCTAAACAAAGATCTCGGGTATTGCCATAGCGCAGTACATTAGTGCCACCAGCATTGGTAGCTAAGTTACCACCAATCATGCAGCTACCTTCAGCACCTAGACTAAGCGGAAACAAAAAATCTTCTGCCGCTGCTTTTTCTTGAGCGGCCTGCAAAATACATCCTGCTTCAAGTGTCATGGTTTGGTTAGAGGCATCAATCTCACGGATTTGATTCATGCGCTTGAGATTTAGAATGATTTGCTTGCCAGTATCGTCAGGCGTGGCACCACCACAAAAACCAGTATGACCACCTTGCGGAACAATTGCGACATGATGAGTGGCACAAAGCTTCACAATAGTGGCGACTTCACTGGTCGTTTTAGGTAACAGGACCGCTAAGGCTTTACCACTGTAGCGTTTGCGCCAATCAGTGAGGTAAGGGGCTTTATCCAGATCTGCAGTGAGAACGTATTGCTTGCCAAGTGCCGCACTCAATTGATCGATCAAGCCTAGCATCATCACTTAACCGCAGCTTTTTCTTTGGCCAAGATTTTTGCTTGTTGCTTGATTGGCTTTAAATAGCAAAGTAAAGAAACAAAGCCGATAGTAGCGATGATGGTCTCTAATAGAGCCATCCAAAAATTGCTACCAGTTTCCAAAATGCGTACTAAACCTTCGGTGATGTATAGGAGGATTAACATTGAAGCCCATTGCATCGTGTAGACCTTGCCTTTCCATAAACCTGGAATAGCAAAGAGTAAAGGTATCCCTTTCAGTATGAGCCATGAACCGCCAGGGCGCAGTGGGGAAATAAACCATTCCCAACAGACACAGAGAATAAATAAATCAACAAAGGCTGCTGTTGCCAGTAGTTGGTATGGATTCTTTTCAAGCAGTTTCTTTAACATCTCAATTATTTTTTCTGCAAAAGCATGAGTGCAGTTTCTGCTAAGCGCTTACCCTGAGCTTTTGCTAGACGTTGCTCTTCTGGGCTAATAGGCGCTCGAATATCTCCGAGTGCCGAGTGAGTAGCGCCATAAGGACTGCCACCCGTTTTTGTAGACATTAAATCAGGTTCACTATATGGAATGCCCATAATCAACATGCCGTGATGCAGGAGGGGAACCATCATTGTCAGCAAGGTGCTTTCTTGTCCACCATGATTGCTGCCAGTACTGGTAAATACGCAAGCTGGCTTACCAATCAATGCGCCGTTGAGCCATTCGGATGAGCTGCCATCCCAAAAATATTTCATGGGGGCGGCCATATTGCCAAAGCGGGTAGGGGAGCCGAGCGCTAAACCAATACATTCCTGCAGATCTAAGTATTCAGCATAGGGAGCGCCGTCATTAGGTATTGCAGCTGCTGTAGCTTCACATACTGCAGAGACTTCAGGTACGGTCCTGAGGCGCGCGCTCACCCCTGGAATACTTTCTACGCCCTCTGCTATTAGGCGTGCAAGATTCTTGGTTGCGCCAGCAGAGGAGTAGTACAAAACTAAAATTTCGGGTTGGTTCATATTCTCTTATGATACGGCGATGCGTCTTATTCGTAATCCCCAATTATGGCTCGCTCTGGGCAAAAAGCTCTGGGAGCAAAATCGCGGCCTCAATCTGAATCAGATTGCCGCTAGTCTAGCATTTACGACTACTTTATCTTTGGTGCCAATGCTGACCATCGCTAGTATTTTAATTGGCTATCTACCCAGCGTTATCCAGGTAAAAAATGCCTTTAGAACTTGGTTGCTAGACACCTCTATGCCTGGCGGCTTAAATCAGCAGGTCTATACCTACCTAGATCAGTTTTCATCTAAAGCACGAGGCTTAACTTTCCTTGGCTTAATCGGTTTAGTAATTACCACCATCATGACATTGGCAGTGATCGAGGCAGCATTTAATCAAATATTTAAAGTACAAGAACGACGCCCTCTATTAAAAAAAGTACTCATCTATAGTGCAGCAACTTTTTTAGGCCCATTACTTTTGGGTATTGGCATTTACTTAAGTGGCGTTTTATTTAGCGCTTCAGAAGGTTGGATTAAAGCAATCTCTTTTGGATTTCGAATCATGGCAGCGGTTACACCCATTTTTCTAGCAATTGCTGTTTATACCGTCGTCTATAAAGTTTTACCGTACTCTAAGATTCTTTGGTCAGACGCCTTTTCGGGAGCCTTATTTGCTGCTATCAGCTTTGAATTGATGAAGTTTGGCTACGCTATTTTTCTCAGTAATACCGCTTTTTATAAAACTGTCTATGGTGCCTTTGCCATCTTCCCTTTGGGGCTGCTCTGGATTTACATGACTTGGTGGATAACCCTTGCTGGAGCAGTCTTAGTTGCTAATCTACCCAATATCCGTAGCGGGGTCATTAGGGTTATTCGTTACTAAAAGAGGCTCTTACGCCCTTGATTGAATAGGTTCTTGGGAATATATTAAAACCATCAATACTCTGTTTGTATTGCTTCTGGAGACTAGATGAAAGTTCGCGACATATTGCGTGTAAAGGGCAGCACCTTATTTACTGTTGGCCCTGAGACTGCGCTGCAAACTGCCGTATTGGTTATGAGTGAACATGACATAGGCTCCTTGGTTGTTATGCAGTACGACAAGCTAGTTGGTATTTTGACTTTCCGTGAAGTGATCGCCGCTTTAGCAACTCACCAAGGTACGTTAGATGGTCTACCAGTTAGCACCGTCATGAATCAAAAGCCATTAACTTGCAATATGGAAACTGAGATTAATGAAGTTCGTCGTATGATGCTGGTTAATCACGCACGCTACCTGCCTGTGGTGGATCAAAAAATGCTCATGGGTGTAATTTCTTTTTATGACGTTGCCAAGTCTGTAGTCGAAGCACAAGACTTTGAAAATACAATGCTCAAGGCCTATATTCGTGATTGGCCAGAAGATACCGAAAAGGCTATCAACTAGCCCCTAACTACTTGTTTTAACCCGATATTCCTGACAAATGACATAATGTAGTTATGTCAGGAAATACTTTAGGCCTCCTCTTTACTGTTACCACTTTTGGTGAATCTCACGGTCCCGCTATCGGGGCGGTAGTAGATGGTTGCCCGCCAGGAATGTTGTTATCTGAGGCGGATCTGCAACTAGACCTAGATCGCCGTAAACCAGGCACATCCCGTCACGTTACCCAGCGCAAAGAAGAAGATCGCGTTGAGATTCTGTCTGGTGTCTTCGAGGGCAAGACTACAGGTGCGCCGATTGGCCTGCTGATACGCAATACTGACCAACGTAGTCAAGACTATAGTGATATCTTGCAAACATTTAGACCAGGTCATGCTGATTACGCTTATCACCATAAGTATGGTTTTCGCGACCCCCGTGGTGGCGGTAGATCTTCCGCGCGCCTAACTGCGCCCGTAGTTGCAGCAGCAGCGATTGCAAAAAAATGGTTACGTGAGCAATATGGCACAGAGTTTTATGGCTATATGAGCCAACTGGGCACAATAGAAATCCCATTTAAGGATCTTTCTCAAGTTGAGAAGAATCTATTTTTTGCTGCCAACGCTGACATCATCCCTCAGCTCGAGTCTTATATGGATGATCTGCGCAAAGCAGGGGACTCTTGCGGTGCGCGTATTGAGGTACGTGCACGTCATGTTCCTATTGGCTTAGGTGAACCCCTCTTTGATAAATTGGATGCAGATATTGCGCACGCGATGATGGGGATCAATGCTGTTAAAGGCGTTGAGATTGGTGCTGGCTTTAAATCAGTTGCTCAGCGTGGTAGCGAGCATGGCGATGAAATGCATCCTGATGGATTTGCTAGTAATAATGCTGGCGGCACCTTGGGTGGCATTAGTAGCGGTCAAGATTTACGAGTTTCGATTGCCATTAAACCCACCTCTAGCATCTTGAGTCCAAAGCAATCCATCGACTTAGATGGGAAGTCAATTACTGTACAAACTAAAGGTCGTCATGACCCTTGTGTTGGGATTCGTGCCACACCAATCGCTGAGGCGATGTTGGCCTTGGTAGTGATGGATCACGCATTGCGTCATCGTGCTCAATGTGCAGATGTCAAGGTAGCTGTTAAACCTATTCCTGCGTCTCGCCCGGGGTCAGAAGCAGATTGATGACTGTGATTAGATGACGCCTTCGCTTCGTTGGGCCTTCGGGTCCTTTTTCTTTTTATATTTTGCTTACGTTGGTCTAGTCTCCCCATACGCTAGCCTTTTCTTTTTAGATCGTGGCTTTAGCGTCATTGAGATTGCAATCTTGATGTCAATGTTGCAAATTACTCGCATTATCGGACCATTCTCTTGGGGCTGGCTCTCCGACTTTTTATCTAATCGCGTTGCGATTATTCGCTTTTGTGCCTGCCTTGCTGCACTTGTCTTTTTATCTATTTACTTTTTGCAAAGCTATATTAGTTTTTTTATTTGGATGTTTGTACTCCACACCGTCCTCAGTAGCCTCATGCCTCTCGGAGAATCTGCAACCGTACATGCTTTATTTAAAGACAATTCTTTTGATAAACGCTATGGGCGCCTCCGCCTTTGGGGATCTCTGGGCTTCATTTTTATGGTGCTTACTGCTGGCGAGCTTTTTCAACGTAACTCAATAGAGTTATATCCGGCTATAGGAACGATTGTCTTATTGGCATTAGCCTTGGTCACCTTCCTGCTGCATGAACCTAGGATGGAGCGCCGAAAGATGGTAAAGGGTGAACTGTTGGTTGTGCTCTTGAACCCAGATGTGCGTTGGTTTTTAATCTCTGGTTTCTTTATGGTGTTTGCGCATGCAGCCTTATATGTTTTTTACTCTCTATATCTTGCCAACCTTGGTTACGATAAATTTCAAATTGGACTCTTCTGGGCCTTGGGTGTATTTGCTGAGGTGATTTTCTTTTACTTCCAAAGTAAAGTGCTGAGTCGCCTAGATGCCGAGGTCGTGCTCCAAGCAGCTTTTGGGGTAGGGGTAGTGCGCTTTATTCTGATTGCATTTCTGCCAATCACATCTGTTCTGATCTTTGCGCAAGTGTTACATGCTGGTACATTTGCAGCCCACCATAGCGCGGCAACAAAATTGCTGCAGCGCTGGTTTACAGGCCCATTACAAGCTAGAGGACAAGCCTTGATGGCTACCGTATCTTATGGCTTAGGGGGTACATTAGGTGGATTATGTGCCGGCTGGATTTGGGAGCTGTCCCAACCACGCGATGTGTTTGTGATGTCTGCATTTGCCTGCGGCTTAGCTGGTATGGCGATTCAAAAACTGAGGCCACGCCGCTACCCTAGTCAATAAAGCAAAATATTGCTTACTGAATCTTTGCCTTAGCGCGAAGTTTTTGCATCATTTCTGAAAACTTTGCTTTTTGCCAATTTTGATCGGCCATGATCATTTGTTTTAACTGATCTTTCATCTCATCCAAGCTTGGAGCCTTAGCCTCACGAGAATCTACCACTTTAATAATGTGATATCCGAATTGAGATTTAACGGGCTTATCAGTAATTTGCCCGGTCTTTAACTGCACCATTGCTTTTGAAAACTCAGGAACGAGGGATTTATCAGAAACCCAACCAAGGTCTCCGCCGTTCTTAGCTGAGCCAGGATCTTTAGATTTAGCTTTGGCGATATCTTCAAAATTAGCGCCAGCTTTCAGCTGAGTAATGATTGCTTTTGCATCTGCTTCTTTATCCACCAAAATATGCTCAACATGGTATTCCTTACCAGAGTACTCATCTTTCACGTTTTCATAGGCAGCTTTAAGCTCTGCATCAGACACACCTTCACGCTCTACATAGTCCTCAAAGACGGCCGCCACTAAGACCCCCACACGAGATTGCTCTAATTGTTCGCGTACTGATTCTTTTTGAATGACTCCACGCTTATCTGCTTCTTGCAAAACCAATTCGCGTGTTATTAACATCTCGCGGGCTTGTTCGCGTACTTGAGGATTGTCTGACTTACCAGTTTTTTCCACCAACTTATCCAATTGAGACTTGGGAATCGCTTTGCCATTCACGATCACGGCGTTCTGGGCAACTGCATTAGCTGATAAGAAGATAGCAAACAGACTGCTAGTAAGTAATGCTTGTAATTTCAACATAGTGGGTGGAGTAATAGAATAGAGGGTCAAAATGATGGGGAATTAGGGGGTAACCGCTAGTGTAAAGCAGCCTTAAGAACCAGTCTCTCCAGGGGCTATGGCATTAATGGTTAAGGCATGAATCTCTATTGGGATATGCCGATTTAAGGCGGCATAGACCGCACGATGTCTTGCTACCAAGCTTAAGCCTTTAAATTCTGGGGTAACAATGGTCAGTTTAAAGTGGCCACCGCCACTGGCTGCGCCGGCATGACCAGCATGAAGATGACTTTCATCTTCAATCTGAAGACGGTCAATTGAAAATGCTTTGTGAAGATCCTGCTCAAATAATGCAATACGCGTTTGATTAATGCTCATTCAGTTGGATGCTCCATATGACGTGATAGCCAAACACCTTGAATAATCACGAAGGCCACTAGTAAGCCTGTACTGCCAAAGAGTTTGAAATTAACCCAAGTTTCTTCTGAGTATTCAAAAGCGATATAGAGATTAAGTACACCCATTAAAAAGAAGAATGCAGCCCAAGCCATATTCAGGCGATGCCAAACAGAATGTGAACTTTCGGCCTTGAGACTGACCTGCTTGCCCATGAGGACTTGTATCCAATTTTTACTGAAAAATTGGGCGCTAATAAATAAAGCCCCTGAAAATAGCCAGTAAAGAGCGGTCGGTTTTAGCTGAATAAAGGTCTTGTCATGCAAAAAGATAGTCAAACTACCGAATACCAGAATCATTACCAAGCTAATCCACTGCATGGCATCAATCTTACGGTGGCGATAGTAGACCCACAGAATTTGTCCAATGGTTGCAACCATGGCAACAATAGTTGCGGTATAAATATCGCCAAATTTGAAGGCGATAAAGAACAGAATGATAGGGAATAGATCGAATAAAAATTTCATAAGAGGGATTATCAGCTATTTAATATTGAAGCCCTATTTTTAAGACTCGCTGCTAGGCTTTGCATTAGAGCTAGGTTCAAAGCTCAAAGATGCAGAATTGATGCAGTAGCGCAAACCAGTGGGGTTTGGGCCGTCATCAAAGACATGGCCTAGATGGCCATCGCAGTTGGCGCATCGTACTTCGGTCCGAACCATACCATGGCTAACATCTTTAATTTCCTTAATAGCCGATTCTTCTTCTGCTTTGTTATAGCTAGGCCATCCACAACCAGCATCAAATTTAGTCTCCGAGAGAAAGAGTGGGGTGTTGCAGCAAACACAGGTATATCTACCTTTGTCCCAATGATCCCAATATTTTCCAGTAAAGGGTCTTTCGGTTGCAGCTTCTCTAGTAACGCGATACTCGATATCACTCAGCATTTTTTTGTATTCTTGATCTGTTTTTTTCATAAGAACTCCCTGGAATTAAATACGTAATGAGTGGTTAAGAGGAGCAGCTGACTTCAATGGCTTCTAAATCTGGAGGTGGGGCAGCCGCGTACTCTGTGTATTGATCTTGTGCATCAAAAGGCTTCTCTAAAATACTCAAGAGTTTAGCCACTTCAGAAAAGTCTTTCCTCTGCGCCTTCTCAATAGCGGCTTGGGCCAGATGATTGCGCAATATATAGATTGGATTTACCGCATTCATAGTAACTTTTCGATCAGCATCAACGCTAGACTCAGTCTTTAAACGCGTAATGTAATCACCAAGCCATTGATCAATAGCATCCCGATCAATGAAGTCATTACGTAATTTGGCTTCTTTCGCAGGAGCATTCGTATTGATGTCTGCAAGATCTCTAAATAGTGTTGTAAAGTCGACTTTTGAGTCATGCATTACTTGGAGCAGTCTTTCGATCAAATCCATATCGTCATCTTGTTCGGTGCTAAGACCTAGCTTCTGCCTAAATAGAGTTAACCAAGTTTCTCCGTAGGTGATTGGAAATTCACCTAGTGCATTAGTGAGTAGCGTTTGAGCTTCTTCTTCGGAGTGTTCTAGTTCCAGCAAAGGAATAAAAGCGCTGGCTAAGCAGGCCATATTCCAATGCATGATTTGGGGTTGGCGTTGATAAGCATAGCGGCCACCGTGATCACTATGATTGCAAATATAATCGATTTGAAATTGATCCAGAAAGCCAAAGGGGCCATAGTCAATTGTTAGGCCTAATACACTGATGTTGTCGCTATTGAGAACTCCATGACAAAAGCCAACGGCTTGCCACTGCGCAACAAGCTTTGCATTGCGGGCACATATTTTTTGAAACAGATCTAAATACGGATTTTTACTGTTACGACATTCTGAATAGTGATGGTCTATTAATAAATCAGCAAGTTCTTTTAGTCGAACGATATTTTGGGTTGAAGCAAAATGTTCAAAGTGACCAACACGTATAAAACTTGGTGCTAAACGGGAGCATACTGCAGCGGTTTCCAGAGTCTCTCGAAGAACTGGCATGTGAGAGCCGACAATGGATAAAGCTCTACTGGTAGGTATACCTAAAGCATGCATAGCTTCGCTACATAAAAATTCGCGGATAGAGGAACGTAGAACAGCTCTGCCATCGCCCATGCGCGAGTAGCGCGTTTTACCGGCCCCCTTGAGTTGTAATTCTTGGCCAGCGATATCGCCTAAGAGGATTGCTCTGCCATCACCTAGTTGTCCAGCCCAAACTCCAAATTGATGGCCGCTATAAACGGTAGCCATTGGATTAGAAAATTTCTGGGATTGTGTCTCTAAGCTATTTCCAGCTAAAACGTTTAGCCAAGTCTCATCCTGCGGATACCAATCGCTCTTTAACGGTATGTTGATTAATGTTGCTGCCGATGATGAAAAAGCTACCCAGTAAGGCTCTGGAATAGGGCTCGGTTGCAGTTCTTGGATGGCGTCATCGCCACTTAATGTGAAGGCCATAGGGACTATTCTAGGGGGATTTCCCAAATGGCGTTTGAGCCACTAAAATCAGCTTATGAATAAACAAGTCCAGATTAATCCTCAAACTCAGCTTGCCAATTTAGGTGAAGAGCTCAATGTTCCCTTTTTAAAGCTACTCGGTGTCCGCTTGCTCAGCGCAGAAATGGGTAAAGGGGAGATCTTGCTTGCTCTAAAGCCAGAGCACACCAATACCTGGGCAGTTGCCCATGGCGGTGTTCTTCTAACATTGATGGATGTGGCGATGGCTGTGGCAGCTAGATCTGCTGATCCTGGCGATCGCAGTGTTGCCACAATAGAGCTGAAAAACAACTTTATGCAAGCTGCTAATGGCATTTTACGTGTCAAAGCCGATACCGTTCGCACCACGGCCACCATGGCCTTTTGTGAAGCCAAGCTTTATAACGATCAAGGTGAAGTCTGCTTTATGGCGACAGGAACATTTCAATACCTAAAGCGTTTAGCAACTCGCAATATAGATGGTAATCGTGTTATTAACGATGACTTGCGTGGCGAGACAAACGATTAAGCATTAAACCGAAAGATTAGAGCCGGGCGCAGCACTCAGTGCACCGGTAATCACATCATGACCAACTGTACCAGTGGCATCAAAGCGGCGTTCTACCATCTCAAATTGACCATCTTTGCGTACCCTCAGCACAGTGCTAGAACGCGTACCATAGGTATCCGTTTTAATGAACGCGGGTGATAAGGCTTTTTCCCATTCGCGACTAACACCTGTATTAGGTAACTCATGATCACTAGCGTGATGTGTATCAGCTAACAGTTTTAAATAGTGATCTGCATTCTTTAGTTGGCCGCTATCCATGGCAAGTGTTTGTGCAAAGGCGGCTACTCGGTGGTTTACCTTTGGCCATGGTGTATCAAGCATCGCGTTAGAAAGCCCATAAACACCAGCATCCAAGGGTTGATGAGGAAAGACCTTACGCGGCCGAATATTTTGGCCCATCATCATGCGATTACTGACCCAATGCATTTCTGCATTCTCTGGATTGCTGAGATCAGCCAACAAAAGATTAAAGCCATTGTAATTTTGGAAGCGCTTCACATTCTCCTGAATGAAGTTGGTGGGACGCTCTTTGCCAGACAGATACATCAAAGAGAGTTCGCCACGGGTTCTTGAGTCAGGATTTTTTTCGCTAGGCGCTCTGACATTAGTGAGAGCAGCAAATTTACCAGTCTTAGTAAAGCCTAGCCATGTACCTGGGCTTCCCAAAACATCAGCGCGATCTCTGCCAGCTAAAACATGTGGGTACTCTGGCCACCAAGAAACGCCTTCGGTATCGCGTTCATAAAACTCATCGCGATTAGCCGCAACCACCAAAGGGTAGTCAGGGTGTGATTTCCAGGCGAAGAGGATCAGACACATATCAGCAAAAAGTCCTAAATTTCAATTAATGGGTAAGGCAATGAATCTATTTTTAACACAGGTCCTTGCACGCTTCCTAGATGAATTTCCCCACTTTCGAGCGCCTCTAGTTTGCATTCCACCTGGAGGTCGATTCTATTGAGTTCTATGGGGGAGGGGGATGATAGAACTACCATACCAGCTGGTTGGGATGGGTCATTGCTATGAAAAAGCTCAAGGCCTGGGGCGATCAAGACACTGCCTAAGGAATCCTTGTTGATGTGAGCCAATTGCAGTCGTCTTTTGATAACCCCGCGATATTGGCTGCGAGCGACAATCTCCTGTCCTGGATAGCACCCTTTTTTGAAGTCTACCCCCGCCACGGATTCAAAATTTATCATTTGCGGTACAAATTGCTCTTGTGTTGCTAAAACAATTCTCGGAATCGCACTCACCACTTCAAGATGGTTCCATTGCATAGCATCATCACTCAAGCCCTTCTCAAGGTTATCATTTTTCCCAGCGATTAATACGCGTGAATAGGTTTGATTGTTAGCTCTGACATCTGGTAGACGCAAGCCAATTTGACCAGCTTCTATTTTGAGCCCTGCAATACTTTCATCGTTGCAAGAATACCCAGCAACAGTCCATTCAGATGAGGCATCGATTACTTTTACTTTGGAGCGCAGAACAAACATTGCTAAACGCTTAGCTGTAGATGCTGCAATATCTTTAGAGATGAATAGTACAAAACGATCTTGCGCATTCGTATCATTAGGAAATAGCCCAAGCCAAGCACTAGCTTGTAATCTTCCTTTTGGACTGCAATATCCAACCAATCTGACAGAGTCGTATGTTTGGGCGACTTGCGGAGCAATGTTGCGACTCAAGCCCAAAACAGAATTACTCAGCTGATTTTGTAAAAAACTAGCGGCATCCTCACCTTCCACAAAGATTAAGCCCCATTGGGGCAAAGTGGCTTGATTTGGTATGTTTTGGGGCTTATTTATCATGACCCTTTTATCATAGCCTGATGAGCAGAAAAATTCAGGAAAGCAGGCGTTTTTTTAAAAACAAACTTTATAGTCAAAGACTAAGCACTTGGCTATATGGGCTGATTGCGCTGATTGCTATTTTTTACGGCAGCATCTTTTTGTGGCCAGTAGTCCCATCCATCTCGAATGGAGCAGATTCATATGCGTATAGAGTCAAAATTAAACCTCAGTCAGGACTTGCCAGCATTTCTGGGCAACTGCAAGAACAGGACGTTTCTACATCTTCAATAGTATTTCAGGTGAGCGCAAGAGCTTTATTGCTTGGATCTAAATTAAAGCCCGGAACTTATCTTTTGCCAGTGCGAGCAAGCTTAGGCACGATCCTCCTCCAAATTGCGCGGGGCGATAGAGTCAAGGAGAGTATTGCCATCGTTCCTGGTATGACAGTGCGGCAAATCAGACAATTAGTTGATTCACACCCATCACTACTTCATCAGACCAAGGGCATGAGCCCCAAAGAAATCCTGCAAAAGCTCAATCTGACTTACCCGGGACTTGAAGGCATTTTTCTGCCAGACACCTATGTCTTTGATCCAGAAGAGTCTGATCTTGAAATTTATCGTCGGGCTTCACAAGCCATGCAAAAACAGCTCTCTCAAGCATGGTCTCAGAAAGAGACAAACTCTCCTTTGAAAACGCCTTATGAACTTCTCATATTAGCCTCCATAGTGGAGAAGGAAACTGGGCGTTCAAGTGATAGAGGTATGGTTGCAGCCGTCTTCACCAATCGCTTAAACAAGGGGATGCTGCTGCAAACCGATCCTACGGTAATTTATGGGATTGGCCCTAAATTTGACGGAAATTTACGTAAAGCAGACCTTCGTAAAGACAGTGCCTACAATACCTATATGCGTAAAGGATTACCCCCAACCCCCATCGCCATGCCGAGTAAAGAATCCATCAGTGCAGCTATTGATCCAGCCAAGAGCAATGCCTTATTTTTTGTTGCTAAAGGTGATGGAACTAGCCACTTTTCTCATGGCCTCAGTGAGCATGAGGCGGCAGTCAATCAATATCAGCGTAAGCCTAACCAGACATCCCATTAATTCGATTTAATTTCATATGACATCAATGTATCCAGGATATTTCATTAGCTTCGAAGGCATCGATGGTGCAGGTAAGAGTACTCATATTGAGTCGTTTCAAAAGTTGATGCAAGAACGCTACCCTGACCGCGGAGTAATAATGACCCGTGAGCCTGGTGGCACACCTTTAGGGGAGCAACTGAGAGCGCTTCTATTAGATGCCCCAATGAATTTAGAGACAGAAGCTTTATTAATGTTTGCCGCTCGTCGGGAACATATCGCTCAGGTCATAGAGCCCGCCCTACAGGCCGGAAAAATAGTCATTTCAGATCGCTTCACAGATGCTAGCTTTGCTTATCAAGGAGGAGGGCGCGGCTTAAGTCTTGATAAGTTAAATGAACTTGAACGTTGGGTACAGGGTCGCGCTAATGGAGCACTACTTCAGCCTAATCTCACGATCCTATTTGATTTACCGGGTGAGGTTGCAGAGGCGCGTCGCTCTAAAGCACGGGCACCTGATAAGTTTGAAAAAATGGATTTAGATTTCTTTGAAAAGGTTCGCCAAGAGTATCTGCGTCGCGCCAAAGAGGATCCAAAACGTTTTCATTTGGTAGATGCTACATTAACGCCAGATCTGATTTGGAATGGCTTAAAAAATATAGACTTCAAAATCTAGATGAGTGACCTCATGTTTGCTGAACAAAAAAAGTCTGTGACGCCATGGATGCAAGGGCTATGGGATAGCATGGATTTCGCCAACTTCCCTAATGCAATTCTGTTACATGGCCAGTCTGGTGTTGGTAAGCTTGCATTTGCACTTGAACTAACAAAATCGCTCTTATGTGAAAGTACTCACGAAGCTTCACGCCCTTGTGATCAATGCGAAGCCTGCCATTGGTTCAGCACTGGAAATCATCCTGACTTTATCGCCCTTGTTCCCGAGACACATCGTAGGCTGTTGCCCCATTCTGATTATGAGGGTGATGAACCTCCAAAAAAAGGTAAAACAGCACGGGATGATTCGGATGGTGAGGCTAGCGAAAAAAAAGAAAAGAAAAATATCTCTATTGAAGAGACTCGTAACGCCATAGAGAGCCTTTCCATTGGCTCGCATCGTGGCGGTAATCGTGTGATCTTAATTTACCCACTAGAGATGCTGCGTTCTGACTCCGCCAATACACTGCTGAAGTCCTTGGAAGAGCCCCCACCAAATACGATCTTCATCCTGTTAGCTGATCGGCTTGATCGTGTTCTACCAACGATTCGCTCTCGTTGCCGCTTGCTCACTGCGCCACGCCCAGATCGTGAGCAAGGTTTGTCATGGTTGCGCGCACAATTACTCAAGATGGATGGACTTAAAGTGAGTGATGCTGATATTGCATCAATTTACGATGAGCAGGGTGGGGCGCCATACTCCGTTTTAGATTCCTTGATAGCGAGGAATAATAAAGATGAGAAGGACGAATTAACGATTGCCATACAAGCCTCGCGCTATTTACTGCAGTCTATGTCACAAGGAGCGCGCATTAATTGGTTAGATTCTGCTGAAAAGACACACAAGGCGCAATATAGCTATTTGTTGGGCGCAATGCAACGTTGGACCTCTGATCTACAAGCAGTTGCGCAGGGCGGCGGACCGCGTTATTACCCCAAGCACCTTTCAACACTGCATGCTTTATCTCAAACTGCCAAGATCCCCAAACTTCATCATTTTTGGAAGTCCTTGGTCCAGGCCCGGCGTCATGAGAATCACCCCTTGGCTAACCGCGTGCAGTTAGAGGCTTTGCTCTCTCAATACCAACAAGTCTTTGAGTCTTAATTTAGACTCAGGCAGTCTAAAATAGCAGTTCATGTTTATAGATTCCCATTGCCATCTCGATTTCCCAGAATTTCAATCTCGCTTGCCAGAAGTGCTCGCGAATATGGAGGCCGCCAAGGTTAGCATTGCTTTGTGCGTATCGGTGGATTTACCTGACTTTCCCAATGTTTTGAAGCTTGCCCAAGAGCATTCACACCTATACGCCTCTGTTGGGGTTCATCCAGATTATGAGGACACACCTGAGCCGAGTTATGACTTCCTGGTAGAAACAGCCTTAAGGTATCCCAAAATCGTTGCCATTGGCGAAACTGGACTTGACTACTACCGCATGGGTGATCGCGCCTATGAATCGATGGAATGGCAACGTGAGCGCTTCAGAACCCATATTAGGGCCGCAATAGCCTGCAAAAAGCCCCTCATCATCCATACACGGTCAGCATCCGAGGATACGATCAAGATCTTAAAAGAAGAGGGCGCAGATCGAATTGGTGGAGTAATGCATTGTTTTACAGAGAGCCTAGAAATGGCTAAAGCAGCCATGGAAATGGGCTTTTATATCTCCTTTTCGGGGATTGTGACGTTTAAAAGTGCTAAAGACCTCCAATCAACCTGTAAAGAGGTTCCGCTGGATAGGATGCTTATCGAGACAGATTCACCTTATTTGGCGCCTATTCCATATCGTGGCAAGATCAATGAACCCGCTTGGGTGGCTAAAGTTGGCGAATTCATTGCCCATCTCAAAGGCATTCCCATTGAAGAACTTGCCGATCAAACTTCTAATAATTTTTACAAATGTTTTCAGATAGATAGAAGTTCTTTATGAGATTAAAGATTAAAAAATATGGGGTTTTGTTGTTGCTTGCAGGCCTTGTGAACCAGTTTTCGTACGCACAAACTGCTGATCAGATTACTGATTTTGCTAAAGCAGCCAAATTTGATAATGTTTCTCAGGTTAAGTCTTTGCTGAGAAAGGGTGTAAATCCAAATGCTGTTGATCCAAATGGCAACCCAATGCTCATTTTGGCGATTAAAGATCGATCTAATAATGTTATTGATTTATTGCTTAAGGACCCTAAAATTGATGTTGATTTGTCTAATAAAAGTGGCGAAACCCCTCTAATGATTGCCTCAATTGATGGCAATTTACCGCTCGTAAAGACCTTAGTTCTTCAGAATAAGGCTTTGCTTGACCATATCAGTTGGACGCCTTTACATTACGCCTGCGCTAAAGGCCATCTTGATGTTGCTCAATTTTTGATTGCAAATGGAGCTACCGTAGACTCTATGAGCCTTGGCAATACAACGCCACTGATGATGGCAGTGCAATCTGGGAACGAGCTATTGGTTAAGTTACTTTTGGATAAAGGAGCAGACCTTCAACGACTTAATACACAAGGTCTAACTGCTATTGATATTGCTGATATTTACGATAAGCCGTGGATAAGCGAGGGACTCAAATCTCGTTGGTTAAAGCTTTACAAGAAGCCTTATATTGGACCTGTTAAAGCCAAAGCCTCATAATGCTATCTGCGTATAATCATTATTATGTCAAATAAGATATTTCTGTAATCCTCCGCCTAGAGCCCTATGTTCCTAATAGACCTATTCCGCAATGCCAATCTCCCTAGCTTTGCCACACTCTTTGGTGAAATTAATACCGATATGGGCAATGGGCAAATCTGGTTTGTGCTCATATTGGCTTGCTTGATGTTGACGGTTCACGGCATGATGGTTCTATCCATTGCTGCTACGTTTCATTGGCTAGATCAGAAGTTAGAAAATAAGCGAATTTATGGAGCAAATTTTGTCTCCTATTTCATCGCAATTTTGCTCATTATTGCGGTTCATTTCGCTGAAATCATCGCTTGGGCATATATCTGCGTAGCCTTGAAAGTATTCCCTACCAATCCACAAACCTTCTACTTTGCCGGTGAAATGTATACAACCGTTGGCTATGGCGAATACAACTTAACTGAGCACTGGAGAGTTCTGCCCATCATCATCTCCTTTACAGGCATCTTCGCTGTATCGATGTCTGGAGCCGCATTGTATTCAATGATGATGAACTTGCTGGGCCATTCCAAACAAAATCCCAAATCGGAATCTGGCTTTTAGGGCCTAGCGACCGCTGTTATGGGGCTCTTTTGCTTAAATACGAGCTCTAGAACCCTGCCATTAGCCTCCTGAGAGCGTATTCTTCCCGGAAGCCACTCAAGGTCTTTGGCTAGCCAAATATCTACTTGGCGTTTATATGGGTCATTCTCACGTTGCATCAGAGCGTAATGTCGATTGATTGATTTTCCTAGGCTAGGAATATCCTCAGAATCCTTCTCGCCATAGCTCTTAAAGTGCCACATTTCTAAGGTGTTGTAATCCACGACTGGCAAAGATCGAATACTGCCAGCTTCATCGATCTTGCTATCTCCATTTAATAAAGAGGCGAACTGAAACATCAGGCTGAATCGATCCTGGGTCCCAGGCAGAATGGCTGGGGTGAACTCTGGCTTTTCTGAAAAAAACATCTGCCCTCCTCCATTGGCATCTCTATCAAAGCGTGAATAACGTGGCTGTTTAGTGCCTCGCTGGGTCCAATAAATGGAGGGGGCTATACCGTAGGCATCCACCGTTCCTCTCGACTCAAAAACAAATGGTCCAACGAAAGCATAGGGAATATTGATATGGAGCCGATAGTTACTGCCATCAACAATCCAATCAATTTCTCCTGTCTGAAGCTTTTGACCGTCTAGATAAGAGTCGTAGTAGATGATTCCAGATTCCGGGAGCCTAAAAGCAACCCCTTGTTGATTATTAGCACCGCCCTGCTCGCCACCGCTCGCAAGACTCTTTGAGTCTTCAACTGCATTCGTAGATGATTCCTTGTTTACTTTCTTTTTAGGAGCTTTGGCCATCTGAATTTTCTTTGGCGGCTCAATTTTTAATTCAGTCCTAATAATGAGCTCATCGGAAATTTCTGGTGCAGAGCCGAAAGATAAAAAAGGAATGCCAAAAAATAAAATAATATGGCCAAGCAAAGATAAGGCCATTGCAAAGAGCATGATTCGCAAAGATTTTGCGTGCATCAGATTACTACTTTGAGACTGTCTAAATTGCTCTAGCCCCAAACTCAGAATGCGTCCTCGAGCAAGCGACTATTCTTAGGCAAATTGGCAGCCAAGAAATCCATCTGGTCAGCAAGAATATTTCTTCCTTTGAGAATCATGTCTTCATACAAGCTTGGCAGGTAAGGGGTATACAACAAACCCATGCCAGCCTGCTCAGGAGTGCGATTACCCTTACGTTGATTGCAGGGTCTACAAGAAATTACCAAATTCATCCAAGAATATTTTCCACCGCGACTATTTGGAGTGATGTGCTCAGCCTCAGCTTGACTTTCATGAATAACATCGCCGCAATAAGCGCAAAGACCGCGATCACGCTTAAAAAGTTTGTGTTTCGTGATGACGGGTACAACGTCAAATAAATTAATTCTTGCGCTACCCTTAATGGCAATGATCGAATGAAGCTCGATGATAGATTGCAAGCCGCTAGCCCTAGAAATACCACCACGCATTTTCATGATGGGGTCACCCAGTGTCCATAAAACACTGTTATCAGCGTAATGCTTGGTTGCTTCTTCTGCGTTAACCCAACCCTGGGGAATTCCACCAGCGTCTAGTTTTAAGATGCTCAGCACAAACTCTCCTTTCTAAATCTAGGCAAAGCCATCGATCGTTTGACTTATCTTACAGAAGAAATTTGCGTCAATCAATCATCTAGTAGATATAAACTCCAAGACCCTTGGGAGGTGGTCTGCGTAGTCGGCAATTCCGTGGTCGCTGCCCTCTAGGATTAGCTGATGGGCGCCCTCATAGAACATACTCATTTCACTCCAATCAAGCAATTCATCACCTTTTGCGGCAATCAAGAAGTAATGATCAGGATTGCTAATCCTCTCAACTTGTAAAGCTATTAGCTCATCAATATATTCAGGCCGAAAATCAAAGGGCTCATTACTGTCATAGGATGTCATCATCCCTACGTGGGGTGCAAGCTCTCTTGCTGCACGCACTGCTGGATTTAATGCAACTGCCTTACAGGCATATTTTTCCGCTAGATAATTTGCATAAAAACCACCCAGTGATGATCCGATCACAACGATGCGATCAGCCTTGGATTGGTCGATATATTTTGTCACCATAGCCATGCTTTGTTTCGGTGAAGCTAACAACTGCGGACAATACCAATCGATGGTATTGTCCGCAGAAGCTAAGGCCTTGACTGCCTCACCTGTCAGCACTGCCTTGCTAGATCTTGGGGAAGATCGAAAGCCATGCAAGTAGACCAATAAGGTTGATGACATATGCAGATTTTAGGCTTTTTGACCAACCTCAAAGTTAGCTAGCTTTTCTAAAGCTTTCACCATCGCTGAATGATCCCAAGCTTTACCGCCATGTGCAGAGCAAGAATTAAATAATTCTTGAGCTGTGGCTGTATTGGGAAGAGAAACGCCTAAAGCACGAGCACTATTCAATGCTAGGTTTAAATCCTTTTGATGTAACTCAATCCTAAAGCCTGGATCAAATGTACGCTTAACCATACGTTCACCATGCACCTCAAGAATCTTTGAGCTCGCAAAACCACCCATCAATGCTAGACGAACCTTAGCAGGATCAGCGCCCGCTTTAGATGCAAATAGAAGAGCCTCTGCCACAGCTTCAATATTCAATGCCACAATAATCTGATTAGCAACTTTTGCAGTTTGACCATCCCCATTGCCGCCGACCAAGTTGATGTTCTTGCCCATCAGATCAAGTACAGGCTTTATTTTGTTAAAAATAGCCTCATCGCCGCCGACCATGATCGAGAGCGTTGCATTTTTAGCCCCAACTTCTCCACCAGAAACTGGCGCATCAAGGTAGTCACAACCTAAGGCGTTTATTTTCTTGGCATATTCTTTGGTTGCGATGGGAGAGATAGAGCTCATATCAACAACTACTTTGCCTTTAGATAGACCAGCTGCTACCCCTTTATCACCAAACAATACTTTTTCAACATCAGGTGTATCTGGAACCATCGTGAAAATGATGTCTGCCTTTTGGGCTACTTCAGTAGCGCTTGCGCATTGAACAGCCGATGAAGAAGCTAGCTCTTGAGGAAACTTACTTCTGGTGCTAATAAATACTTCATGACCCGCTTTCACTAATTGGCCTGCCATTGGGGCGCCCATAATTCCAAGACCAACAAAACCCAATTTTAATTTTTCACTCATTTCATTTCCTTTTTTTCTTTAATTTGTTTTATGAATTTAGATTTTTTATCCAGCCAAGACCCGCTTCTGTAGTAGTTGCAGGCTTATATTCGCAACCAATCCAACCGGTATAGCCGATCCGATCTAGAAATTTAAAAAGATGTACATAGTTTATTTCGCCGGTACCAGGCTCATTGCGACCAGGATTATCGGCCAATTGAATATGTCCAATCTTGCCAAGATTCTTTTCCATTGTGTTACAAAGCTCACCCTCCATGCGCTGGGCATGGTAGATGTCGTATTGCACAAAGAGATTATCAGCAGCAACCTCTTTAATAATGTCTAGTGCCTGCTGGGTTGTGCTTAAAAAGAAACCAGGAATATCAAAAGTATTGATTGGTTCGATCAATAGCTTTAAGTTCACTTTTTTTAATTCAGCTGCTGCATATTTTAGGTTCGATACAAAGGTATCGTGTAATAACTTTTTATCGACTCCAGCAGGTACTTTACCAGCTAAACAATTGAGCTGCGGAACGCCTAAGACTTTTGCATATTCAATCGCTTTAGTAACGCCCGTACGAAATTCTGCAACACGGTCTGGGTGACAAGCTATACCACGCTCCCCTGCATCCCAATCTCCAGCGGGTAGGTTATGAAGAACTAGCTTTAAACCATACTGGTCTAACTTTTTCTGAATTTCAGTAGCTGGAAATGGATAAGGAAATAGAAACTCAACCGCCTTAAATCCAGAATTGTGGGCTTTCTCAAAGCGGTCCAAGAATGGCGCCTCTGTAAAAAGCATTGTTAAATTTGCAGCAAATTGAGGCATTTCGTACTCTCCCTAGAGTTTCATAATCAAACAATGATCTTATCAAAGATGGGGACTCCAGTCCTAACTGGTAATTAGTGCCTTCTAAGGCTTATAAATACTAAAAGTGAGCTAATATCTTGATAGGTAGCACTTATTTACAAGGAAAATAATGAATATCAAATTCACATCCATTTCACTAGCAATCGCCACCCTATTGGCTTCGTCCACGTTGGCAATAGCTCAAACGAAGCCTGCCGATGCTGGCTCTAGCAAGCCGATGGTTATAGATGCAGCTGTAGTGGATAACCGCTACCAATTATATGAAGGTAGCGTAGTCAATATAGATAAAAAGACCCGTACGATTACCTTTAAAAATAAAGAGGGTGAATCTAAGTTTGTAGCCGGCCCAGAGATCAAGAATTTTGATCAGATCAAAAAAGGCGACCAAGTGAACGTCACTTATGAATTGGCCGTTGCAATCGAGTTAATTAAAACTAAGAGTGATGGTATCCGTAGCAAAGTTGAAACTAACACTATTACTGATTCAAAGATAAATGAAAAGCCATCTGAAGTCATTGCCAACAAGACCACCATCATTGCAGATATCGTTGCGGTAGATCGCGATAAGAAACTAGTCTCTGTAAAAGGACCTAGCGGCAAGATTACGACTGTCATTGTTAAAAACCCAGCCCTCTTGGCTGATGTAAAAGTTGGTGAGCAGGTCAAAGTGATTTACTACGATGCAATGGCTGCTTCAATCACTACGCCTCTAAAGAAGTAAACAGTGATTTAGTTATTCAGATTTGTGGGGGGGTGTATTTTTTAAGAGCTCTCGTATTTTGGTGTCACCTTCAACCATTAGCTTGAAACGAGACTCGCTGACCAAAATAGCCATCTTTGCGTTGTATTGCTCACGACGCAACCACTCCACCAAAAAACATACTAGTAAGGTGTAGGTAGCGTAAACAATTAATACCAATACGTCTTTGGAGTCGACGACAGTAAACTCTCCATAAGGCTCCATAAAGAAAAAAGACATTAATGGCATGCTGATAGCCAAGGTCAATAGAGCTGGGCCAGTTCCGAAAAAGAAGGCGATCACAATGGTATTAATTTGAAAGAAAAATAGTGGAAGTGCTGCCTCAACCTGAGACTGAAGGCTAAAACGAACACAAAAAGCGATAAACACTCCTACACAAGCATTTAAATATCCCTGGGGCTTGTTAGAGCACCACCGATAAGCGTTAAGATTATGTTTCATGGATTCCTTAGACGGTGTATGCTTTGCAGCATACCGATATTTAAGACAGTGTAAGACATGCTATCTAGAAATGAAATAGGCGCCTCAAAAGACAGTATTACCATTCTACTTCCGGGTTTAAATGGTGGTGGCCTTGAATTGGGGCAACTCTCCAGCTTTCTGAATTCAAACGGTTTTAATACTGTCTTGCCTGAAATTAAGGGTTATCTCTATGGAAGCCCTGCGGATCATTATGAAACGTGGTTTAGCCAAGTTCATAATTGTATTGATAAGCTTAAGGATCAATACCGAAACATCAATCTCGCAGGTATTAGCATGGGTTCTACCCTAGCCCTTGCACTTGCAACGCAAAGAGATGACATTACATCAATCGCCCTACTTTCACCAGTATTGCGCTATGACGGTTGGTCGGTTCCTAGGTATCGATTTCTATTAGATATCGCCTATATGCTCGGGATTCGAAATTGGAATTACGCTGAGCGAGAGCCATTCGGTGTTAAAAACGCGGATCTGCGACGCCGTATTCGAGAGAAATTTAAGTCTCAAGAATTGTCTGAAGTAGGTGCCTCGCTAATCACTGCAAGGCATTTACATGAAGCCAAGGGACTCATGTCTTACACCACAAAAAATCTGGATTCAATTACCTCTAGGCTATTGTTAATTCAGTCGGTTGAAGATGACACCACCTCTATATGGTCTGCAGAAAAGATATTGGCCAATGTTAAATCAGATCTTCGAAGAACAATTTGGTTGGGCAATAGTTATCACATTATTACCATTGATAACGAGCGAGAGATCGTGCTAAATGAAACTTTACGTTTCTTTGCTCGCGTGGCTGGTGGCAATCTTGGTGCGGATAATTACTACTCAGAAATGAGCCCTAAAGCACTGCGCACTAGAGCACTCTGATCGTTAAAATAAAAAAGCCCCCTTATTCAGGGGGCTTTTAATTATCTTGGCGGAACGGACGGGACTCGAACCCGCGACCCTCGGCGTGACAGGCCGATATTCTAACCAACTGAACTACCGCTCCAAAATACATCGAGAAAAACATCACACTACATTTTACTGCCACCAGAATATCTGGCGTCCCCAGGGGGATTCGAACCCCCGTACTCACCGTGAAAGGGTGATGTCCTAGGCCTCTAGACGATGGGGACCTGGACTACTTCAATTACTTTAATCTTGAATGTTTGGTGGAGATAAGCGGGATCGAACCGCTGACCTCTTGCATGCCATGCAAGCGCTCTCCCAGCTGAGCTATACCCCCGAAATCCCACAATAAACCTGCAAAACACTCAAAACAATCCAAGATTTTAGCCTATTTTTGTGCATGTGCGCAAATTGCCTACTGGACTACCTTGGAGAGCCTTTTCAGTACCTCATCCCGGCCCAATACCACCAACACAGAATCGATCGCTGGAGTCTGAGTTGTAGCAAATAATGCATAACGAACAGGCATCGCTAGAGCAGGCATTTTGAGTTGATGCTTTGCTAAGACTTCTTTAAATACGGCAGCATAAGCCTCTTTTGTTGCATCTGAACTCCTAAGCGCCTCAATCAAATCTTTTAATGCGGGAACAATAGATATTGGGATATTGGCAGCTATCTGCTCTAGCTTGTGATCAGGTGCTGGTAAATAAAATAACTTAGCCCCTTCTGCAATTTCAATCAAAGTATTAGCACGATCTTTTAATAGACCTACCACTTGAGTAAAGTCTGGGCCATTTTCCGTGTCAATACCAAGTTGATGCGCGAAGGGTTTAGTCATCTCTGCTAATTTCAGAGGATCTATATTCTGAATGTATTGATGATTTAACCAAAGCAATTTTTCTGGATTATGTTGGGCTGGTGAGCGACCTAGGCTTTCTAAATCAAACCAGTTTACAAACTGCTCTTTTGTAAATACTTCAGCATCGCCATGCGACCACCCTAAGCGAGCCAAGTAGTTCAAGATTGCTTCAGGAAGGTAGCCTGCTTTTTGATAATCACGCACGCTCATCGCACCATTACGTTTACTCATCTTCTCGCCAGAGTCATTAAGGACCGTAGGTAGATGCGCATAGATAGGTGGATTACCACCGAGAGCCCGCATGATATTAATTTGACGGGGAGTGTTATTAACATGATCATCGCCACGAATGACGTGGGTGATATTCATATCCAAATCATCTACTACAACGCAAAAGTTATAGGTTGGTGTGCCGTCTGGGCGAGCAATGACAAGATCATCCAGCTCATCGTTGCTAATCTCAATCTTCCCTTTAACGGCGTCTTCCCAGATAACTGACCCACCAATGGGATTTTTAAAGCGAATTACTGGCTCAATATCATCCGGAATTGCCGGCAATGTTTTACCTGGTTCAGGTCTCCACAAGCCGTTATAACGCGGCTTCTCTTTATTGGCCATTTGCTGATCACGAAGCTTATTCAATTCTTCTTCGCTCATATAACAAGGGTATGCAAGCCCAGCATCCAACATCTGTTTGACCACTTCACGATAGCGATCAATGCGCTGCATTTGGTAGATTGGACCTTCATCTAAATCAAGCCCTAACCAAGCCATGCCTTCAATAATGACATCTACCGCTTCTTGGGTAGAGCGCTCAAGATCAGTATCTTCAATGCGCAGGATGAAGTCGCCTTTATTGTGGCGTGCAAATGCCCATGGGTAGAGGGCGCTGCGTAAATTGCCTAGATGAATAAAGCCCGTAGGGCTTGGGGCGAAACGTGTACGAATATGCATAATCGGCATTATCTCAGGTCAGAGTAATTGGCGGATAAATTCAAAAACGTGGATACTTTGCTCTATGAATGAATTACTGGTATTTGTCTGTGATGGAGCTCCTGTACGAGGGGAAATTGTTTCCATTAGCACTGCTTGGCAGGCTGTTTTAGAGCGCCGTGACGACCCTCCGGCAGTGCGACGTATCCTGGGAGATTTTGTTGGCGCCGCTACCCTTCTAAGTGCCAGTCTAAAGTTTGATGGTACCTTGATCATTCAGGCTCAAAGTAAAGGCCCAATCCAGCTTATAGTGGTTGAATGTAAGTCTGATTTATCCATGAGAGCCACTGTTAAGCTTTCTGTAGATCCATCAGAAATTGCGCCTAATGCTAGCCTGGGTGAACTATTAGATGCTAGCAACTCTGGCAGGCTCGTCATCACACTAGACCCATCAGACCGTGAGCCGGGTCAGCCACCCTATCAAGGAATTGTTGCTCTCCAAGAGCAGCATAGCGGTGTTATCAAACCAGTATCTAGCGCTGCAGAAGCTATTGGCCTTTATATGCAAAAGTCGGAGCAATTAGAAACTCGAATCTGGTTAGCCTCAAACGATACTCATATCGGCGGCCTCTTATTGCAACGTATGCCTGACTCAGGTGGTCATGCTCACCTTGATTCGCAAAATGCAGCCGAAGGATGGATTCGCATCCAGACCCTAGGTGAAACCATCACCAATGAAGAGCTTCTCACTCTTGCTCCTGAAACTATTTTGAGGCGATTATTTCTAGAAGAGTCTACAGAGAATGGCGTGCGCAGTTTTCCGCCACGCCAGATCCGTTTTTCTTGTCGCTGTTCGCGCAATAAAGTTGCAGATGTACTACGAATGCTTGGCGAAGAAGAGGTGCAGGGAATACTGGCTGAACAAGGTGCAGTCGAGACTATCTGTGAGTTTTGTGCCAAGCCTTATCGATTCGATGCAGTAGACTGTTTGCAAGTCTTTAAAACAGATTTACTGAGTGATGCTACTAGGCCGCCATCTAGCGGGCACTAGTCTTTATTGTTTAGTAGTTGGTGACTTGAGTCCGTCAACTGCAGGCGCTGCACTAGCTTTATCAATTGGTAAGATCTGCACAAAAAACTCACCTTCTTTGATTAAGCCATGCTCAGCCCTAGCGCGTTCCTCAATCGCACGCGTACCATCTTTCAAATCTTTAACATCACCAGCTAACTTCGCATTACGAAGAGCTAAAAGACTATTTTTAGCCTCCTGTAGTTCAACCTGTTTTTCTATTTCATAAACCTTAAGCCATCCACCCTTTCCCAGCCAAAGTGGGTACTGGATTGCTATAAGCAATAACAGCATAGAGTAGATGACTATCCGCATAACAAATAGACTATTTGAGCTTTAACGCTTTAAGTTGTAGAAAACGGATTTACCTGGATAAGTTGCAACATCACCTAAATCTTCTTCAATGCGTAATAACTGGTTGTATTTAGCAATCCGATCAGAGCGCGATAAAGAGCCTGTCTTAATTTGACCAGCATTCGTACCAACAGCGATATCAGCAATAGTGCTATCTTCAGTTTCACCGGAACGATGAGAAATCACTGCAGTGTAGTTGGCACGTTTTGCCATCTCGATTGCAGCAAAAGTTTCTGTCAAAGTGCCAATCTGGTTAATCTTGATCAAGATAGAGTTAGCAACCCCCTTCTCGATACCTTCCTTGAGAATACGAGTATTGGTTACAAATAAATCGTCACCAACCAATTGAATCTTCTTGCCAAGTTTTTTGGTAATATCAGCCCAACCATCCCAATCACTCTCATGCATGCCATCCTCAATCGATACGATTGGAAATTGATCGGCTAAATTTCCTAGGTAATCGGAGAACTCGCTCGAAGTGAGCTGCAAACCTTCGCCTGAAAGGTGATATTTACCATCTTTATAGAACTCACTCGCTGCACAGTCTAGCGCCAAAAGCACATCTTCACCGGCTTGGTAGCCAGCACCTTCAATCGCCTTCATAATGGTTTGCAAGCACTCTTGATTACTCTTGAAGTTCGGCGCAAAGCCACCTTCGTCACCAACTGTTGTAGGCATACCTTGAGCTCCAAGGATCTTTTTAAGTTCGTGGAAGATTTCAGCACCACAACGCAAGGCATCGCGGAAATTTTCTGCCCCAACTGGCATCACCATAAATTCTTGGATATCTAAGCTGTTGTTGGCATGTGCGCCACCATTGACGATATTCATCATGGGCACAGGCAACTGCATGCCGCCTGAACCTCCAAAGTAACGATACAAAGGTAAGCCAGCTTCTTCGGCAGCTGCTCTGGCAACCGCCATAGAAACGGCTAAGGTCGCATTCGCACCTAGGCGAGCCTTATTATGCGTACCGTCCAATTCGATTAAGGTACGGTCTAAAAAAGCCTGCTCTGTGGCATCCAAACCAAGAATAGTTTCTGCAATCTCAACATTAATGTTTTGAACTGCATTGAGAACACCCTTGCCTAAATAGCGAGCCTTATCGCCATCACGTAGCTCAATCGCCTCACGTGAGCCCGTAGAAGCGCCAGAGGGCACTGCCGCACGTCCCATAACGCCTGACTCAAGCAATACATCACACTCTACCGTTGGGTTACCGCGTGAATCTAAAATTTCTCTACCGATGATGTCAACAATGGCGCTCATGCACCTTCTCCTTAAAACAATACGAAATGGGGCTTAATATATTCTCTGTAAATTTATTTAAAGCTATTTTCTAAAAATGGACCGCTAGCTTTCACGACCGAATCAATGGCAACGAGCGACTCCAATAACTCTTTCATCCGATGCAGTGGCACTGCATTAGGCCCATCAGATAGCGCCTTAGATGGATCTGGATGCGTTTCCATGAAAAGGCCGCTGATACCGACTGCAACTGCCGCACGAGCCAATACTGGCACAAACTCCCGTTGACCACCACTAGCTATGCCTTGGCCGCCAGGTAGTTGCACCGAATGGGTTGCATCAAAAACGACTGGCGCATTTGCTTCGCGCAAGATAGCCAGGCTACGCATATCGGAAACCAGGTTGTTATAGCCAAATGAAGCACCGCGCTCACAGACCATAAATTGATCTGGAAGATTGACTTCTTTAGCAGCCGCTCGAGCCTTCTCAATAACATTAAGCATCTCATGAGGCGAAAGGAATTGCCCTTTCTTGAAATTCACGGGCTTGCCACTTTGAGCACACGCTCTAATAAAATCTGTTTGCCTACATAAAAAAGCGGGGGTTTGAATCACATCAACCACCTCAGATACTGCCTCGATCTCACTAATGTCATGGACATCAGTCAAAATTGGGACGCCGACTTGTTTTTTAACTTTAGCCAATATCTCTAGACCCTTCTCCATTCCCAAACCACGGAATGAATTTCCAGAAGAGCGATTTGCTTTATCAAATGAAGATTTGTAGATAAATGGAATCTTTAAGGCACTCGTAATTTCTTTTAATTGGCCAGCAACATCAATTGCTGATTGCTCAGATTCAATAACGCAAGTGCCAGCAATTAAGAAGAAGCGCTGGTCTAGACCGACATTAAAACCACATAGTTGAAATGAGCTCATAACTTTCTCTTAAGCAACTTGTTTTAACTCAGCATTGTGATGAATCAATGCTGCGCCAATAAATGCTGAGAACAAAGGGTGGCCATCTCGAGGTGTAGAGGTGAACTCTGGATGGAACTGCACGCCAAAAAACCAAGGGTGCATTGACTCCGGTAATTCCATCATCTCAGGCAAAGACTCATTTGGCGTTCTGGCAGAAATAATCAAACCAGACTTCTCGAGTTTTGGAACATAAATATTGTTGACTTCATAACGATGGCGATGACGCTCATTCACCTCTGCGCCATAAATACGATGCGCTAAAGTTCCAGCTTTGACTGGGCAGCGTTGTGAACCTAGGCGCATGGTGCCACCAAGATCAGAATCATTACTGCGCTTCTCTACGCGCCCTTCTCTATCCATCCATTCTGTAATTAAAGCAACTACTGGATTTTCAGCTTGGGGATCAAATTCAGTGCTGTTGGCATTGGCGATATTGGCGACATGGCGCGCAAACTCAATCACTGCTAATTGCATCCCCAGGCAAATTCCTAGGTAGGGAATATTGTTTTCGCGAGCATAACGAATGGCGGCAATCTTACCTTCAGTACCGCGCTTACCAAAGCCGCCGGGAACCAAGATAGCGTCTAATTTTTTCAAGCAATCAATGCCATCTTTTTCAATAACTTCCGAATCAATGTAATTAATATTAACTTTGGTATGCGCATGAATACCCGCATGGCGTAAGGCTTCAATCAGAGATTTATACGATTCAGTTAGCTCAACATATTTGCCCACCATGCCAATAGTGACCTCATGCTGTGGATTGGCCATTTCATACACTAAGTTTGCCCATACAGAAAGATCGGCTGGTTTAGCATTAATTTCTAATTCGCGGCAAATTAAATCATCCATGCCTTGTGCGTGGAGCATTTCTGGAATCTTGTAAATCGTATCAACATCCCAAACAGAAATCACGGCCTCTTCACGCACATTAGAGAAGAGAGAAATCTTAGCGCGTTCATCTTCCGGAATTGGACGATCAGCACGGCATAACAAAACAGTTGGCATGATGCCGATCTCGCGTAACTTCTGCACAGAGTGCTGGGTTGGCTTAGTTTTGAGTTCGCCAGCACTATGAATGTAAGGAACCAGAGTCAAGTGAACAAAGGCGCAGCTGTGTAATGGAAGGCGCAGACTCATCTGTCTTGCTGCCTCAAGAAAAGGTAGCGATTCAATGTCGCCAACAGTACCGCCAATCTCACAAATAGCGATATCTGCATTACCATCATGGCTGGCTTTGGCTCCCCGTTCTACAAATGCTTGAATTTCATTTGTAATATGCGGAATTACTTGAACAGTCTTACCTAAGTATTCGCCACGACGTTCTTTACTAATGACAGATTCATAAATCTGCCCAGTGGTGAAGTTATTACTCTTACGCATCTTCGCTGATACGAAGCGCTCATAGTGACCCAAATCTAGATCTGTTTCAGCGCCATCTTCAGTCACGAAAACTTCACCATGCTGAAGTGGACTCATAGTGCCCGGGTCAACGTTGATGTAAGGGTCTAATTTTAGGAGGGTGACTTTCAGACCGCGGGATTCAAGAATCGCGGCAAGCGAGGCAGCTGCAATTCCTTTCCCTAAGGAAGAAACCACACCACCAGTGACAAAAACGTATTTGGTCATCGCTTAAGCTCTGTTGGAAAAAGTAATTATAACGACAGAGTCTGGGTATTACAGATACTCAAAGGAGGTAATATTGCCTAAATTCATGAAAAATAGTCTTCTAAACCACTTATTTATAGCAATCATCCTGCTCTTTGGGGCTAGTAATCTAAAATCTCAGACTAATGACTCTATTACGGGATCTTGGAAGACATTTGACGATGAGACAAATCAGCCTGCCGCTATCGTCCTGATTTCAGAGAAAAATGGCCTTTTTTCAGGCGTCGTGGCTAAATTATTAGATCCTAGCGCCCTTCCAACATGTGAAAAATGTACAGATGCCCGCAAAGGCAAGTCTGTTGTTGGCATGGAAATATTGACCGGATTGAAAAAGACTTCGGATGCTTACTCTGGCGGCCAAATATTGGATCCTGACGATGGTGAAATTTATCGGGCCATAATCCATCTAACGGATCAAGGCAATAAGCTGGATTTACGGGCTTATATAGGTATTCCATTGCTAGGTAGAACACAAACTTGGACTAGGGAGAGATAGGCCCATGCGACTTCTTTTTGCCATTTTGATTACTATTTTGTCCCTCTTTTACTTTTTGCCCTTTGCAATCGCTTTTCATCGAAAAAGGGCTAACGCCGGTGCTATTTTTGCACTGAACCTCTTTTTGGGTTGGTCCCTAATTGGATGGGTAGTTGCACTCGTTTGGGCATTAAAGGATGAGCAAATCATCTAATTTTTGTGAAAGCTGACTGTTAACCCTCGATTGAGCTGAATTTCACCCAATAAATGCAATATTTAAGGGTTTTAAACTCTTATATAAGACTTAAATAAGCAACTATAATGAACTGATTAGGGAGAGAATTCCCACATAACCTTTCTATAAATTACATTTACCTCATAGGAAATACCATGTTAGAAGCCTACAACGCCCATCTTGCCGAACGCGCAGCGCTTGGTATTCCAGCCCTACCGCTAAGCAAGGATCAGACGGCAGAACTGGTTAAATTGCTAAAAAATCCCCCGGCCGGCAAAGAATCCGAGTTAATCGAGTTGATTACGTATCGCGTCCCTGCTGGTGTTGACGAGGCTGCAAAAGTTAAAGCAGAATTTTTAGATGTAGTTGCGAAGGGAACAGAAAAATCTCCATTGATTTCCCGTGTGAAAGCGACTGAACTATTGGGCACAATGCTTGGTGGTTACAACATCAAGCCTTTAGTTGAACTCTTGAGTGATGCCGAGTGTGGCGCAGCTGCAGCGACTGCTCTTAAGAAAACTTTATTGATGTTTGACTACTTTCATGATGTTCAAGAACTGGCGGAAAAAGGTAATGCGAATGCTAAGTCTGTAATGCATAGTTGGGCTGATGCTGAGTGGTTTACTAGCCGCCCAGCTGTTCCTGAAACCTTAAAGCTCACCGTATTTAAAGTGACCGGTGAAACGAATACCGATGACTTGTCTCCCGCCCCCGACGCATGGAGTCGTCCAGATATTCCTTTGCATGCAACCGTGATGCTAAAAAATCCACGTACTGGAATTGAGCCTGATGAGACCGGTGTTCGCGGTCCGATGAAGCAAATTGCAGAGCTGCAGAAAAAAGGCAACCAAATAGCTTATGTAGGTGACGTTGTTGGTACTGGTTCTTCACGTAAGTCAGCTACCAACTCGGTATTGTGGTGGACTGGTAAAGATATCCCCTTCGTTCCAAATAAACGCTTCGGCGGTGTTTGCTTAGGCAGCAAGATCGCTCCAATCTTCTTTAATACAATGGAAGATGCCGGTGCATTACCTATTGAACTCGATGTCAATCAAATGAATATGGGTGATGTGATTGAACTGCGCCCATACGAAGGCAAGGCACTGAAAGATGGTAAAGAAATTACTACTTTCTCTCTGAAGTCTCCAGTCATATTCGATGAAGTACGAGCTGGGGGTCGCATTCCGTTGATCGTGGGCCGAGGTTTAACCGCTAAAGCACGCGCAGCCCTTGACTTACCAGCCTCTACTGAATTCCGCGTACCAGTAAGCCCTCCTGATAACAAGAAAGGTTTCAGCTTGGCGCAAAAGATGGTTGGTCGCGCCTGTGGCTTACCAGAGGGTCAAGGCGTTCGCCCTGGCACTTACTGTGAGCCACATATGACTACCGTTGGATCACAAGATACTACCGGTCCTATGACTCGTGATGAATTAAAGGATTTAGCTTGCTTAGGGTTCTCTACTGACTTGGTCATGCAATCCTTTTGCCATACCTCCGCATATCCAAAACCAGTTGATATTCGTACTCACCATGAATTGCCAGCATTTATGACCAATCGTGGCGGTGTTGCCTTACGTCCTGGTGATGGCGTGATTCACAGTTGGTTAAATCGTTTGTTGTTGCCAGATACCTGCGGCACAGGTGGCGATAGCCATACCCGCTTCCCAATTGGTATTTCATTCCCTGCTGGCTCTGGTTTGGTTGCTTTTGCAGCAGCTACTGGCGTGATGCCTTTAGATATGCCTGAGTCTGTATTAATTCGCTTCAAAGGTAAGATGCAACCCGGTATTACATTGCGTGACCTGGTTAATGCCATACCTTTGTATGCCATCAAAAAAGGTTTATTGACGGTTGCTAAGCAAGGTAAGAAAAATATTTTCTCTGGCCGCATTTTAGAAATCGAAGGTTTGCCTGATCTTAAAGTTGAACAGGCATTTGAATTATCTGATGCTTCGGCTGAGCGCTCTGCTGGCGGTTGCGCTGTGCAATTAAATAAAGAGCCGATCATTGAGTACATGCAGTCCAATATCACTTTGATGAAATGGATGATTGCTAACGGTTACGAAGACAAGCGCACTTTAGGTCGCCGTATCAAAGCGATGGAAGCTTGGATTGCAAAACCAGAGTTACTCAAAGCTGATGCCAATGCTGATTACGCAGAAATCATTGAAATCGATATGAACGAAATCAAAGAGCCCATCTTGGCCTGCCCTAACGATCCAGATGATGTGAAATTCCTCTCTGAAGTTGCTGGCGAGAAGATTGACGAAGTCTTTATCGGCTCATGCATGACTAATATTGGCCACTTCCGTGCTGCTGGTAAGGTATTAGAAGGTAAAACTGATATTCCTACGCGCTTATGGATTGCGCCCCCAACCAAGATGGATCAAATGGTTCTCACTGAAGAGGGTTACTACGGCATTTTGGGTCGTACCGGTGCCCGCATGGAAACGCCAGGATGTTCACTTTGTATGGGTAACCAAGCGCAGATGCGGAAGGGCTCTACAGCGGTGTCTACCTCGACCCGTAATTTCCCCAATCGCTTAGGTATTGATACTCGTGTGTATTTGGCATCTGCAGAACTCGCTTCTGTAGCTGCCTTATTAGGTCGTCTGCCTACTCCCAAAGAATATCTTGAGCAAGTAGAGTCACTCAATGCAAAATCTGCTGAAGTCTATCGTTATATGAACTTTGATAAGATCAAGTCATTTAGTGATGTTGCAGATACTGTAACGATCTAAAGAAAATCTTCGGCACATTTTTGATGTGTGGAGAAAGAAAAGGTGATCAATTGATCACCTTTTTTCTTGTTCAATTTTCTTATATAGATAACTTTAATTCTTGACGAGCATTTTCCTGACTAATGCCAGATACCCATTTATTTGTTGGCAAGTCTGTTTTTTCTTTAATCAATTTTGCGCGAGATGAAACCTCTTTCCACTCTGCCTCTAGCTTTGGGCCTTTAAAGGCAATAGCCACTATATTGCAATCATGTGACTCTGGAAATAAAAGTACGCGATTATCAAAGGCTTCGCAGATATTTTTGAGATTGATCTTAAAACTCTTATGGCGTGAAAATAGATTTACCGTCAAAACGCCGGGTTCTTTGAGGATGTTGTAGCAGCCCTTATAAAACTCTAGAGAGCTTGCTGATGGGCCATCACAAATCGCATCGTATAAATCCACCTGGATTGCATCAAAGGTATTTTTATATTTAGGACTATTTACAAACTTCTTGGCATCAGTCTGAAGCGTTTCCAGTCTTCGATCATCATCTGGCATCGAGAACATCGTTCTTGCCGACACAATTACAGCAGGATTAAGCTCTACAACCGTTGATTTCACAGCAGGGCAATGTAGGTGCGTGAATTTAGTTAAAGCTCCAGTGCCAAGTCCTAGCTGAGCAACCCGCATACCGGGCTTGGTTTCTAAAAAAAGTAGCCAGGCCATCATTTGCTGGTTGTATTCAAGATAAATTTCTTTGGGGTCACGTATACGCATTGCCCCTTGAATTAACTCAGTGCCAAAATGAAGATAACGTATTCCTCCGCTTTCGGAAAAGGTTACCGGCTCCATCACCATAGAGGCTTTGGTATCACTAACTACTGAGCCCAGCAGCGTGCGTTACGGAATAAACGCAACCAGGGACTCGCACCATCAGGAGTATTCAACCATTCGGGCGGGCACCAGCTCATCTGCGCAACACGAAATACTCGCTCTGGGTGCGGCATCATGACAGTAAAGCGCCCATCAGGTGTGGTTACACCAGTTAAACCACCTGGAGAACCATTGGGATTCATTGGGTAGGTTTCAGTTGGCTTACCTCCATGATCAACAAAGCGTAAGGTTGCCAAACCTTGTTGTTGTAAAAGATCTAAATTACCCTGCTGGCTGAAATTAGCAAACCCCTCACCATGTGCTATCGCAATTGGTAATTGACTGCCCTCCATGCCTTGCGTAAAGATCGAAGGTGAAGCAAGTACTTCCGCCATCACTAAACGGGCTTCATATTGCTCTGATTGATTACGCGTAAATTTTGGCCAAGCCTGCGCACCAGGAATAATCCCAGATAGATTGCTCATCATTTGACAGCCATTACAAACACCTAAAGCAAAACTATCCTGGCGGTTGAAGAATGCTGAGAACTGATCTCGGAGTTGTTGATTAAAGAGGATGGTTTTTGCCCAACCTTCGCCAGCACCAAGCACATCGCCATAACTAAAGCCACCGCAAGCGATCAAGCCCCTAAAGTCATCAAGCTTTGCCCTGCCACTTAAAAGATCGGACATATGGACGTCATAGCTATCAAAGCCAGCCCAGTTAACGGCATAGGCCATTTCAACATGAGAGTTAACACCCTGTTCGCGCAAAATCGCCACTTTAGGGCGTACATTCTTTTGAATAAAGGGTGCAGCAATATCTTCTGAAGGGTCAAAGGTCAGTTTGGGTGACATGCCAGCATCAGATGGATTATCTAAGAGAGCAAATTCACTATCAGCGCAATCTGGATTATCACGTAAGCGTGCGATTTGATAGCTGGTATTAGTCCACATCTTTTGTAGAGTTTCACGAGGCTCTGCGAAGATATTTTTAGCATCACGCCAGATCTCAATGCGGCCATTGGTATTGGGTTTGCTAATCACGTGACTGAATGCGCTTAGATTGAGCTTACGAAGTACTGCAAAGACTGCATCTCGATCTACTCTACGAACTTGAATGACTACGCCAAGCTCTTCATTAAATAAGGCGCGCATGGTTTGCTCATGACGGCGACCAGAAACCTGCTCCGCCCAGTTCTTTGCATCACCATAGTCTGGCTCTTGGGCGGCATCAACTGCAATCATGTCAACATTGATGGAGACTCCGCAATGAGATGCAAATGCCATTTCAGCGATACAGGCTAATAATCCACCATCAGAGCGATCGTGATAAGCCAAGAGCTTGTTTTCTTTACGAAGCTCAATGATGGCTGCAGCTAAATTTTTCAGATCTTCTGGATGGTCTAAATTTGGTGCGACTTTTCCAGATTGATTCAATACTTGGGTCAGAATACTGCCAGCCATACGGTTCTGGCCACGACCAAGATCAATCAGGATTAACTCGGTGTCTAACACTACTCCATCTTGATCTTTAAGCTTTAACTGCGGAGTGAGTGTTTTGCGGACATCTTGTACAGATGCAAATGCTGAAATAATTAAGGAAACAGGGGCAAGCACTTTTTTATCTTGCCCCTTATCTTGCCACGACGTTGCCATGGATAAAGAATCTTTACCAACCGGAATAGAAATACCTAAAGCAGGACACAAATCCATGCCAACCGCTTTAACAGAGTCATACAGCTTGGCATCTTCTCCTGGAGTGCCGCAAGCAGCCATCCAGTTTGCCGATAATTTAACGTCTTCCAGACGATGAATATCTGCAGCTAGTAGATTGGTAATTGCCTCGCCAACAGCCATCCGGGCAGCTGCAGGAGCATCAATCACTGCCACGGGGGTTCTTTCTCCCATGCTCATCGCTTCACCGCGATAACCTTTGTAATCCATCAAAGTAACCGCACAGTCTGCTACCGGTACTTGCCATGGGCCAACGAATTGATCGCGGGCATTTAAGCCGCCAACCGTTCTGTCACCAATGGTAATTAAGAATGATTTGCTAGCAACGGTAGGTTGTTGCAGCACCCAAGCAATCGACTGAGCAAGATCGGCATCAGTGACATTGAGTTCGTTAAATTGCTGAGCCACCCGTTTAACATCACGATGCATGCGTGGAGGTTTACCCAGCAGAACTTCCATTGGCATATCAACGGGCATTGCTGCATCAGCACCCAAACTCTGTTTAGAATCGCTTAGCTGTAATTGGCGCTCTGCTATAGCCTCGCCGACTACGGCAAACGGACAACGCTCACGCTCGCACAGGGATTTAAAAAGCGCTAAATCTTTTGCTTCAATCGCCAACACATAGCGTTCTTGAGACTCATTGCACCAGATCTCCGCAGGGCTCATGCCGCTCTCTTCAAGAGGCACGCTGCGTAATTTAAATTTTGCACCCAAGCCTGCACCATCCGCCAGCTCAGGGAAAGCATTTGATAAGCCACCAGCACCAACATCATGAATCGAGACGATGGGGTTCTTTTGGCCCATAGCGCGACAGGCGTTAATAACTTCTTGCGCACGACGCTCCATTTCTGGGTTGCCGCGTTGTACAGAATCAAAATCTAAATCTGCAGTATTCGTTCCAGTGGCAACTGAACTACCTGTAGCGCCACCCATGCCAATCCGCATACCGGGACCACCGAGTTGTACTAATAGGTGCCCTGCTTGAATTGCTTTCTTGGAAGTATGAATGGAATCAATGCTACCGATACCGCCAGCAATCATGATGGGTTTGTGATAACCCCGACGAACACCATCAAGGGTTTGTTCAAATACACGGAAGTAACCTCCCAAAATCGGACGCCCAAATTCATTATTAAAGGCAGCGCCTCCTAATGGACCGTCAATCATGATCTGCAATGGCGTCGCTATACGATCAGGTTTGCCATACTTTTCGTTTTCCCAGGGCAGGTCAGTTCCGGGGATGTTCAGATTAGAGACCGAGAAGCCAGTTAAGCCTGCTTTAGGACGGCCGCCAACTCCAGTCGCACCTTCATCACGAAGCTCGCCTCCAGCACCTGTAGAGGCGCCTGGGAATGGTGCAATTGCAGTCGGATGGTTATGTGTTTCTACCTTCATTAAGGTATGTACTAAACGCGTCTCTTTTTCATAACGGTGATCATCGCCTTGCGGAACCCAGGTCTCTGATTCACAGCCGGCCATCACAGCGGAATTATCAGAATACGCAACGATGTTTCCTTCTGGATGTAGCTGATGAGTATTGCGAATCATGGCAAATAATGAACGCTCTTGATCATCGCCATCAATCGTCCAGCTTGAATTAAAAATCTTATGGCGGCAATGCTCACTATTGGCTTGCGCAAACATAATGAGCTCTACATCGCTTGGGTTACGCTTTAGGCGGACGAAATTTTCCGTTAAATAGTCCACTTCATCATCAGACAGGGCTAAACCAAGCTCCTGATTAGCCTTGTCTAGTGCCGCTCGGCCTTGCTCCAATACCGCAATCCGACTTAAAGGACGATCCTCAAGGGTTTGATACAGGGCGTTGGCCTCATCAACTGATTGAATAACGGTTTCTGTCATACGATCGTGAACTGCAGCTAATATAACTGGCTCTTGTGCTGCGCTTAAAGGTTTTTTAGCTTTCCATGAGAACTGCACGCCACGCTCAATCCGTAATACATTTAATCCGCATTGCCGAGCAATATCAGTGGCTTTGCTGGCCCATGGAGAAACTGTTCCTAGGCGCGGAATAACTACAGCGCCCTGCTGAGAATTAGTGCCAGTAAATGGTTGGCCGTAAGTTAACAGACTCGCAAGTACTTCCTGGTCTTTGGTACTTAATGCTTTATCAGACCAAATAAAGTGAAGATATTGCGCCTCAATCGAATTTAGCGCGACACCTTGGGCTACTAAGGAGGCTAAAAGACGCTGTTGGCGGAATGACGAAAGCGCGTTCGCGCCAGGTAAAAAATGGAAAAAAGGCATCCTTAGATTATAAGGTTTTGCCTACAGTAAGCGTCCGCCCTGAAGGTGCAATTGGCGCTGGCACCGACTGGCCAAGGCTGGATCATGGGTGACCAGTACAAGGGTGGAATGATTGGCCTGATTCAGCTCAAAAAGAAGCTCAATCACCCGATTACCGCTCGCCTCATCTAGGCTTCCCGTAGGTTCATCGGCAAAGAGAATGGCTGGTTTAGTAATGAAGGCTCGAGCTAAGGCTACGCGCTGCTGCTCCCCCCCTGAGAGGGTCTTGGGGAAATGGTCAAAACGCTCACTAAGACCAACCCGTTCTAGCCAAGCCATAGCCTCTCCCTTGGCATTGCCAATACCAGCCAACTCTGCTGGCAGCATGACATTTTCTAATGCAGTGAGATGGGGGAGTAACTGGAAAGACTGGAATACAAAGCCAACGTGTAAACCTCGAAGTTTTGCCCTGCCATCCTCATCAAGGGCAGTAAGGTCCAGCCCCATGAGAGTGATCCTACCCTCGCTTGGTAGATCTAAGCCAGCCAAGAGTCCTAGTAAAGTACTTTTACCTGAGCCAGAGCTGCCGGTGATCGCAACACTTTCACCAGGTTTTAACTCAAAGCAAATGTCGTGCAAAATAGTCAGAACGCCATCGCTCGATAAGACGGACTTACCCAGGTGATGTGCACTAAGGACTGTTTCTGCGATGCTCATAATGAAGGAAACCGATACGAAGGCTTCATAGCCTTAAAGTAGTGAAATAAATGAATCAAAATAATCTATCGACCTTCGTAACAAAAAAAGTAATTGCAATAGGCTTATTTTGCCTGTTAATTTCTTTTGTCACATCGGCCAGCTCAAATTCGACTATTTTGGTAATGGGCGATAGCCTCTCTGCTGAATACGGCATCTCAAGAGGTTCTGGCTGGGTCAAACTGCTTGAAGGGCAACTCCAAAAACAAGGTAGTCAATGGCAGGCTTTCAATGCCAGCATCAGTGGAGAAACTAGTGCTGGTGGACTTGCACGATTTGAGGCTCTGCTTCTAAAGAAGAAGCCCGGCATTGTGCTGGTCGAACTAGGAGCGAATGACGCCCTAAGGGGTCTATCCATTGATGAAACAGAAAAGAATTTAAGAAAAATGATTCAGCTGAGCAAAAAATCAGGGGCAAAAGTTTTGCTATTTGGTATGCAAATCCCGCCCAATTACGGTCAAGACTATACAAAGAAGTTTAAAGACCTTTACCCCAAATTAGCATCACAGGAAGAAATTGAATTAGTACCGTTTTTTTTAGCGGGAGTAGTAAGCAATAAAGATCTATTTCAGGCGGACAATATCCATCCTAATGAAAAAGCCCAAACCATTCTGTATACAAACGTATGGGGCGCTATGGCCCCATATCAATCACTTATCAACGGCAACAAATAGATTAGCTACCTGCGCCTGTTGAGGGCGGTTTTAATGGATTAATAGTCTTGACCTTGGCACTATCTCGCCAATAGGCCATAAAGCCTGAAAATTCTGCTTGAGCAGCAAGTGCTTGTATCTGCTGGGACTGGGCTTTGTGTACTTTTGCATCTATGCCGGTAGGTTGACGAACCTGATCCACACGATACAAGATGATACCAACCCCAGGGTTAACAACAGAAACATAAGCAGGTAATTTTTCCTGGCTAACTGACATCACATCATCTAAGGCACTACCAATAAGATTTGCTGGCTTATTGCGAGAAACCCAAAACGCACTACCGAAACCAGCAGCGCTCTTTGGATCTTTTTGAAGCTCTGCATAGCGCTCAGCTGCAGCTGCTACAGCTAACTTTTCTGCAGCCCGTTGGCTTACTTGCCGCTTAACTTCACTAGCAACCGCTGTAAAAGGTAATGTCTGAGCAGGATGGAAAATCACTACTCTTGCAGATACAAAAACTCCAGGTGAGATTTGTACTGCTTCGATATTGCGTTTATTTTTTATAGACTCATCGCCAAAGAGTGATTGGATTACCTTTGGATTCGCTAGAGGGTGATCTCTTGATGTGCCGCTTGGCCCTGAACGTGTAACGCCCTTTTGACTCTGAATGCTAAGCTTTAACTTATCGGCAGTAGGTTTCAAACTATCGGACTGGTCATAAGTCATATTGGCAAATTGGTCAGCCTTATCACTAAAGACTTTTGTATCTTCTTTGGGTTCAGCCTTCAGCACAATGTACTCAACATCAACAAACTCTGGACTTTCGAAAAGTTTGGCATTGGCCTGATAAAAAGCTTGTAGTTCTTCTGGGGATGGATTTACCTTGGATAAGAAACTTTTAGTCTCAAATGGCAAAGCTTGTACCTGACGCTCAGTCTCATAAAGGGTGGAGATAATCTCCGCAAGCTTAGGGCTAGCTAATTCAGTGCGGGCAACAGAATTCACTAGCTGACCTATCTTGAGATCAAATGCCTGACTGGCATAGAACTGCTCTTCATTTAAGCCATTGTTAGCCAAGAGTTGTTTAAAACGCGCGTCATCAAAGCTACCATCCGTTTTATACAAAGATCGAATTTGTGGAATATTTTGCAAGCTCTTCACTAGCGTATCCTTGCTAACTTGCAGACGTAAATCCGTTACGGCAAATCCTAAGATACGTTGTTGTAATAACTCGCTCAGGACGGCTTGTCTAAATTGAAGGCTTTGTGCAATCTGTGGATTACCGCCAACACGTTCGGCTTGACGCTTGGCTGCATTGTCAACTTCCTGTGCGGTAATGGGTTTGCCATTAATTTTCACCAGGTCGGTTTCTTTATCCATGAAGCTGGAGTAACTGGAAATTCCAAAAAAGGCAAACGACGGGACAATAAACAGCATCAATACGAGCTGCATAAGCTTTTGGTGTTTACGGACGGTATCAAACATGAATAAGTTCGCTAGTATTAGATATCAATATGTGAGTGTACTAGGCGACAGGATCTAGAGGCTTGGATGCCTTAAAACAGGCTAAGAAGAAGCAAACATTTGGTGGGCATTGTGAGGCTTGAACACCCAATATTCTGCCTACAAGGCATAGTATGAAGTTATATAGAATTTGGGCTTACGGGCGATTTAGCTCTCATTATGTGGTTTTAAGACGTCTATAGCATGAGGGTTTTTGAGAGGCAGTTTTCTAGGCTCTAAATAAAGAAATACCACCCGCAGGTGGTATTGATGTTTTTTGGGCCCTTCCTGGCGACCCGATGTGGAATCGTATCGAATCAGGAATTTTCAAGCATTATTTGACCTGATCTAAAGAAAATAACCCATACAACACCACTGCAAATAATGCCTATATTAGCAACAGCAATCATCCTCCAGGCGTACAGGACGGATAAAAACTAGGCGGGCAATTCATATATCCATCTGGCGAACCGCTGGAAGCACTGCATGCCGATAGCATGAATATAAACATAGCTGCAAAGATAATCCTCGATATTCGCTTCATTTATATCCTCTATTTGCAGTTAAGCTATATGTAGATTGTTTAAATAACTCTCCTATTATAGGATGCTTATGATTTAGCAAGCTCAGAAAATGAGAAAGCCACCCGAGGGTAGTTTTAGCGCTTATTGGTGGCCAAGGGCAGAATCGACCAGGGCCTGGATATTTAATCTTGGCTAATTTTTACAAGGCCACTTTTCTATCATCGCATCAAAAACCAACGAGGCAAAAGTTTCATTAGTTCGCTTTGATTGAGTGCCAATATAGTCCCTTATCACTTGAGCACGTTCTTTAATGCTAATATTTTTTGGGACGCAGATTTTTTTGTCGTAATTGGCGTTATCTTCAACCCCCAAAATTATCCCAACACATAATCCTTGATTAAAATTTTCTTCTCTTGCTTTGCCATCAGCTATCTCGCTACAAACCAAGTTGAATCTAGCCGCACTCAGATCATGCATACCATCCATATTAAATTCTCCAAAGGCCCACGAAGGATGCATATATAACAAAGCAAGGATTATCAAAACCTTGCTACTTAGGTTCTCGATCATAAGTAGAGTGTAATAAAAAACCAGCCGAAGGTGGTTTTAGTGCTTATTGGTGGGCCGGAGCGGAATCAAGGCGCCGACATAATGGCTAAAATAGCGATGATTTACAGTGATCTGCCAGGCAATGCACCTATTTATGAGGCGACCTGCTGTCAAAAACACCCCGAAAGCCATATGGGGTGGTGGGCGCTGACGGGCTCGAACCGCCGACATTCTGCGTGTAAGGCAGACGCTCTACCAACTGAGCTAAGCGCCCCAATATTACAGGTGGAATTGTAACCTAAACGCCCAAAAAAGCGGTTTTCCATCAAATCAAGCCCTAGATACGGTAGTAGAAAAGATGGAAAACCTGACTACTTTCAGTGCTTGAGAATCTCCCCAGAGGATACTTTCTCATTTGCTTTGCTAGCTTCTGAGGCTTTTTTAGCAAGCTCTTCAGGGGTTGGGTCTGGTAATGCTTCTGGCATACGTTCTAATGCAAGCTCTAAGACTTTATCAATCCAGCGCACAGGAATAATTTCAATTGCATTCTTCACGTTATCTGGAATATCAATTAAGTCTTTTACGTTCTCTTCTGGTATCAGTGCTAATTTGATTCCACCACGATGGGCTGCTAAGAGCTTCTCTTTCAATCCACCAATGGGCAGTACCTCACCGCGTAAAGTGATCTCACCAGTCATTGCAACATCTGAGCGAATTGGAATTCCTGTGAAAACAGAAACCAAAGCAGTCGTAATAGCAATACCAGCAGAAGGACCGTCCTTTGGAGTTGCCCCATCAGGAAAGTGAATATGAATATCCTTCTTCTCAAACGCCTCATCAGTAATACCAAGACGCTTTGATCTAGAGCGAACCACAGTACGAGCAGCTTCAACAGACTCTTTCATCACGTCGCCAATAGAACCTGTACGAGTAATGACTCCTTTACCTGGCATTACTGCTGCCTCAATGGTCAAAAGATCACCGCCAACTTCTGTCCAAGCTAGACCAGTAACTTGGCCAATTTGATTTTCTTTAGCAGCCAAACCAAAGTCATACATCCGCACAGATAAGAATTTTTCAAGATTATCGGCATTGACTACTATCGGAGCCGCCTCTTTCTTCAAGAGCAAGAGCTTAACTACCTTACGGCAGATCTTACTGAGCTCTCTTTCTAATGAGCGTACGCCTGCTTCGCGGGTGTAGTAACGAATGATGCTGCGTACGGCGCTTTCTTCAATCTTAAGCTCATCCTTCTTCAAACCGTTGTTCTTGATTTGTTTTGGTATGAGGTAATTGACTGCAATACTGGTTTTTTCATCCTCTGTATAGCCCGCCAAACGAATAATCTCAAGACGATCTAATAATGGCCCAGGAATATTTAAAGAGTTAGATGTAGCTACAAACATTACATCTGAAAGATCAAAGTCAACTTCAACATAGTGATCTTGGAAGGTATGGTTTTGCTCCGGATCTAGTACCTCTAACAGTGCGCTCGCAGGATCACCCCGGAAATCCATACCCATCTTATCTACTTCATCCAAGAGGAACAAAGGATTGCGTACGCCAACCTTGGTAAGGCTAGACAGAATCTTGCCAGGCATTGAGCCAATATAGGTGCGGCGATGACCACGAATCTCAGACTCATCACGCACGCCACCTAAGGCCATGCGCACAAACTTCCGATTAGTAGCGCGTGCAATGGATTGTCCTAAGGAAGTCTTACCCACTCCTGGAGGGCCAACTAGACAAAGAATCGGTGCCTTAACGCGGTCAACGCGCTGCTGAACTGCGAGGTACTCCAAGATACGTTCTTTGACCTTATCTAAACCATAATGATCTTCATCCAATACCTTTTCAGCATTGGTCAGATCATTATTGATCTTGGTTTTTTTCTTCCAAGGAAGGTTTACCAAAGTATCAATAAAGTTTCGAATTACTGTAGCTTCAGCAGACATAGGCGACATCAGCTTTAATTTTTTCAACTCCGACTCAGCTTTTTTCAAAGCCTCTTTAGGCATGCGGGCAGCCTTGATGCGTTTCTCGAGCTCCTCAAGATCGGCGCCCTCTTCACCCTCACCTAATTCTTTTTGAATCGCTTTAACTTGTTCGTTAAGGTAGTACTCGCGTTGACTTTTTTCCATTTGACGTTTAACACGTCCACGAATGCGTTTCTCTACCTGCAAAATATCAATTTCACTTTCGAGATCGGCCAAGAGACTTTCTAAACGCTGCACTACATCAGTCATCTCAAGAAGGCGCTGCTTCTGTTCCAGCTTGACTGGCAAATGAGCGCAGATGGTGTCGGCCAAGCGGCTTGGGTCATCGATGCCGCCCAGCGAAGATAAAATTTCTTGTGGAACTTTCTTGTTCAGTTTTACATACTGATCAAACTGGGCCATGATGGCACGGCGCAGCGCTTCAGTTTCATGAGCATCAATCGCATCAATCGCAGTTGGGGTAGCTTCACAATTGAAGTAACCCATGCTGTCTTCAATTTGACTAACTTCTGCGCGTTGTACACCTTCGACTAAAACCTTCACAGTGCCGTCAGGAAGCTTGAGCATTTGCAAAATATTAGCAATGCAGCCAACCTCATACAGATCTTCAATAACAGGCTCATCCTTGGCAGCAGTTTTTTGGGCAACCAAGAGCACATTTTTGCCAGTTTCCATCGCGGCTTCTAGGGCCTTAATCGATTTAGGGCGACCCACAAATAAAGGGATCACCATATGTGGGAAGACAACTACATCCCGCAGCGGGAGTAAAGGTAGTTGTATCGGTTCAGAGGGTAGTAATAAGTGGCCAGGCATAGGGCAAATCCTCCAAAGTAATCAATCCTCAAAAGTCTCTAGAAGAGCTAAACCACTAAATAGAGACTTTATTCATGAGTAGCATACTACCTATATGGGGCGCTCTTTAGAAAAAACAAGGGGGAAAAGTGCAAAAAATGAACAGAAAAGCCCAAAAAATAGCAAAAACCCTGAGAAATTAAGCTTTTTTGCTTAAATCTGCCTTTTCAGGATCTTGTTTGTAGACTAACAAGGGCTTTCCACCCTCAGCAATGCTAGTGTCATCAATAACTACCTTTTGGACATTCTGAAGTGACGGCAAGTCATACATGACATCCATTAATGAGCCCTCGAGAATAGATCTAAGGCCACGAGCGCCAGTCTTGCGGGCAATCGCCTTTTTTGCAATAGCTGCTAATGCAGCATGGCGCACTTCCAACTCAGCGCCTTCCATTGTCAGCAATGCTTGATATTGCTTTACTAAAGCATTTTTAGGTTCGGTGAGAATCTGGATTAAGGCCTCTTCATCGAGTTGTACCAAAGTTGCTACGACAGGTAAACGACCAATCAACTCAGGAATCAAACCAAACTTAATTAAATCTTCAGGCTCCACCTCAATCAGGAGATCGCTTACACCCCGATCATCTTTTCCCGGAACTGATGCATTAAATCCAATACCAGTTTTGGCCGTACGTTGTTGAATGACTTTTTCAAGACCATCAAATGCGCCACCGCAAATAAACAAAATATTGGTTGTATCCACCTGTAAGAAATCTTGGTTTGGGTGCTTGCGACCGCCCTGTGGGGGCACAGAAGCCATCGTACCTTCAACCAACTTCAATAAAGCCTGCTGCACGCCTTCGCCTGAAACATCCCTAGTAATCGAAGGATTATCAGACTTACGCGAAATCTTATCGATCTCATCAATATATACAATACCGCGTTGCGCTTTTTCTACGTTGTAGTCGCAGGCTTGCAATAGTTTTTGAATAATATTCTCAACGTCTTCACCAACATACCCTGCTTCAGTCAGAGTAGTTGCATCAGCCATCACAAATGGCACATCTAGCATACGAGCTAACGTTTGCGCCAAGAGAGTCTTGCCAGAACCAGTAGGTCCAATCAGTAAAATATTACTCTTCGCTAATTCAACGCCATCAACCATGGCCTTAGCAGGCAACTTAGATTCTTTCTTATCAGGCGCTTCAACCGGCTTGCCATCTTTATCTAACTTCTCTTTTTTTGGCTTCGGTAAATATTTCAAACGCTTGTAATGGTTATAGACGGCAACTGCCAGAGTCTTCTTGGCATGATCTTGACCAATCACGTATTGATCAAGGTTCTCTCTAATTTTGTGCGGGGTTGGTAAAGAATCATCACCCTCTTCCTTGGGAAGCTTGGCAATTTCTTCTTGAATAATGTCAGTGCACAGGTCAATGCACTCATCGCAAATAAATACCGATGGCCCAGCAATTAACTTTTTGACCTCATGCTGACTCTTGCCACAAAAGGAGCAATACAAAACTTTATCTGATGTGCTGGTAGTTGTATCGCTCAAAATTAGCTCAAATAATGGTTAAGGACGCTTCTCGATAACCTTGTCGATCAAGCCGTAGTCACGAGCCTGTTCTGCTGACATAAAGTTATCACGATCGGTATCTTTAGCAATGGTTTCAATAGATTGGCCAGTACGATCAGCCAAAATCTGATTTAAACGTTCACGCAGGTACAAAATTTCACGGGCCTGAATCTCTATATCCGAAGCTTGACCACGGGCACCACCTAATGGCTGATGAATCATGACGCGAGAATTGGGCAATGCGTAACGCTTACCTTTTTCTCCAGCACACAACAAGAATGCGCCCATACTTGCAGCCATGCCCATGCATAAAGTACTCACATGCGGCTTAATAAACTGCATGGTGTCGTAGATAGCAAGGCCGGCCGATACAGATCCGCCAGGTGAATTGATATAGAGAGAAATCTCTTTGTCTGGGTTTTCACTCTCAAGAAACAATAGCTGTGCAATCACTAAGTTAGCGGTTTGATCGTTTACTTCACCAACCAAAAAGACTACCCGCTCTCTTAATAAGCGTGAATAAATATCGTAAGCGCGCTCACCTCGTCCAGAGGTTTCAATCACCATCGGAACCAAACCTAGACCTTTAGGTTCTAGGTTTTCAGACTGAAACGGGTACTGGTTCATTTATGAAGGTCCTCTTTTAAATAGATTGATAGCAACTTAGACTCAGTTTAGCTTGCTCAGCTCTTCAAAGCTTATCGCTTTATCACTGACTTTGGCAAGTGATGTGAAATGTTTAATCACATTGTCTTCAAGCACCATATTCTCAATATCTTTCAAGCGGCTTGGATTGCTATAGAACCAACGAACTACCTCTTTTGGATCTTCGTAAGTAGCAGCTTGCTCATCAATTTCAGCTTTGATTTGGTCCGCAGTAGCAGCCAGGCCATGTTTTTTAACCAATTCACTCAGAATGAGGCCGAGGCGAACACGCTTAAGTGCTTGTTCAGCAAACAACTCTGCGGGAATTGGAGCATCTTTGGCATTAGGTATGCCACGCTGAATTAAATCTTGACGGGCGCCTTCAGCCAAACGCTCTTGCTCTGAAGATACTAAAGCTTTAGGGACATCAAGTTCGCATAAAGTATTGAGCTTATCCATTACCTCATTCTTTAACAAAGAAGTAATGCGGCGCTTCACTTCACGATCTAAATTTACTTTTACTTCAGCACGCATTTTTTCAACGCCGCCCTCTGTAACGCCCATTGATAATGCAAATGCATCATCAACAGCAGGCATATGTGCCCAGTTAACAGATTTAACTGTGATAGTAAATTCAGCTGTCTTACCAGCAACATCTTTACCATGGTAGTCATCTGGAAAACTGAGCGGAAATGATTTACTTTCACCGGCTTTGAGACCTAAGGTGGCAGATTCAAATTCTGGCAACATGCGTCCTTCACCTAATACGTACTCGAAGTTCTCAGCCTTACCACCAGCAAACTCAACACCATCGATCTTGCCAATAAAATCGATGATAATTTGGTCGCCGTTTTGAGCGGCTGTATTAGAGCCGCCATCACCATGAGCACCGGCTTCGCCACGCGGATGGTAATGCGCTTGCTGCTTAAGTAGTACGCTGATTGCACGATCGATTTCAGCATCGCCTATATCAGTAGAGTATTTAGTAACTTCTGCTTTTGAAAAGTCACCAATCTTCACTTCTGGCAAGACCTCGAAGAATGCATCAAAGATAATCTTGTCGGCATCTAACTCACTCTTTGGTTCGAGGCGTGGTTGACCAGCTAATGCGATACCCTCTTTTTTACTTTGCTCGTAGAACAGCTCAGAAGCTTTATCGAACTGAAGTTCGAAATCCACTTGCATGCCGTACTGCTTCTCAACCATATTCTTTGGTACTTTACCTGGGCGAAAGCCAGCCACTTTCATGGTCTTGGCAACTTGGGCCAAACGGGCATCGCGCGCCTTTACCAAATCGGTACGAGCGAATTCCAAAGTCATTTTGCGGTCTAACGAACCTAAATTTTCTATCTGCACAGCCATTCTCGTCTCTATGTTGAAATCAGGATATGTGAAGTCCAAGCCAAGTAGCACTTGTGGTGCGAGGAGGGGGACTCGAACCCCCACACCATTTCTGGCGTCAGGACCTAAACCTGGTGCGTCTACCAATTTCGCCATCCTCGCGAATATCCGCAAACACTGCCAAGCTTAAACTTCACTCTAAAGAGCGTAATTCTACAATGCTTGGGGTTTTAGAGGATCTTTAGGCCTTGTAGAGCAATGCTACAGCGTGTACAGCAACGCCCTCGCCCCGTCCAAGGTGGCCCAAGGACTCATTGGTTTTAGCTTTCAGGTTTACGTGGCTGGGGTTGACCAAGAGGTCAGCAGCGATGTTTCTGACCATTTCAGGCAAAAAATCCGCTAATTTTGGCTTTTGACAAATGATGGTGGCATCCACATTCCCGATTTGAAAGCCAGCTGCCTGAACCTTTTGCAGGGCTGCCCGCAGCAAGATTCGGCTATCCATATCTTTAAATTGAGGATCGGTATCTGGAAATAATTGACCAATATCGTTTAATCCTGCAGCGCCTAGTAAGGCGTCAGTTAGCGCATGTAGCAAGACATCGGCATCAGAATGGCCTAGTAAACCTTTGTCATAGGGAACATGCACGCCACCAAGAATCAGTTTTCGATCAGCCACTAGAGCGTGGATGTCGTAACCTTGGCCAATACGGAACTGCGGAACATGCGTATTACTTTGTGTCATATGCCTTCTTTGCTTATCTATTATCTGAATTCAACAGTAATTGCATCAAATCCCAATCAGCAGGATGAGTTACTTTGAAGTTTCTACTTGCGCCTTCAATTAACAATGGTTTCACACCCAGCAATTCGATGGCACTCGCCTCATCGGTCATATCAGCCTCTAATCGAATCGCATCTTCCAAAGCGCCATGAAGCTTCTGCAGGCCGAACATTTGAGGGGTTTGAGCCTGCCACAAACGCTCACGCGGAATTGTTTTTTCTACGTGCAGCATATTGCCAGCAATGATCGAATCAAAATCAGCCTGCTTCAGAGTATCGGCTAAAGGAATAGCTAATAAACCACCAGAATCGGTATCTTGTACTGAGGTAATTAATTTTTCAATCAGCGCAGGCGTGATGCCTGGCCTTGCTGCGTCGTGTACCAAGATCCAATCATCAGGCGATATTCCAGCCTGAAGTTGTGCTGCCAAAGTATTGCGGACAGTCTCTTGCCGTGTAGGACCGCCAGTAGGCAAGAAATGAATGGGTTTATTCCCTTTGGTAAGACTTTTAAGGATGGGCTGATCAATGAATCCTGGAGAAACGCCAATCCAAATGGATTCGATGAGCGGGGATTGCATAAAAGCTTCAATAGCGAAAGAAAGCATCGGTCTGCCAGCCAATTCTTGGAATTGTTTCGGTAACTTGCCGCCCAAGCGAGACCCAGCCCCCGCTGTTGGCAGGAGAGCATGGCATTTCTTGAGTGATTGATTTCCTGAGCTCATGCCTGATTCTATAATGAGCTCAGATGTCGGATGCATTAAATCTAGTACCCCCCATACCCGCTCCGCGGGCTGGGCAGCGCTTTACCTTTTCAGGGCTAGTCGGCTCAGCTGATGCAGCCCTCATAGCGCAATCCGCCCTGCGCTACCGCAAGGATTTCTCAGTCATGGTGATATTTTGTGCCCAAGCACAAGAAGCCCAGAGACTTTTAGAAGAAATCCCTACTTTTGCACCACAGCTAAAAACCCGCCTTTTGCCAGACTGGGAAATTCTTCCTTATGATCATTTTTCACCACACCAAGACTTGGTATCTGAACGATTAGCTACCCTTTACGAATTACTCAATGGCAGTTGCGATATTGTTTTAGTGCCTGTTACCACAGCATTACAAAGATTAGGTCCGCCTCAGTTCTTGTCTGGTCACACCTTCTTCTTTAGACAAGGCGACAAACTCAATGAAGCGGCACTCAGGTTGCAACTTCAACAAGCTGGTTACGATCCAGTAAGCGCAGTGATACGACCTGGTGAATACAGCATTCGTGGCGGCCTCATTGATTTATTTCCGATGGGTTCTAACTTGCCCTATCGCCTAGATTTATTTGGTGACGAAATTGAGCAAATACGATCCTTCGATCCAGATACGCAAAGAAGTCTTTATCCAGTCAAAGAAGTTCGCCTACTTCCAGGTCATGAATTCCCATTTAATGACGAGGCCCGCACAGCCTTTAGAGGCCGATGGCGTGAAGTGTTTGAGGGTGACCCTAGCCGTTGCTCTATCTATAAAGATGCAAACCTGGGCATCCCTAGCGCAGGGATAGAGTCCTATCTTCCAATGTTCTTTAAAGAGCAATCTAGCGTATTTGATTACTTTCCAAGAACGGGCGATCCAGTTTGGATCCTCAGCACTGGCGATATTAAAGATGCTATACGGGGTTTTTGGAAAGATACTCTTCCACGCTATGAATTTCTAAAGCATGATCTTGATCGCCCTATTCTTCCGCCAAAAGAACTGTTCCTTGATGTTGACGAATTTTTCTCTTTAGCAAAACCCCATGCCCGTTTAGTTCTAGAAAAAGAGAGTTCTGAAACTGCTCAGTTTCTCCAGGTGCCAGATATTGCCGTGCATCGTAAAGATACTGATCCAGTAAGCGGCTTACGTAGAGTAGTATCCAGCGAAAAAGTCCGCATCCTGATCTGTAGCGATAGTGCTGGGCGTAAGGAGTCAATTCGACAATTGTTTGAGGAAAGTAATTCGGTTGCGGGGCAAGATGGCAAGCCACTCTATCAACTTCAGCCTGAAGGCTTCGAAACCGTTGCCGATTTTATTAAGAGTGATTCCCGGTTTGGATTAACTACTGCACCACTCTTTAATGGCTTCTACTGGCCTAAACTAAACCTCATCATCATTACTGAGGCTGAATTATTTACCTCTACGGCAAGACAGCGGCGTAAAGGCAAAGACTCAGAGAGTGCAGATCCGGACATGCTCTTTAAGGATCTCTCAGAGCTCAAGATTGGTGATCCCGTGGTGCATGCTGAGCATGGCATTGGTCGTTATCAAGGATTAGTCCTTCTGAATATAGCGCCCCCTAAGGAAATACCTATTTTCGAAGAATTTTTACATCTGCAATATGCAGGTGAAGCTACTTTATATGTGCCAGTTCAGCAATTACAAATGGTCACTCGCTATGCTGGCTCAGATCCAGACTCTGCACCCCTGCATCAACTCGGCTCTGGTCAATGGGATAAAGCCAAGCGGAAAGCAGCTCAGCAAATTAGAGATACCGCCGCTGAATTGCTTGGGCTATATGCGGCAAGAGCGATTCGTAAAGGCCATGCCTTTGAATTTTCTGCACACGACTACGCAGCTTTTTCAGAAAGCTTTGGTTTTGAAGAGACTCCAGACCAAGCTAATGCCATTGCTGCAGTCATTGGTGATATGACGAGCGGCACACCAATGGATCGCCTGGTTTGTGGTGATGTTGGCTTTGGTAAAACAGAGGTTGCGCTGCGGGCGAGTTTTGTTGCTGTCATGGGCGGTAAGCAGGTGGCTATTCTGGCGCCTACTACCTTGTTAGCTGAACAACACGTTGCCACCTGGAAAGATCGCTTTGCAGATTGGCCTGTGCGCATTGTTGAACTCTCACGCTTCAAAACTACTAAAGAAATTAATGCTGCTTTGGAGGCAATTTCTAAGGGTGAGGCTGACATCATTATTGGCACCCATAAACTACTTTCTAAAGAGACACAGTTTGCTAATCTTGGCTTAGTGATTGTGGATGAGGAGCACCGCTTTGGTGTCCGCCAAAAAGATGCTCTTAAAGCCCTGCGTGCTGAAGTCGATATTCTGACTCTGACTGCTACTCCAATCCCAAGAACATTGGGTATGGCAATGGAAGGCTTACGCGAGTTCTCTATCATTGCTACCGCTCCTCAAAAGCGCCTTGCCATCAAAACCTTTGTACGCCGTGAAGGTGATGGCGTGATTCGTGAAGCTGTTCTTCGAGAAATTAAACGTGGCGGCCAAGTCTACTTCTTGCACAATGAAGTAGAAACGATTCAGAATCGTAAGCATGCGCTACAAGAATTAATACCTGAGGCAACTATCAGTGTGGCTCACGGTCAAATGCATGAGCGCGAATTGGAATCTGTGATGCGTGAATTCGTTACCCAGCGAACCAATATTCTGCTGTGCACGACAATTATTGAAACGGGTATTGACGTACCAACAGCAAATACCATCATCATGCATCGAGCCGATAAATTTGGCTTAGCGCAGTTGCATCAACTTCGTGGTCGCGTGGGACGCTCCCATCACCAGGCCTATGCTTACCTCATGGTTCCCGATCCTGAGGCTTTAAGTAAGCAGGCGCAGTTACGTCTCAATGCGATTCAGGCTATGGAAGAGCTAGGTTCTGGCTTCTACCTAGCCATGCATGACTTAGAGATTCGTGGTGCTGGTGAAGTCTTGGGCGATAAGCAGTCTGGTGAGATCCATGAAATTGGCTTTCAGTTGTATACAGAAATGCTCAATAGAGCTGTGAAGGCTTTGCGCAGTGGCAAAGAGCCCGATTTACTCTCCCCACTGCAAGCAACTACCGATGTCAATCTGGGTGTTCCTGCCCTTCTTCCATCTGATTACTGCCCCGACGTCCATGAGCGCCTTTCTTTATATAAACGCTTTGCTGGCACTAATGATTTTTCAGAGTTGATGGGTCTGCGTGAAGAATTAGTAGATCGTTTTGGCGATCTACCAGATCAAGCTAAGTCCTTTTATGAAACCCATCGCCTGCGCTTAGAAATGACTGGTTTTGGTATTAAGAAAATTGATGCAACTCCAGCATCAATTCAAATTCAATTTATCCCTAATCCGCCCATTGACCCATTAAAAATTATTCAACTCATTCAAAGCTCAAAACATATCCAACTCAACGGGCAAGATAAGCTCAAAGTGCTACCCCAAAAGGATCGGGAATTTGAGAAGCTAGAACAGCGTTTAGAGGCTATTAGGCAAGTATTAAGACGCCTGAACGAATCAGCAGTGCTCAGCACTGCAAAAGCCAGTTAATCGTTCCCCATTATGATTAATGCTATGTCCAAGCTACACCTTGTTGCCCTATCTAGAGAACCAATCTCAGAAAAGCTCGTCTTTGAGCTCAAAGACTGCGCGCTCAAATTTGGATTAGTGCTTCACACAGTTGGCGGACAAATATCGAATGGCGCTTATTATTCTGAACGCTGGGAATCTAGTCATCAGTTAGATATTTCCCAAAGACAAAATCTGCGCTCTATCGCAGCCGGATTTAATAGCGACATCTGTTTTTTAAATGCAGATATTAATCCTGCTGATATCAAAGTTCTAGCGATGGACATGGACTCGACCTTAATCAATATTGAATGCATTGATGAGATAGCGGACTTCACTGGCAAGAAAGCTGCTGTTGCTCAAATTACTGAAGCAACCATGCGTGGCGAGATCAAAGACTTTCAAGAGAGCCTACGACGTCGTGTTGCATTACTAGAGGGTGTTTCAGTAGATGTTCTTGAGGCCGTCTATCGTGAGCGCTTGCAACCCAATCTTGGAGCGGCAGAGCTATTAGCCGGCGCCAATGAGCGCGGGCTTTATACCCTATTGGTATCTGGTGGCTTTACCTTCTTCACGGAAAAACTTCGCCAGCAATTAGGGTTTAGGCAGGCTCAGGCAAATACCCTTGAAATCATTAACGGCAAGTTGACAGGTAAGGTACTTGGACAGATTGTGGATGGCCTTGCTAAGGCAGCCTATCTCGATGAAGCCTGCCACTCATTAGGCTGTACCAAAGTAAACGCAATCACGATTGGAGATGGCGCCAATGATCTCATCATGATGAATTGCTCTGGTATCAGCATTGCCTATAAAGCTAAACCCATCGTCAAAGAAAAAGCCGACGCGGCTTTTGACCGAGTCGGCTTGGATGCAGCCTTACTACTTATTTCTTAACAATTCGATTACATACGCTCGAAAATAGTCGCAATACCTTGGCCGCCACCAATACACATGGTCACCAAAGCATATTTACCTTGAACACGGTGCAACTCATGAATAGCCTTAGTGGCTATAGCAGCACCTGAGCAACCAATAGGGTGACCTAAAGCAATTGCACCACCATTCACGTTAGTTTTGGTGGGATCTAAGCCCAAGCCTTTAGTCACTGCTAAGGCTTGCGCAGCAAATGCTTCATTAGACTCAATCACATCCATTTGATCTAACTTCAGACCAGCGCGCTCAAGAGCACGCTTGGTTGCGGGGATGGGGCCTTCGCCCATGATGTGGTTAGGCACACCAGCTACTGCGTAAGATACCAAACGGGCAATCGGTTTATGACCAGCCTTCTTCGCTGTTTCTGCATCTGCCAATACAAAAAATGCTGCGCCATCATTAATACCAGAGGCGTTACCAGCAGTGACAGATCCACCCTCTTTTTTGAACACGGCTTTCATCTTGCCCAGCGTTTCCATAGTGGTATCTGGTTTGCAATGTTCGTCAGTATCAAACACGATGTCGCCTTTACGGGATTTAATCGTGATTGGAACGATCTGTGACTTGAAGCGACCCTCTTTAATCGCATGAGCAGCGCGACGATGAGATTCCACTGCAAGAGCATCTTGCTCTTCACGAGTTAGTTTCCATTTTTCAACGAGGTTCTCGGCAGTAACGCCCATGTGACCAACACCAAATGGATCGGTCAACACGGCAACCATCAAGTCGAGCATTTTGGTATCGCCCATACGAGCGCCGCTGCGCATTGCAGGCGAGCCATACATACCACGTGACATGACTTCAACCCCACCGCCCACACCGTAATCACAATCACCCAACATAATTTGCTGAGCGGTAGTCACAATCGCTTGCAAACCAGAGCTACATAAACGGTTCAATGCCATTGCTACAGATTCCATTGGTAAGCCAGCCTGAATAGCGGCTACACGAGCAACATAAGCGTAACGACTATCCGTTGGAATTGTATTACCAACAGTTACATAATTAATTAATGCAGGATCAACGCCAGAGCGGGCAACAGCCTCTTTCATCACAATACCGCCGAGCTCAGAAGGCTCAAAGCTGCTAAGAGAACCATTAAAGGTGCCAATAGCGGAACGAACTGCACTTAAGACAACGACATCACGACTCATAACAATCCCCTTAGCTGGGCCTAAAAATAGGCTTAATTAACAATACAACCTTCATTTTTATTACATTCCTCAAGTTTCGGCTATTAGGTCATGCCCTTGAGAGCTAATGACCGTAGCACGAATGATTTCCCCTGTGCGATAGCGTTTTGATGGCTTGCTGGGTGGTAAAACCCTCACCAAGCCATCAATTTCAGGGGCGTCACCAATAGTTCTACCAATTCCACCCGATTCGTCGATCCGGTCAATTAAGACTTGCACTCTTTTACCTATTTTTTTACTAAGACGTTTAATCGAAATATCTTCTGCTTTTGCCATAAATCGTGCACGACGCTCTTCACGAATGGCATCAGGGACGGGGCTTTCCAATTGATTTGCAGTAGCGCCTTCTACAGGAGAATAGGCAAAGCAACCAGCGCGATCAATTTGAGCTTCATCCAAGAAGTTCAGTAAATATTCAAATTCTGCTTCTGTCTCTCCAGGGAAGCCTGCAATAAAAGTACTGCGAATCACTAGCCCAGGGCAGGCAGCGCGCCAAGCTAAGATGCGCTCTAAATTTTTCTCTCCACTAGCAGGCCGCTTCATTCTTTTAAGAACATCAGGATGGGCATGCTGCAATGGGATGTCTAAATAAGGGAGCACTCCATATCCATGCTCTGCAAACTCTGCCATCAAAGGCAAGATGTCATCGACATGTGGATAGGGATAAACATAATGCAGTCTTACCCAGGCTTGATGCTCGCGCGCAATTTGATTTAATGCATTTACTAAATCAAACATACGAGTCTTCACAGGCTTACCATCCCAAAAGCCAGTACGGTATTGAATATCAACACCGTATGCACTCGTATCTTGGGAGACCACTAGTAGCTCTTTAACACCTGACTCAAATAAGCGTTTGGCTTCTATTAGTACTTCGCCGATGGGTCTGGATACCAAATCGCCACGAAGACTAGGAATGATGCAGAAAGTACAACGATGGTTGCAGCCTTCAGATATTTTTAAATAAGCATAGTGCTTTGGTGTCAGCTTAATTCCGATTGGTGGAACTAAGTCTATAAATGGATCATGTGGCTTTGGTAAGTGCAGATGAATTGCCTGCATCACCTCAGCAGTGGCGTGGGGGCCTGTAACTGCTAGGACTTTGGGATGAATGCTTTGAATGAGATCGCTCCCATCGGGATTCTTTTTAGCTCCTAGGCAGCCAGTCACGATAACTTTACCGTTTGCGGCAAGCGCCTCTCCAATAGCTGAAAGACTTTCCTCAACTGCTGAATCGATAAAGCCACAGGTATTGACGACGACTAGATCTGCGCCAGAGTAATCTTTAGAGGTCTCATATCCTTCAGCACTGAGCTGCGTCAGGATCAGTTCAGAGTCAACGAGAGCCTTAGGGCAGCCTAAAGATACAAAACCGATTTTTCCAGCCACAACTATTCTTTTTCAGATTTGGTAGGCTGTTGAGTAAATGGAAAATTACCAAAAAGATTTTGCGAACCCTGCAATTGCTCTTGCATTTTCACGAACAAATCTTTGCTCTGCTCCATGTAATTACCCATCAGTCCTTGCATGAGCGGATTTTGAAGATTCATCATTTGCGACCAAGCTTCAGGCGTACTACCTGCGCCTAGACCTTTCGTCTGATCACCTAATTTATTATGGATATCGACAAAAGACTGCATAGTCTTTTCGAGATAATTGCCCATCAAGCCTTGCATGGAGTTGCCATAGAAGCGAATGATTTGCGAAAGCATTTGTGAAGAAAATACTGGAGCACCACCAGCTTCTTCTTCAAGAATAATTTGCAGCAAAATATTGCGAGTGAGATCCTCATCAGTTTTTGCATCGATGACTTTAAAAACCTCATTTGCCATCACCAAGCCTTTAATGTCAGACAAAGTGACATAGGAGCTAGTTTGAGTATCGTAAAGACGACGATTGGGATATTTCTTAATGAGTCGGTCTTCACCAGCTCGCTTTGTACGGGTAACCATTTTTTTCCTTACTGAATACTGCAACGCAACATCAGCTTAGTTTATCTCTAGTTTGAAGTAAAGGTAAATAAGCAGAGTTGCGCTCTAGTAATTGCACGATTAATGCTGCACTGCAGTATTAACCTGTATGAATACCACCATTTAATGAGAAGTCAGCGCCAGTTGCATAACCACCATCATCAGAAGCAATCCAACAACAGATTGAAGCGATCTCATCGGGAGTACCCAAACGCTTTACTGGGATACCAGAAACGATTTTCTCGAGTACATCTTCACGGATAGCTTTGACCATATCAGTGCCAATGTAGCCAGGGGAAACTGTATTGACCGTAATGCCCTTAGTGGCAACTTCTTGAGCTAAAGCCATCGTAAAGCCATGCAAGCCCGCTTTAGCAGTTGAATAGTTTGCCTGACCAAACTGACCTTTTTGGCCGTTTACAGAAGAAATATTAATCACGCGGCCCCAGTTGTTTTCAACCATGCCTTCGATAACCTGCTTCGTCACATTAAATAATGAATTGAGGTTGGTGTCAATCACAGCCTTCCATGCATCCGGTGTCATTTTGCGGAAAACGCTATCACGCGTAATGCCCGCATTATTAACTAGTACATCAACACGACCTACTTCAGCTTTTACTTTCTCGAATGCAGCAACCGTACTATCCCAATCAGATACATTGCCCTCAGAAGCGATAAAGTCATATCCCAAAACTTTTTGCTCGCCGATCCAGCGGTCTTTACGCGGTGAATTCGGGCCGCAACCAGCAATCACTTTAAATCCATCTTTTGCTAAACGTTGGCAGATAGCGGTACCAATACCACCCATGCCACCAGTAACATATGCGACTTTTTGAGACATTCCATTCCCCTTTAAAAAACTTCGTTAATTGTTGCTATCTTAAATTGCTTAAGCTGCCTTTTCTTTGACATACACCCCAGGTGCAACTTCCATTTTTTTATACTTTGCATTACCAAATATGGTGCTTGCAGGTTTTTGCTCGCCACCGTATTGTTCGAGCCACTTTGTATAGTTAGGCCACCAGCTACCAGTAATTTGTTTTGCATCTTCAAGCCATTTGGCTGCTGAAGCTGCAATCTTATTATTTTCAAAGTAATAACGTTTGTTCTTCGCTGGCGGATTAATCACGCCTGCAATATGTCCAGAGGCGCCAAGCACAAAACGATTTTTACCCTTGAGAAGATGCGTAGACTCATAAGCCGACTGCCAGGGAACAATATGGTCTTCTTGGGATGCGTATAGATATGCTGGGCACTTAATCTTACCTAGATCAATCTTCTCGCCACAAATGGTGAGCTTGCCAGGTTTTACTAAGTCGTTCTGCAAGTAGGTATGGCGCAAGTACCAGCAATACATATTGCCTGGCAAATTGGTTGAGTCGCCATTCCAATACAACAAATCAAATGGGGGTGGAGAATTGCCTTTAAGATAGTTTTCAACTACATAATTCCACACTAAATCATTGGGGCGCAAAAAGGAAAAAGTATTGCCTAGGTCTAAGCCAGACATCATGCCGTACTTACCGGATTTACTACCAATCGTTTTCTCCCGCATCTCCACCATGCCCTCATCGATGAAAACATCCAAAATACCGGTGTTCGAGAAGTCTAATAGGGTAGTAAATAGGGTCAAACTGGCTGCTGGATGCTCATTGCGAGCTGCGAGAACTGCCAGAGCTGAAGTCATTAGGGTGCCACCAACGCAAAAGCCTAGGACATTAATTTGCTTGGTATTGCCGATCTCTTTAACAACCTCAATAGCTTTAATCACGCCCTTGCCAACGTAGTCATCCCAGCTCACTTCTGCCATAGAGGCATCGGGATTTTTCCAGGAGACCAAAAACACGGTATGCCCTTGGGAAACCATATGACGAACTACTGAGTTATTGGGCTGCAAATCCAAAATGTAATACTTGTTAATGCAAGGGGGTACCATTAAATAAGGACGCTCAAAGACTGTTTCTGTCAGCGGCGTATATTGAATTAATTCAAATAGTTCATTACGAAACACTACGTAACCTTCTGTAGTAGCAATATTTATACCAACTTCAAAAGCGCTTTCATCCGTCTGTGAAACTTTACCCTTCTTCATATCACCGAGCAGATTTACAATTCCTTTTTGAATCGATTGGCCTTGGGTACTAATAATATTTTCTAGAACTTCTGGGTTAGTCGCAATGAAGTTGGATGGCGAGAGCGCATCAATCATTTGCTCAGTCGTAAACAGAATTTTCTGCCTAGTTTTTTCATCTGTATCTACTGCTTTGGCTAATGACATCAAATGTTTTGAATTGAGGAGATAAGTAGCAGCAATCACCCTACTCCAAGAGGAATGCCAGGCCTTACCAGCAAAGCGACGATCTTTGACTTCAATCGCTTCGGGATTGGTCGCAATAAGAGCTAACTCTGCGAAGTATTCTTTTTGAATTTCTGCCAAACGCTCTGGCGGAATCATTGCCATATGGTGCGGCGCCAATGATGGCGTTGCGCTCGGATTCATGCCTGCAAACATAGTAGTCTCTTCAATTAATTATTACTATTTTCGATCTATATAGCTTATAAAGTTATACGCAATAACCCTAGCCGTAGGGCTAGGCTAGTGTTTACCCGCACTCAGTACGCTTATTGAGAAATCCAGATTAATGAGGCAAAGCGTCCAGTGACCCCATCTCGCCGATAGGAAAAAAATCTCTCGCCATCTTGAACGGTGCAAAGATCGCCACCAAAGATGGCCTTCACGCCAACATGTTTCAGTCTATCTCGCGCTAACTGATAGATATCAGCCAAATACTTTCCAGACTTATTGGCAATCGGTAAAAAGCATTTTTGCATGTCATGCTGCCCCAATTCCTGAAAACGCCCCACGACATCTTCGCCAACCTCATAAGATTCGGGGCCAATAGCCGGTCCCATCCAAGCAATTAAATCTTTGGCACTAGATTGAGGGGCAAGATTAAGCAACTCACCTACCGTTTTTTCAAGAACGCCGTCACATAAACCGCGCCACCCAGCATGGGCAGATCCAATCACTGTGCCATCAGCGTTAGAAAATAATACTGGCAGACAGTCAGCGCTCATGACTACCAAGACTTCATCTAGAATATTTGTTACCGCAGCATCAGCCTCAATTAGCCTGCTAGAGGATTGCTGGCGAATCTTTGGCGTACTTACTTGAATGCTGTGGGTTTGCTTTAACCATAATGGCTCTGCTGGAAGATACTTTCTGAGAATTTGGCGGTTGGCCATCACCTGAGACAATTGATCGCCAACATAGTCTCCCAAATTGAGGCTGTCATAAGGTGAGCTACTAATGCCACCCTGCCTAGTTGTTACAAGTGTATGAATTGTTGCTGGAGCAGGCCAATGAGGTTTGATAGCAATCATGACTGATGATCATTCTTGATGGATGCTAGCAAAGCTGCTTCTTTTGGCAAGTCTTCCTGATTCATGCCTACTTGAGACAATAAGTCGATTAAATCAGCGGGCGGCAAGCGAAACCAGGTCATCCATTCGTGGGATTGCGGGTGTTGCAGACTTAAGGCGAAAGCATGCAAAGCTTGGCGTTCAAACGGCAGAGACTTTGCGGCACCTGGAGTTTTTTTACGGTAAACAGGATCGCCCAAGAGGGGAAAGCCAAGGGATTCAAGGTGAACGCGGATTTGGTGTGTGCGCCCAGTCTCGAGACGACACTCGAGTAATGCAAGGGGTGATTCGCTAAAGCTACCCTTTGCTAGGCGGCGAAATAAAGTTGCCGCAGGCTTTCCTTGTACATTACCAGTTGCCATGCGAAGTCGATCGCGCTGATCCCTACCAACAGTTGCTAAAACTTTGCCTTGACTTGGTGTTTCACCCCAGACCCAAGCTAAATATCGACGACCAACAGTTCGTTCTTGTAGCTGTCTAACTAGAGAGGTTTGAGCTTGCGCAGTTCGTGCCACCACCATTAATCCAGAAGTGTCTTTATCTAGGCGATGAACAATCCCAGCCCTAGGCAAGGACTTGAGTTCTGGATAACGAAATAAGAGTCCGTTTAGTAAAGTGCCCGACCAATTTCCGGCAGCCGGATGAACTACCAGCCCAGGCTGCTTATTAATGACGATGAGAGATTGGTCCTCGTAAACAATATCCAAAGGAATATCTTCAGGACTAAAGGCAAATTGCTCGGGCATTTCTTGCGGAAAGACCTTAATACTCTCCCCGCCACGTAATAAATAGCGGGCTTTGGTAACTTTTCCATCTACCATGACAGCCCCGGCCTCAACCCAGGACTTAAGGCGATTACGAGAATAATCCGGCAAAGACAGGGCCAATGCCTTGTCGAGCCGCTCCCCAGCCATCTCTAAAGGGATATCTAAGGAGATGAAATCCTCTTCATCGATATAATCAAGAGGATTCGATTCAGGAGTTTGCGGCAATGCCACGCTTAAAGAGCCTTTCAGTAATATCCGAGGTAATGTCAGACGCCAGTTTAAGGCTTGCTGGGAACTCTGCCCCACAAAAAAAGTCCACTTTTTCAAATATCAACTCATTAAGCTCATTTTTTGTCATGCTGGCGGCAGTGTTATTGCTGAGCGCTTGCGCAGGTAGCGATGGCCAAAAAGACGATACCGATATTTGGACAGAAGCAAAGCTATATTCTGAAGGAACCGATAAGTTAAATGACGGCGACTTTGTTAAGTGCGGTAAATACTTTGAAAAACTCGAGGCACGCTTTCCATTTGGGCCATATTCACAGCAAGCACAAATCAATTCTGCTTATTGCTACTGGAAGGGAAGTGAGCAGGCTCAAGCATTAGTTGCTATCGATCGCTTTATCAAACTGCATCAAGGCAGCCCAAACTTAGACTATGCCTATTACCTTAAAGGCCTCATTACCTTTAATGATGACTTAGGCTGGCTTGGTAAATTTACTGGTCAAGATTTAAGTGAACGTGATCCACAGGCATCTAAAGATGCTTTTGAATCTTTTAAAGTCGTTGTTGAGCGCTTCCCAAATAGCAAATACGCCCCTGATGCCTTAGATCGGATGCGCTATATCGTCAACGCCTTAGCTGAAGCAGATGTGATCGTAGCGCGTTTTTATTACCAGCGCGGTGCTTACCTAGCATCCGCCAATCGTGCGCAGCTTGTGATTCGAGACTATGACCGTGCTCCTGCTGTAGAAGAGGCGCTTTATATCCTGTATAAGTCCTATGAGAAATTAGGCATGGTTGAATTGAGTAACGATACTGCTCGTGTTTTTAAGCTCAACTTTCCGGATAGCCCAATGCTTGAGACGGGACAACGCGTTAAAAAAGAGCGCAGGTGGTGGCAGTTCTGGATTAAGCAATAATCCATTAGACTTCTAGTCTATCTTACGTTTTTATTTAATCACAACCGGCACCCGCGGAGCTAGAGCACAAAGTAGCTCATAGCCTATGGTGTCGCTCATTTGCGCAACATCATCCACAGGTACCCTGTCACCCCAAAGCTCGACGGTGCTGCCAATTTTTGCATTGGGTGCATTGCGCAGATCAATGCTTAACATGTCCATGGAAACACGACCAACGATTGGGCAAATTATGCCGCTATCTTTACTGCCATCACTCACCCAAACTGGTGTGCCATCTTTTGCATGACGTGGATATCCATCGGCATAACCGCAAGCCACAATACCCACTCTCATTTTTTCAGGGGCCTCAAAGCGACCGCCATAGCCAACGCGATCTCCTTTTTCTAATAGCTGGATATCAATGATTTCACTCTGCAGTTGCATGACTGCTTTTAAGTGCGCGTTCTTAATGTCTGTATACAGTCCCGTAGGCGATGCCCCATAAAGCATGATTCCAGGTCTCACCCAATCACCAAGAGCATTGCGATGCCACAAAATCGCTGCAGAATTAGCTAAGGATGTTGGGGCATCTAAACCCTCAATCGTGTCATTAAATAATTCCATTTGACTTCCTACAGTAGGCAGTCGATCTACTTGATCCGCATTTGCAAAATGCGTCATGTGATGCATTTTATTTCCAGCAGCATGTAAACGATGGAATGCAGTTCTATAGGCCTGAGCTTTTAACCCTAAGCGATTCATGCCAGAATTCATTTTCAGAAAAACACTGAATGGCTTATGGGCCTGGTATTTTTCTAGCCACTCAACTTGTGCCTCACAATGGACAACCAAATCACAAGACAATTTCTCGGCTAGGGCCAATTCATTTTCATGGAATAACCCTTCTAAAAGTAGGATTCGTCCTTGCCAGCCTGCTTCTCGTAAGCGCAGTGCGTTTTGCATATTGAGGAGTGCAAAACCATCTGTAGAAGCTAAACCCTTTAATGCCGCCTCAAAATTATGGCCATAAGCCCTGGACTTCACAACAGACCAAATTTTGGATTCTGGTGCAAGTTCCCGAACTCTGTTTAAATTATGTCGAAAGGCTTCAGTGTAAATAGATGCCAAAATTGGCCTATTTATCATGCCATTAGCTGCAGCGCCCATGTTCACCCCTCCTTTCGTGTTTTAATTGATTCAATGACTAGATTGTACGAATGAACCGTAGTTTTTACACCATTATGGCGGCGCAATTTTTTTCGTCGCTTGCCGATAACGCTTTGCTAATTGCAGCAATTGCCCTTTTGGCTCAGCTCTACGCTCCGGCCTGGATGACCCCTTTACTCAAATTGTTCTTCGTATTGTCCTATGTACTGCTTGCAGCCTTTGTGGGCGCCTTTGCGGACTCCCGTCCCAAGGGAAACGTCATGTTTATCACTAATACGATCAAATTTGTAGGTTGCGTAGTGATGCTGTTTGGTAGTCACCCGTTATTGTCTTATGCAATCGTCGGCCTTGGGGCTGCTGCTTACTCCCCTGCCAAATACGGTATTTTGACTGAACTGCTCCCCCCAGAAAAACTGGTGGCTGCCAATGGCTGGATTGAGGGCCTTACGGTGGGCTCAATCATTCTGGGCACTGTATTGGGTGGCGTCCTTATTAGTAGCACAGTATCTGGAAGTCTCTTGGCATTAGATGTACCAACTATAGATACTGGTATTGATACCCCCGCAGAGTCAGCCATTCTCATCATCATGATGATTTATATCGTGGCAGCGATGATCAATCTGAAGATTCCGGATACTGGAGCACGCTATGTTTCCCAAAAAACAAACCCTATTGAATTGATCAAAGGTTTCTCTGTTTGCTTTAGAACCTTGTGGAACGACCGCTTAGGACAAATCTCATTGGCAGTGACTACTTTATTTTGGGGCGCTGGCGCTACTTTGCAATTTATCGTGATCAAGTGGGCTCAAGTTTCTTTACATATGAATTTGTCCGAAGGCGCTATTCTGCAGGCCATATCAGCCGTAGGTGTAGCCGGTGGAGCCGTTTGGGCCGCATCACGTGTGCCACTCCGCCACTCATTAAAGGTGCTGCCTTATGGTATTGCCATGGGTCTAGTGGTCTGCGTGATGGCAGTCTACAACTCTAATATGCTGCCAGATACGACCGTCATGACCATTGGCAAGATGCAAATCAGTCTGAATTTATTGCCTGCCTATTTCTTGCTTATTGTTGTTGGTTGGCTTGCAGGTTATTTTGTCGTGCCGATGAATGCGCTACTTCAGCACCGTGGTCACGTTCTGATGTCTGCTGGTCACTCCATTGCAGTTCAAAACTTCAATGAGAATATTTCAGTATTAATGATGCTGGCAATCTATTCGCTATTAATCTGGTTTGATGTACCAGTGCCTTACGTCATCATTGGTTTTGGAATAACCGTCAGCTGCATCATGTGGCTGGTGATTAAGCGTCACGCTAGGAACCAGGCTGAATATGACTCTATGCACTTGATCGGTGAGCATAAGAATTAACAATAGTATTAGGCATTCGTGAATTTCTATGAAGTCTTGAACTCTTCCTTAAGACCAAAAGGATCAAGAGGATTATCTGAGTTAATAAATTCACCCCATTTAAACAATCCACTAGCCCTCATTACAGTTTGATCATTTTGCCTAATGAGGCCTTGAGAAAATAATAGGTTATTTGTGGACTGAAGTGGCTCACAAGTTCCCTCAATCCAAGATCCTAAATTTGCCGGGGCCAAGAAATCAACTTGCAGGCTAATGGTTGGCGTAAACCGACGTTTTATACCTAGCGCATACATAGAACCATAAGGCAATAGCATATCCGCAAAAGAAGTAAGCATGCCGCCATGACATATACCAAAAGGATTACAGTGGTGCTCCTCAATCATCATACCCATAATAAATTGCTCATTGCGCCAGGCTGCATAAAGTGGCCCATTACGGGCTATAAATGGACCTCCAACATCAATTGCTTTAAAGCCATGAGGAATGTAAGCGCTACTATTCATATAGGCCTTGATGGGCAATCTATCGACCAGCCAACATTCTGACTGCTGTATAAGTTAAAACCAAAACATTCTCTTGGTTAAAGACGTTAATTAATGACGTGACAATTGCGCGATTATTTTTAGAAGTTGGTCTAATGCCAATAACTTTGACAATTCCCCAAACTGAATCGCCAACAAAAGTTGGGGCAACCGCTTTTTGGACGAGTTCCAGCATTGCTAAACCAGTGCCTTGAATCATCGATTGAAAAAGAAGTCCTTCAATTAAGCAATAAGTAAGTGCGGCAGGAACAACTCTGCCAGAAATGACACCAGACTCACTACTGAAGTCTTTATCGATGAAAATAGCCTCGACCATGCCAGTTGTATTGATAAAGTTGACTAAATCAGTTTCGGTAACTGTTCTTCGGAATGTCCTAAATTCTTGGTCTATGGCGATATCTTGCCAATAAAATCCCTGTCCTACACAGGGCAAACCCATTACATTTCCGGGAACCTTGCTGTCGGTTTTTAACTGTTCACTAGATGTCATTTTTGTATTTCCTGTTGAATTGACTTTATCTCAAAAAATTCTTTAAAACCGTGAAGACCATACTCACGTCCATTTCCGGATTGCTTATAGCCACCAAATGGTGCCAGTGTGTTGAAGGGTGCTCCATTAATATCAACTTGGCCGGTCCTCATTTGACGTGCAAATTTCATCGCACGATCAAAATCATTGGACCAAACTCCTCCACCCAATCCATAAATAGTGTTGTTAGCAATTCCAATAGCCTCAGCCTCATCTTTATAGGTGATGATCGAAAGGACAGGGCCAAATATTTCCTCTTGCGCGACGGTATCATTCACCTGCACTCTACCAAGCACAGTTGGTTGTACAAAATTACCACTTAGCAGCTCATTTGGTATTTCTTCTTCACCAGTAATTACCTCCGCACCCTCATTTTTTGCTGTGGCAATGAAATTTCGAATGCGGTCTCTTTGGTCAGAAGAAATAACTGGGCCAAGACGAGTGCCATCTACAAATGGATCTCCGATCTTCATTTTCTCAACTGCTGCAAGAACAATAGCTTTAGCTTCATCATATTTATTCTCGGGAATCAATAAACGCGTATGAGCTAAGCAAGTTTGTCCTGAATTTAAAAAACAAGAATTTAAAGTGCCTTTAATTGCCTTGGTGAAGTCAGCATCATCCAAAACAACTGAACTAGATTTTCCACCTAACTCTAAGGCTACGCGCTTGATCGATTGTGACGCTATTGCACCTACTCGCTTGCCGGCTCTAGTGGATCCAGTAAATGAAACCATGTCAACTTTGGGATGCGATACTAATACCTCCCCCACATCTTGACCGGTCCCCATTAACAAATTAAATACACCAGGAGGAAATCCCGCCTCATGAATGATTTCAGCTAAAGCAATTGCGTTTAGGGGTGCTAATTCCGAAGGTTTGAGGATAACCGTACATCCAGCAGCTAAGGCAGGCGCAATCTTATGGGCTATTTGTATCAAGGGGAAATTCCATGGCGTAATACATGCGACTACCCCAATGGGATCATGAATCAATAATGAGTTCCCAACTGACTCCTCATACTTAAATTCCCTAGCAATTTGGGCATAATTCTTCCAGCTATCTATGGCATTGCCAACTTGAATGATTTTTGAGAGCTTGAGAGGCATACCCACTTCACTTGTGATCATCTCTGCCAATACATCACTTTTGGCCAATAAAAGGTCAGCAACTCGGTTAATTAAATCCGCTCGCTCATTCGGAGTCTTTTTGGACCATGCAGGGAAAGCACGATAAGCAGCATCAACTGCTAAATTTGCATCAATCAAATTACCAGCTGGAATAGTCGCAATGACCCCACCTGTAGTGGGATTGAATACCGAGATGGTTTGATCCGAATTTGAATCTAACCATCTTCCATCAATGTAAACTTGATTTTTCATTTGTTAGCCATTCGAATATTTATTTCTTACGCCCTGGGCTGGGGAAGGAAGCTTTAATCCCACGCTTTGTAAATCTTCGATAATCATCTTAACGAACATCCCACGTACATTAGCATTTGAGGCTGTTTTTAAGCCCGCCTCAAAATAAGCATTTTCGTTGGAAGAGTCATCTATACCAAATGCATCTAGAGCATATGGGAAGCATTGGCTTAAAGCCTCTTGCCCTAATGATTGAATCTCCCATGGGGCGATATCTTTAATTCGGCTCAGCCAAGTTTCAGCAAGACGTTCTTGTTCCTCATAGTGCACTCCAGACCAAACGGCTAATGGAATCACTGAAGAACCAAATGTCGCCAAGGTTGCAGCTTGCGTAACGCGGGCTGCAACTAACTGCTGCACAGCAATTCCAGCCCAAGAGCTTGGTAATTTCTGCTTTAAAAATTCAACTTTATTTTTACTGCCAGTAAGTGTGCGCTCTGCTTCATCTGCCAATGGATTTGGATCAACCTTCAGCTTGCGCAGCATCTTGGCTATAGCTAGACCGGCAGCACGATCAGCTGACATCTGTAAAGCAACCTCATGCTTTAGCTTAGGAGTTGGCGCGACAAATACAGCCATCTCATTTTGGCGAGCGTATTTTGCTGCAAGCCATCCAGATAGCAAGCGAATTGCAAGTTTGTGACGGTCTGCCGGTAAGTCATCCACCTCAAGAAACATATCAAAGGCATTAACTTCTTCAGGAGGGTAATCCGATCTAATGCCCTTCCATCTGTGCGCAGGGATCATTAAATTAAGCGCTTTTAAATCCCGCTCAAGTGATTCAACCCAAAGTGCACGAGATTGATTATTAGTTAATGTTTTAATTCCTAGATCAAGATAGCGTTTCTCATTTGGGGTACCAACACCACCAAAGATATCCAAGCAAGATGGGTAAAATTTATCTACTGCCTCTTGGCAGCCTTTCGAACTTCCTTCTTCAACCAAGCGCTTTGCATAACTGACGCCCATTTTGGTGTGGCCGAGAGCTTCATCAACATAATTTTTTGCATTCCATACCGCTAGAGGAATGAAGCTGGAGCCTAATCCACCGATAGACTGAATGCCGCCAGTACGCTCCGCTAAGACCCGGGTCATAGAGCGCTCAACCCAATCTTTCATTTGAATTTTGAAGTAGTCTAACTTGCGGTCACCCTCCATTACAGATGATTCTGCTTGCTTGATCAATGGACCGGGGTCAACGCCCATATCCTCTAATACTTGCGCCACGCCAAGTCCATGCGCTTTTTCTTGAGCAATCTGAAAATCAAGCCAAGTTTTATCTTCCACTGTTGGGCAAATTGACCCAGAGCGATCGGGCGCATCTGCATACTCTGATTGAAGTTGAACCGTTAGCATCTTTACAATCATCGCTTTAGCATCATCAGATAACTCGCTACCCTTACGAAATAATTGACGCTCTTTAATATTTTTTGTTGGTTTCATCTATAACTCTCCTCATATAATCAATATAATTAAATCCAAAGAACTAGCGGCCTTTGAATTTAGGTGGGCGCTTTTCAAGCATTGCTGCCCTCCCCTCCAACCGATCTTCTGTTGCTCGCAGGAGTCCGCCTAAATAAGCCTCTAAGCGAATTCCCTCGGCAATAGGCAAATCCAATCCCTTTAGGATGACTTCACGTCCATATTTAATTGCAAGTGGGGCTTTAGCAGCAAGTTTGCTGGCCCAGGAGCGAGCTTCTTCCATTAAGGCTTCAGGGGGTAAGACGCGATTGACTAAATTAAGTCTTAATGCAGTCATGGCATCAATTCGCTCCCCCATCAATACCAGCTCCATTGCAACAGATTGCCCTGCCAGCTGGGCAATTCTCTGCGTCGCTCCACCAGCCGGAATAGATCCAAAAGTGATCTCAGGCATTGCAAAGAAGGCGGCCTCTGAAGCTAAACGAAAATCGCAAGCCAAAGCCAATTCAAAACCTCCGCCTAAGGCAAAACCATTGACGGCAGCAATCGAGGGCTTTCCGGTATTGGCAAGGGCAACCCGAAAATCACCCCACCATCTAGACTCAACTGAATCAATCACACTTTCATCCACACTTCCATCTTTCAGATCTGCCCCAGCTGAAAATGCTCGCCCTGTACCTGTAACAATGATGACCCGCAAATCGGAGCTATCTCTAAACGCATTGAAAACAGATTGCAGCTCGTTTCTGCATAAAGCATTCATGGCGTTTAATTGATCCGGCCTATTAAGGGATAATTCAAGAACTTTATCTTTGATGGAAATAGATATGGTTTCAAATTTGGTTTTAAGGGTCATTGCTCCTCCTGGTTAATTGGTTCTTTGAGTTCTACAACAATTTTCATCACTCTTTTTTTATCAATTTTTCCACTAGCATTACGTGGAAGTTCGGTGCTAACAAAAATATTTTTCGGTAATTTATAGGCTGCTAACTTTTGTCGGCAAAACGCCATCAAATCAATTTTTATATTTTGGAAATTAGGATCTTTTAAGGTGACGACAGCCGTTATTGCTTCATCCCATTCAGGGTGTGGCATACCAAAAACAATAACGTCGATGACTTGTTCATGTTCAGCTATAGCATTTTCAACCTCTGCTGGCTGCACCGACATACCCCCAGTATTGATGATTTCACGAGTGCGACCATCAAGATGAAGGGCTCCGTTTCCATCGAGATGCCCAGTATCACCAGTATGGAACCAGCCATCTTTGGTTATTGACTGCTGAGGACTTCCTACATCGCCTAGATAGCATGTGAATGCAGTTGGCGTAAATATTTCAACTTCACCAGTTACTCCGCTCGGCAATTCAATGCCGTGATCATTCACAATCCTGATACCAGCACCCAGTAAGGGATAGCCCACGCAACTTGCACTGATGGAGCGCGATGGATCATTGGGTAAATATTCAAAAGAAGCAATATTACTTGCCTCAGTCATTCCATAGGTCACTTCAAATGGTATTTTAGGAAATCGTTTAAAAATTTCATTTCTTACGGATTCTGGTAAATGACCCGCAGTCCATTGCAATTTTTTTATATGGCTTAAATTGCAGTTATTCTCATCGAGATATTGGAGCATTTTTTTGGCAAATATCGTTGGGTGAATGTATAAATGGGTCACTTGATGTTTTTGCACCTCATCTATAACGCACTCAACTGAAGTATTGCTGGGAATGATGAGTGAGCCACCGGCAATTAAGATCGCAAAGGGGCCCGTCAATGAGCCGCCAGTATGAGCCATTGGCGCCCTAGCAAGCAAGACGTCGTCTGAGGATAGTGTTCTCGCCAGCATGCCAAGTCCCCAAACAACACTTTGATTAGACCTAACGATTCCTTTGGGATGGCCAGTACTGCCAGCAGTGAAATAGATTGCACAGGGATCACCGAGATCTCTATTAATTGCAATTTCGAGTTGGGATGATTTTTGCACTACCTCTTCAAGTGCTGGTATTTCTAGCTTGGCATCACCCTCATTAGCAATGATGACTACTTTGGGCAATCTAGCTCTGATTTCTGTGCATAAGCTAATTTGATCTTTACTGCTAAGAATGATTCCAGAAGCTTTAGATGTCTCAAGAATATTTAATAGCTCACTTTGGGTGGCTAACGCATTAATAGGTATCACCACTGCTCCAGCCCTAATAATGCCCCACCATGCCTCTATAAATTGAATGCCATTAGGGATCATGAGAACGATGCGATCGCCGGGATGTATGCCAGCATCTAATAGACCTTGCGCCATCCTGCTGGTTCGGTCCCCCAATTGCGCGTAGGTCCTTACTTCATTAGCTGATCGAAGCGCTATTTTTGCTCCAAAACGGTAGATAGACGCAACCAAAAGACTTGCCGCATTTAGTTGATGGACTGAATTAAGACGCATTAAGGTGGGCCGCATTTGATATATTAGATAGCATACTAACTTAATTTATGTTAGGAAAGGCATGGTATTTACCCGAATATACAATTATTCAGTTAGCGAGCTAACTATTAAAAATCATTAAAAATGAGGGTTTTGTAATGTCAAAAACTATATTTAACTGCTTAATATCAAGCCTCTTTTTATTAACCTCAAACCCATTAGTGGCACAAAGCTTTCCTACAAATTCAATAAGAATGGTTGTGCCTTATGCTGCTGGCGGTTCTGCAGACGTGCTGTCAAGACCGATATCTCAGGCTATGAGTAAAATATTAGGACAAACGGTCTATACAGAATTAAAACCTGGCGCAGGTGGGAATATTGGCGCTGAGTTAGTAAGTAAAAGCGCTCCTGATGGATACACTCTACTATTCGCATCCTTAAGTCTATCTACGAGTGTTAGCTTTGCAAAACTAAACTTCGATCCAAGGACCGATTTAAAAGCAATCGCAGGGATAGCTACACTACCTAGCCTACTTCTAGTCTCTAATCAGTCAAATATTAAAACCTTTGACGATTTGATTGGCGAGGCGCGGAAAGGTAATGTGAGTTTTGCGTCTGCAGGGCCCACTACTGGAAGCCATCTATTTGGCGAGCTCGTTAAAAGCAAATCAAAAACAAATATGGTTCATATCCCTTACAAGGGAAGTGGCGCAGCCTACCCTGATCTGATAGCCGGTCGAGTCACTTTCATGTTCGATGTAATGGGTTCAGCTCTGCCCCAAGTTAAAGGTGGTCAAGTGAGAGCAATTGCTGTAACTTCCAGTAAAAGATCTAGTGTATTGCCAGACGTACCAACCTTAAATGAGTTGGGCTACCCAGGATTTGATGTGGGAACTTGGTTTGGGGTTTTTGTACCATCCGCTACACCAATACCTGTCCAGCGCACTCTTGAAGAGGCAGTTTTGGCTTCAATAAACACCCCGGAAGTAGTTGCTCAATTAGCCTCAGTAATGGCTGATCCGGTGCCGCGAAAAGGCGCTGATTTTGGTCGCTGGTATATTGAGGATACAGAAAAGTGGGCAAAATTAGCGAGGGAAGGTACCATCAAAATATCAGATTAAGGATCCTATTGACGCTCTATAATCTGATGATTTATGCCTTTATCTGATCCAAACGCTCTAAGCTTACTTTACAATCGCCCAGGATTTTTATTAAGACGCGCTCATCAAATATCCATATCAGTTTTTGAAAAAGAATGCCAAAAAATAAAACTCACGCCGGCGCAATATGGGATTTTGACTGTTCTTCACACCCTTCCAGGCATAGATCAAGCTGGATTAGCCCGCAAATTAGGTCTTGATAAGGTGACTATTCTAAGGCTGCTACGAGACATGGAAAGTCGAAATCTCATTGCCCGGTCTGCCCATCCTATCGATAAAAGGAGCCATTCACTAACGCTATCTAGAGATGGTCAGATACTGCTAAAAGATTCCCATAAGCATGTTAACTCCGCTTACAAAAAACTAACCTCTCCCTTAAGTTCAGCTGAATTAAGAACATTGTTAAATCTGCTAAAGAAATTTAATTCTTCTCTAGATTCTGATGCAAGAACTATTTTTAAACCAGATGAAATAATTTAGACAGCATTATTTGCGAGACGTAAATACAAGTAGAAATTTCTTAAAATTGCAGCGGTAGCTCCCCATATCAAGTACTTTTCAAAAGTAATCGTATAAAAGTGTCTTCGACCTTGCTCACTTTCCCAGGAACGTAAATCAAGATTCTTGGGGTTAAGCAGGAAACTTATCGGCACCTCAAATATTCCTCTCACCTCATCAAAATTTAAAATGTAATTAGGTTGAGGTCTTATAAGGCCTATCACAGGGGTGACACGATAACCAGATATTGTGCAGTACTCAGGAAAACTACCGAGCACTTCAATATTTTCACTGTTTATACCGACCTCTTCTTTTGCTTCACGTTTTGCTGTCTCAATCAGACATTTATCCTCAGGTGAAAATCTACCCCCAGGAAAGCTAATTTGTCCCGCATGTGAGGATAGCGATATGGATCTTTCTGTGAAAAGAATCGTGGGCTCATCATTGCGTAGCAGAATTGGAATCAAAATGGCAGCCCTTGTCTCTAAACCAACTAACTCCTTTTGTTCAATCTGATTGCTCTGCTTAATATGCCTATTTTCATCAGTTTCCTGTGGAGTCCAAGCAATCTTTTTAGCTAAGCAGTGTCGAATCTGCTCAGGTGTAAAAAACTCCTTATCCAGAACTAGGTCAGTTTCGAAGCGCTGCCGAATAATAGCGAGCTCTGGATTAAAGCGATTTGGTGCTGCTAAAGTCATCTGCCTAACTTATAAATGCGTACATTAGAAATATGAGGCCCATATTTGGTATTAGCTTCCCTTAAGAGATAAACCTCTATGTTGTTAATACTAGGTAATACTCAAGACGGACTTAGCTAATAAAAGATCCTGCCAGAGTAAAGCTTTATCTTTTGGCTTAGTAAGCAACTGAGCTAAATCAAATGAAGCAATTACCGGAATTTCTTCATCAGAGCCATTATTTAGGGCAAGAATAGTTTCACGTAATTGCGGCAATGAATCCTTCTCGCCAGTAATTTTTTGAGCAACAGCGCCGCCAAAGGCAAGCGCCACAACTGGCAAGCCATCCTCTGGAACTTGGAGTTGATTCAAATCATCACTCGCATTCTTCCAAGACCACTCTTGAGGAGATAAACCCAGAGATCGAATAATGCTATGAAAAAGAGTCTGCGCATCACCTTGTGGCTGCATTCCAAAGAACCACCAATGGCCTTGTGAGGTCTTTTCAACTGCTTGGACAGGTGCAGAAGGGTCGACTAAAGATGGTGCCTGTAAACCATCCCTGGTGGACCACTCGGTGATGCCCATTTCTTTTAAAAAGGCAGAATGTGTATTACTCATGTCTCTAGCTTAATCGATTTAGCCATCACTAGCGCATCCTCCCTGCTACCTGATTGGGGATCGGCTGGATAGTAGTTTTTGCGCATACCGATTTGCGCATATCCCAGTTTTTGGTACAAAGTGACTGCGGCGATATTCGAAGGCCTAACTTCTAGAATAATTCTAGGCATATTTTGTTGAGCAGCAACGCCTTCGATTGCAGCCATCATTCTGGTTGCTAAACCTAGCTTACGCAACTTTGGCGATACCGTGATATTCAGTAAATGCAATTCGTCAACGGCGGGAAAGAGAATGCAATAGGCCCATAAGATGGCTGAGTCTAAATACGAACCTTTAATAGCTTGATCCACTTGTGGCTGAATACAATAGGCCCAGTGGCCTGCCGCCAAAGAATCTGAAAAGTTTCCTTTAGTCCAAGGGTGTAAATGTGATACTGCTTCTATTTCTAGAACAGCATCCAAATCTGTAGCTTGCATCGGCAAAAAAGAAAGTTCAGCAATACTCTCAGACATTACTTCAACGCCTCAAGACGCTCTTGCGTAGTTAGCGCTACCTTGTCACGGACATATAGCGGCTCGAGCTTGCGGACATGGATTTGTTTGCCCTCGATGAACCATTGCCGAGCGCAATCTAAGATACCTAAGGCGGTTAAATGAATTTGTGTATCAAGTGCTGTAGATGGAAGTATTGCGTTGGCAAATAAACGATCACCGTAGACTTTCAGAGCGCTACCAGCTAAAAATTGAATATCTGTGAGATCTAATTCTTCTGGTTTTGATAAGTGAATATTGCCAAGGCGTTTTGGTAAATCTTGTTGCTGTCTTAGGGATTCGTATTTAGCCCAGTAAATTTCATCCATACGCGCATCGATAGCAATCACAAAATGACTGGGCTTGGCATCTTCAAAATAATTTGTTTTAAGTAATTGTGCCGCAATGGCATCCAGACTGGCAACTGGCAAGATTGGTAGGTCGCAAGAAATCGCTAAGCCTTGTACCGCCGCTACACCTAGTCTAACGCCAGTAAAAGCTCCCGGACCAATTCCAATAGCAATTACATCAAGCTCGTTTAACTTGAGATTTGCTTCTTCTAAAAGGGTCTCCACCCAGGGTAAAAGCAGTTGGCTAGCGCCAGCCGATACCAACTCATGTCGGAGGATTGGTGCTTGATCACCTAAAGATAAAGCCACCGAACACCAAGCTGTTGAGGTATCGATGGCCAATATGCGGGTCAATTTAAACTCTTTTTAGTTGGCTTGAAAAAGCAAATTATGAACCCAATCTGGCAATGACTTCAGGAGGAGCTTGCACAAGCTCAATTAAGACGCCCTCCCCACTTATAGGGAACTCGTCGTTGCCTTTAGGATGCACAAAGGTAATGTCAAATCCGGCCGCCCCTTTACGGATTCCACCAGGAGTAAAGCGCAGACCATTAGCTGACAGCCACTCAACCGCCTTTGGCAAGTCATCTACCCATAAACCGATGTGATTTAAGGGGGTTTGATGGACTGCAGGCTTCTTTTCGATATCAAAAGGCTGCATTAGATCAACCTCAATCTCGTGGACCCCTTTGCCGATCGCACAGATGTCCTCATTCACATTTTCGCGTTCAGATACATAAGTACTTTTATATTCAAAGCCGAGCATATCCACCCATAACTTCTTGAGGCGATCTTTACTTTCGCCACCAATAGCAATTTGTTGAATACCCAAAATTTTAAATGGCTTAGCTGACATGATTTTCCTTACTTTCTCCTTATTCAAAGCGCATGATGAGCTGATCGACTGCCACACTATCGCCCTCTACAGCACAAATCTCTGAAACCACACCATCTTGCATTGCTGAAATCGTATTCTCCATTTTCATGGCTTCAATAGATGCCAGCTTTTGTCCTGCCGTTACGGCATCGCCAGCCTTGACAGCAATCATCGTCAATAAGCCGGGCATCGGTGACATCACCAATTTGGATGTATCTGGCGGAAGCTTCACCGGCATACGGCGCTGGAGTTCAGCACCTAAGGGGCTAAGAACCATGCATTCAAAGTGAGTGCCATCAAGAGCAAGCAGGTGTCGCACGCCGCGGCGCTCAACTTGTGAGGTCACTTTATGCGTGCCATTAATGGTGGCATGAAGACAAATTTGTCCCGGACGCCAGTAACTCACAATGTCATAGCGACTAACTCCATCAGCTTCATCGATATAAACAGAATAGACACCATCCTTTAATTCAACCCGAACAGGCACTTCTATAGGATCATTCATGGACCCTGATTTTTTACCTGTGACTACTACAAACTTCTTCGCAATGATCATTTCATGGCCAGCTAACTGACCATCAATCATTTTGATGTGCTCTAAATAGCGATAGCGCATATATGCGGCTAGCGCGGCTAAGCGCTTCGGATCGGCTGGCTGAACAGAGTCCTTTTTAAAGCCCTCTGGATACTCTTGTGCAATAAAACCAGTTGTGAAATCACCGCTAACGAACCGGGGATGCTGCAATAAAGCTGCCTGGAAAGGAATATTGGAATGGATACCGCGAATGACAAAGTCATTCAAGGCGGAGCGCATTTTCTCAATAGCTTCTGCACGATCTTTGCCATGAACAATCAACTTCGCAATCATGGAGTCGTAATACATTGGAATCTCACCGCCCTCGTACACCCCAGTATCGACACGCACACCATTTACTGGCTCTGGTGGACGGTACTTCACTAAGCGACCGGTAGACGGCAAAAAGTTTCGGAAGGGATCATCAGCATTAATGCGACATTCCATTGACCAGCCATCTAATTTCACATCTTCTTGAGTAAAAGGGAGCTTTTCTCCAGCAGCAACCCGAATCATTTGCTCGACTAGGTCAAGGCCTGTAATCGCTTCTGTGACTGGATGCTCAACCTGCAAGCGTGTATTCATCTCGAGGAAGTAAAAAGACTTATCTTTACCGACTACGAATTCAACAGTGCCCGCAGATTGGTAATTTACCGCTTTAGCTAGAGCAACTGCTTGTTTACCCATGGCTTTGCGGGTTGCGGAGTCAATGAATGGTGATGGCGCCTCTTCAATCACCTTCTGGTGACGACGCTGAATCGAGCAATCACGCTCATTTAAATACACCACGTTGCCATGTGAATCCCCTAAGACCTGAATTTCAATATGGCGCGGTCCTTCAACAAACTTCTCGATGAAGATACGATCATCGCCAAAGCTATTCATCGCCTCAGTCTTACAGGCAGCAAAGCCTTCAGCAGCTTCTTTGTCGTTAAATGCTACGCGTAGACCTTTGCCACCACCGCCAGCCGACGCTTTAATCATGACTGGGTAACCAATACCTTGCGCAATCTTGACTGCTTCATCAGTAGTGGCAATCGCCTCATTGTGTCCAGGGATCGTATTGACCTTAGCCGCTATTGCAAGCTTCTTAGAGGCAATTTTGTCGCCCATGGCAGCAATCGATTGGTATTTAGGCCCAATAAAAACAATGCCCTCTTCTTCGCAGCGCCTCGCAAACTGTTCGTTCTCGGATAAAAAGCCATAGCCTGGATGAACTGCTTGCGCACCAGTATCTTTACAAGCTTGAATGATCCGATCGATCATCAGATAAGATTCTCGTGAAGGCGCAGGTCCGATGCAAAGAGCCTCATCTGCTAATTGCACGTGGCGCGCTTCCTTATCGGCCTCTGAGTAGACGGCAACCGTCTTAATGCCCATCTTCTTGGCAGTGCTCATTACACGACATGCAATCTCACCCCGGTTAGCAATTAATATTTTCTTAAACATTTTCGTAGTCATGATTTGTCGCGCCTTTACAGGGGAATGTTGCCGTGTTTACGCGCAGGATTCTTCAAGTCTTTATCTTTCAACATTGCCAAGGAGCGTGCGATACGCTTGCGTGTTTCATGCGGCAGAATCAC
>Ga0194041_10000009_pt1 | contig 76350 bp, 69 predicted proteins | sample JunL449m_MetaG_FD_160082 | JGI IMG/M metagenome (GOLD analysis project Ga0194041, IMG submission 160082) | Anoxic zone freshwater microbial communities from boreal shield lake in IISD Experimental Lakes Area, Ontario, Canada - Jun2016-L442-9m | ecosystem: Environmental > Aquatic > Freshwater >...
TTTGGAGATGGCTGAACAAACTGAGGTTTGAATGTAAGAGCGGATGGTGGCCAAAAACCATGGTCCGCTCTTAACTCATTAGCTGTCAATCAATATGCTGTCCTGCGGCAGGCAAATATCGACCCATAGCAGCCGTTTGACTTTCTATAAACCTATCGTATAAGTCGCCATCACTGTAGTTGTAGAAACCGCCTGATAAGCCTCTTGACGATAGATGCCAGTAATACCTAGTCTTTGATTCTTTGCTACATCATAGTAAGCACCTAGGGTTGCTGTTGGGCGTGTTTTAACTGGATTGGCATTGAAGTTGATTGGGGTTAAACCATTAATCCCCGTAGCAGTGTAAGTACCATTTGAAGTATTGGTATCTGTTTCTACGCCAGCGCTAGCAAAGGTGGTTACCGTTGGAATCACTTTATAAGAGGCCCCTACTCCAGCCAATACAGTCGTTGCATTGGTATTGAGTGCACTATAAGTCAATGGTGCCGTTACTGAGGCTGAAGTAGCTTCTGTATAACCCCCCATATTATTTTGTGTATAACGAATACCAGCATAAGGAGAAACGATGACCTTATCCATAATGCCAAAACCATACTTTGCAGTTACTTGGGCGCCTTGGCTATTTAACTGTGAACCACCTGTACCTGCTTCACTTGTGCCCACTACAGAACGAGTTACTGTAGCGTTCTTTTGACCGTAAGCTACTGAGACCTTAACTTCTGTACCTGTGCCATCTAAGCGCTCATTCCAAGCACCAAAAAGACCAATTAAGGGTGTGTTGTTACCCAAGTTCACAGTACCGCCAGGATTACTTACCGATAAGTTCTGGTCAGCATAGGCACCAATCCGAACCTGAGGATGAACTTTATATGCTGCAATCAATAAAGCACTCGTGTTATTCAATCCATTAGCTGCTGATACGGCAGTGTTTCGCCCACCAGCAGATATACAAATTCCATTGGGTCCAAACTCACTACAGTCATAAGCAAAGCTATTGGCCAACACAGAGTTCTGCAAGGTAAAGGTGCTCTGAAGTGCAGAAACATTATTTACTAAAGACTGCTGTGTCTGCGCGGTGGTAAAAGCATAGACATTTAAGTAGACATTATGAGCATCGTAAAAAAGATTAGTTGCTGACGCTAAATTTGAATTAAAGCTTCCAAAAGTTCCACTCAGACCACCATTAGCAGTAACGAGTGTATATCGTGCAGCAGGATAAACATTTACTGAATCTCCTGTAATGCTGAGGGTGCCCCCAAGTCTAGCAACCCCGTTGATATTTAACTTATCAGCAGCGCTCGATGAAACGCGTAATCCCAATGTGCCTGTTGAGCTCTGAACAAAAGATCCGCTCGCCAAGTGAGTAACCCCAGCACCAGCGGCAGTAATACCCATCCAACCACTATTTTCAAAGCGTGCCAATTGGCCTTGGGTTAAGACAACTCGGCCATCAATAATGCCGCTTGATGTATTGACTACAGTAGTGCCGGCCGAAGTACCAAAATCAGAAATAGCGAAATTGCCATTGCTTGCTCGGATTGTTCCATAGTTCAGTAGTGTGCCAAAGTCGCCATCAATTGCTATTGCCCGATTATTAGAGCCCCCCGTTACACTGACAGTGCCATAGTTTGAGATGACGCCACCATATTTAATATCTGTAATAGGATTGCAGCCGAGGTATCCACAACTAGCTCCAGATTCAATACCATTTCCATTTAATACGGCTATGGAACCAGTATTAATAACATCCGCCCCACCGGCAGAAAAAGTACTGGTAATGTTGGCTGCATTTTTCAGTGGATCGTAGATCGGGGTTGAAGTTAAAGCAAGATTAGTACTTCCAATGTCGGCTTGGTAAGCCTGAGTAAGAAGATTTGGAGGGGCAGTAGTATACACACCAATAACATTGCCTTGGTACATTGAGTTTGCAGAAGTTAAGGAGGTGCCTACCTTTATCTCTGTCCAAGTTACTTTTGGTTGACCTGTTGATGGATCAATTATGTTGAGATTAACCGTAGCCACATAAGCCTTCACGGGATTTCCCGAAACATCAACTGCATCTGCCACCAAGTTATAAAAACCTGGCCGGCCTGCGCTAGTAATACCTTCAAAATGGGTCACCAGTGAAAGGCCTGCGGAGGGTGGAGTGGAAAATGTATAGGTTGCGCCATTTGATTGGTTATGTATGTATGCATAGGTACCAGGAGTGCCGTTATACGTTCCCGTATAACCGCCCGAAATCAAGTTGTTGTAAACGCCATAAGCTGTATTACTAGAGACCGAAGTGATTGAGGTGCTCGGACCTGGGCCAGAGCTGCCCACGAGCGGAACTGAGGAATAGGTACCGCCAGAGATGTTATATATAAATGAATTTCCGGTGATCAATCTAGTATCAAAGTTGCCGACTACTTGATTGCCAAAGTTGCTATGGGCAATCGTATTCAAAATAGGCTCGCCACCCGCTAGGGTAGTTGGCAACAAGGTCGTTGTAATACCTGTTGCGGCATCTATTAAATAACCTAAATCTCCGGTCGCTCCACTTCCAGAGGTGGCCGTTTTATAACTACCCGCTACTCGTAAAATTCCTGATACGGATCCAAAGCTAGGTCCATATGGAGTACTGCTAACCGCACCGGGGAAATTTGAAAGATTTGATGTCGCAGTTGGATAAGGAATATAGGTTGAGTTGGACAATGTATTCTGAAATAACAAACCTCCAGTGTTTCCTGCAGTCGTACTAAAGTTACCAGTAATATTGCTGTCACGAATACCCGTGACTGTAGTAACAGAACTCCCTGGGTACTGAAAAGAAGTAAATCCAGAAACTGTCTCAAGATTAATATCAGCAGCAAAAATTGATCCGGAAGTTATCGTAAATGTAATTACGCTAAAGATTAGGCGGGAATAAATAAATTTCATGAGATAGGCAGTCGTTATTAGTTGAGCAGAAACGCAATTAGAATACAGTAATACATGCCGACTGTCCCTGCTGCAAATTAAATGAGAGTCTTTACAGTCTCTTAATGGCCGGAAAGAGACGGTTAAGCGCCTTTAAACACGTAGTTTTGAAGGGCTGAAACTATAATCAAAGCAGCCATCCACTTTTTTTGTCGGTTTACCCGACAAACCACTGTCACTTCTCCGGATGCTCCAACAAGATACTGTCGAAACCACTCGACATCCACCTCATACCAATCCGATCCACATGACCACCCGCCGATATCACGGCACTTTCCAAGCAGGTTTAAGCTAATGTTTTAGCTACTGTTCGACACAATTCTTAAGTCTTTTAATCCGTTGGTCGCGAGTTCGAATCTCGCCCGACCCACCAGTATCAAGAAACCCTCACTAGCAATAGTGGGGGTTTTGTCTTTCTGGGCTAGTAAAAGTAGTGACTGTTTGGAACAATCCAGAACTTATCTGACGTTTCGAGTGGGGATGTTGGACGCTGGTTGACCGTGGTGGACCGTTGGCGACTTGTTCTAATCTCCCAAACCTGAGAAGATCATTCTATAAGCAATTACCAGAATGGACTCATGGATTTATACAAACAAACCTTGGATTTCCAGGAAGCGCTAATTAAGCACCTAACAACAACGGAAGCGATGGATGAACACGCTTACGAAACATTGCGCAAAGAATTGATTGAAAAAGTATCTCTCAAAGAATTCATTCCACCATTCTTAATACAAAATCGTACCGTTCAACATCTAAACCAATCAATTAAAGCATCTCTTCCTACGTATGCACAAAGAAGAACCTATATAAGAGAATCCTTTTCTCGACTACTGGATGTTCTGGAGTTTGGAGAAACCTTTTCTGTTGAATCCGAACAAATGACTAAAAAAGCATTCATAAGCTACTCTACTGATGACAAAATCATTGCGGGAAAACTGAAAAGCGTACTCGAAGGTTACGACATTCCGTCGTTTATGGCCCATGATGACATTGAAGTATCTGAAGAGTGGTCAAAAAGAATTTTAGAAGAAGTTAACTCTTGCTCAATATTTGTCTGCCTTCTAAGCAAGAGCTTTATTAAATCGGAATTCTGCCTTCAGGAAACTGGCATAGCTGCCAGCAGAGGTGACATCTGCATAATTCCACTATCCCTGGACGGAACAATACCCCCTGGATTTTTAAAGAAATTCCAATCGTCAAAACTCAATTCAGAGCAAATTGGAATACAAGACTTTCTCCCTGCATTCCTAAAGTCTGACCTAAGAATGGCAATTGCGATTGACTTGCCTTGATCAAATCGCGTTTTAATCCACAAACTGGTTGGATCAATCATCTTTAAAACAGTCTGCCCAGCAATAAATGTAGAGCCTGGCTCCGCGTCCCTTGATGTAATGATGCCATCTATTGGGGCTTTTAATTTCAGATTCAACTCTTGCTGTTTAAGTCCTGCTAAGTCCGCATTCGTTTTCTGAACGATCGCCTTAGCTGAATTGAGCTCTTGAATTTTTCCCTCGACAACAATTGGGCTAATGAAATTCTTTTTTCCCAACTCTACGTAGCGCCTTACAGTTTCTGAGGCTAGTACCATGCGCGCCTTTGCATCATTCACCTGAGCCTGCGCTGCAACCATACGCTCATTCAAATCAATGGAATCCATCTCTGCAAGTAATTGCCCCTCTTTAACAGAGTGGCCAACATCTACATGCACCTTTAAAACCCGACCAGCAATGACTGGCCCCATTAAATAAGATCGTCTTGCCTCGACAGTACCCACTCCAAATAATGTGGGTGTAAGCGATTGACTGCTAATTTTGACGGTAGTTACCTTGATCGGAGATAAAGGACCGGTACTAAATACAATATAAGCAAATAGAATTAGTAAACTGAAAAGTGTTACAAAAATCAGTAATTTACGACGACTTATATCCCACTGTTGAATTTTTTCCAAAGGATAATTTAAGAATTCTTTTAATTTAAAAGCACTACTCATAACTAATTGGGAAACCATTATTGAAGGTGGTAAAAAAATACTGCATCTCTTTAATAATGCTCCTAGTAGCCTTAGAAAGGTAGGATTTCAAGAGCTTACAGTGCCTGTTTATCGGTATGCGATCTTTTGTGCGACTAATTTCACGAGATCGAAAGAATGGCCTCTCGGTCTTTGGCTATCAAAATAAAAACTCTTTGGAGCAATAATCTAAACACCTCGTTACTCCATAGAGTTTTGTTTGATGTTGGTAAGCGTTACTTTAAGTAATACTTTCTTACCCAATGACAGAAAGCAACCCATAGTAATCATTTGAGTGAAATCAATCGAAAATCTTAGGCACACCTTTATGCAGAATCTTCTTTGTCGTCGTAATAGAAGAATCAAGATTTGATTCAAGGCTCTTACGCAATTCAGCACACTCAGATTTGTGTGTACAAGCTGAAATACTATCATTTTTAATATTCTCTTTATAACTTGAGCAATGCTCTTGAGCCCAGCTACCGTCCAATGGACAAGAATTCTTTTTTTTCATTTCAATCCCTCGCTTTATCGATATAAGCCTAAGTTATTGACTGCTTTCGCCGAATTCAAACAATCTAGTTTTGACTTATATTAAATTTGTTGCGCTGCTATGAACTTATCTAGAAATATCTTTTTTAGGATAAGGATTCTTTGTTATCAGTCCATAAAGATAGGCTACACAAACTAAAATCAGTGAATCTGCAAAAATTGGATAAATTGCTACGTAGTAACTATCAATCTTTCCAGCTGCAATAAACATGGCGAGCATTAATGCCGTGGGACTAAAACACTTTAGTCCAAACATTGCAATCGCCGAAGCGGCTACAGCGGTCGGCATAGCAATAAAAGGTGACGGAGAAATCGAAACGCTTGCGGCAGCCAATAAAGCTGAAACAACATTGCCCTCAAGAATGGCTTTTGGGTGAAACATGGGGCTTAATGGCATCAGAAAAATCATTAGAGCCATAACTAAGAAGGAAGCATTTATTGGAACTGCTTGCTCTATTGGTCCTACCATATCGTTAAACATTACTACTGCAAAGATCAGCACATCTACCCCAAAGCAAATCCTAAGGATTTCTAACCAAGAAAATCCATAAGGATCTGGTGGGATGTACTTTTTAAGTCTAGATAGATAGCTTTCCCAACGATTACTCATATATTAGAGAATTTAGCAGAAATCAATATTCAAGCTATATTTGTATAGGTTATTAGTTAATTAGGCGCTTAGAACTCCAAGGTAGTCACAAATTCGGAAGGGACCATACGTGACTTTGGAGGGGTGGATCTATCTGGGGTGCCTATATTAATAAAACACAATGGATCCTCGTAATCTTGAAGGCCAAATAGCTCCCTTACCGGCTTCATATACATTGATTTACCACTTGTTGGACTTGCACCAAAACCCATAGCATGGGAAATTAAAAAGACGTTCTGTATGGCACATCCAGCAGAAATAATTCGTTCGCTAGGTGGAACTTCTGAATCCGTACCTCTAGCATTCACAATTGCTAGCATTACCAAAGGTGCTCTATGGGCTTTCACCATGGCGTCCTGAACTTGTTGCTCAGTTGCACCCGGGTCCCGCTCAAGCAATGATTTTGCAAAGGCGTCCGCTAATAATCCCCTGCACTCAAGAGGGCACATAACAAAACGCCACGGACGAGTCAAATTATGATCAGGCGCCGTCGCAGCCATCGAAAAAATAGTTTCCAATTGCTCTGGGGTAGGCCCAGGCTGAAATAGCCTTTTAGGCAAAAATGATTGTCTTGAGCTAATTAATGCTGCTGCCATTTCTGCAGTCTGGTTATTCGACATGTTTTGGATCTCCATCAAAATGATCATCAGCGTAAGGCCCAGTTCCGCAGTTATCTGCATGGTGCGCCGGGATAAACTTTCCTTCAGTTACATCAAATACCTGCACTTCACCCTCTTCAATTACGTAATACCAACCGTGAAGGGTTAACTCCTTGTTTTCAACTTGTGAGCGAACCATTGGATATTCCATTAAACGTTCTAGCTGCAAGATGACTGAGCGTTGCTCCACCCTTCGGAGTACCTCAGGGGTTTGGCAGACCGGCAAAAGTGCCTCATCAATTAATTCAAGCCAAGCACTTAAATTAATCGCCTCTTCTGGCACCCCTTCGTACGCTGACTTAACAGCGCCGCAGTGACTATGCCCACATACAACAATTCGACTAACTTTAAGTTGCATTACTGCAAATTCAATTCCTGCAGCCGTCCCATGAATACCATAGGAGCCATCGTAAGGTGGAACAATGGCGCCTACATTGCGCAAAATAAACAAGTCTCCAGGCCCCGTTCCGGTAAGTAAATATGGAACAATTCTGGAATCAGAACAACCTAAAAATAAGGTTTTAGGTGTCTGCCCATTTTGAATAAGGCTTGTAAATTCTTGGCGATGCGCCGGGAAATATTCTGTCCGAAATTTGCGCAGTCGATCTAATAACTCATCTGGCATCGTCAATTGCTCTCATCGTTTACTTACGACCCATACCGAATTTTCTACTACGTACAATTTGATATGGTCTTACCAGATAGGTGATGGATGCAAACCCGCTCCAAACATGGACTAGGCGAGTAAATGGGAATATTAAGAAGATTGTCATACCTAAGAACATGTGCAATTTAAATACCCAATCTACCCCACTTAATAACTCAACAGCTCCACCACGTAAGGTGACTATATGTTGAGCCCAGCCTGCCAGCTTCATCATGACCGAACCATCTAAATGTTGGCCAGATAGAGGAATGGTTGCTAAACCGAGCAATAACTGCAACCAGAGCACTACAACAATCAAAATATCACTTGGCTTTGAAGTAATGCGGATTCGATCGTCGGTCAAACGTCTATGCAAAAGAATGGTTAATCCAATAAATCCAAATACGCCAGCGATGCCACCACTTGCCATTGCCATAACCTGCTTTTGTCCGGCCGTAATAAATGGCTCATACAAGAAATGTGGTGTCAGCATGCCAAAGAAGTGGCCAAAGAATAAAAAGAGTACGCCAATATGAAAGAAGATGCTGCCTATGCGCAATTGTTTCTTACGTAATAATTGGCTTGAGTCGCTTTTCCAGGTGTACTGATCCCTATCAAACCGAATAAGACTTCCTACAAAAAATACCGCAAGGCAAATGTAAGGATAAATTCCAAAAATAAATGTATCTAGATAGCTCATGGCTGAACTCCTTTGAACTCTTTCGCACGTTTGACAAATTGAAGCGGTTGCTCTTCACCAGGTTTGGATTGGCCACGGGTTGAGCATCCGCCAAATGCTGGAGGCTCTGCCCACTCTTCATCCATAGACTCTTCCTCAATCTTCAATTCAACAATTTTGAATTTTTCACCGGAGAACTCTATAGCTGCAGCTATCAACCATGCGTAACGGTTATTACGAGCAACTAAAGTGGAGTAGACGGCATTCAAGATATGGGCCATTTCCCCAATAAATTGCTTGGACTGATCTAAGGGTAGTGTTGAGGCAAACTCGAGAATTACCGACAAGTGATCGGGTAGCTCATTAGCACTTAACTCTAAACCACCATCTTTATAAGTTTGAAGTAAGTCGACCATAGCTTGACCGCGCTCACGAGAGTCTCCATGAACATGCTCAAACAAGTGCAGGGATGTCGCCCTACCTCGATCAAAGCACTCTACATATTCTTCCTGCAGGTCATACAAATCTGCAGATTCCAGGTGGTTAACAAAATCAACTAGACCGGCATGAACCTTTTTAGTGAGCTTTGGCATTGCCAATAGTGCACTAGTCACTTCGGCTGAATGCTGAATAAGCTCTGCATCTGGATACTGAAGAAATCTAGAAAGCGCTCGTAATGGTAGTGAATGTTTCATCATGTCTCCTAAACAGCCGGCTTAATTGGAATGGTGCGACGCTTAGTACCGCCGAAGAGACTTGCTTCAGAGTCGCCATCAGAGCATCCGTTTCCAAAAGTAAAGCCGCAACTTCCCTTCATATCGAATGTATTTTCTGCATACTCACGATGCGATGTTGGAATGACAAAGCGATCTTCATAGTTAGCAATCGCCATGGTCTGATACATATCTTCCACCTGATCTTCGGAGATGCCAGCCTGTTTCAATGCCTCTAGATTGCGTGTGCCATCCACATGCTTATCTCGCTGCCATGCCCTCATTGCCAACATTTTTTCTAAGGCGGATATCACCGGAGCCTCATCTCCAGCAGTTAACATATTGGCTAAATATTGCACCGGAATACGTAACTGCTTCACATCTGGAATATGGCCATTTACTCCGACATAACCAGCCTCCACTGCCCCAGTAACCGGGGAAAGTGGTGGAACATACCAAACCATTGGAAGCGTTCTATATTCGGGGTGAAGTGGTAATGCAATTTTCCAATCCATCGCCATTTTGTATACAGGACTCTTTTTGGCAGACTCCACCCAAGATGGAGGCACGCCGTCAGCTAAAGCTTGTTTCTGTACTTCTGGATCATTTGGATCCAAAAATACCTTCAACTGTGCTTTGTATAGATCTTTTTCGTTCTCAACGCTGGCAGCGCTTTCAATTTGGTCGGCATCGTAAAGCATGACACCTAAATAACGGATACGGCCAACACAGGTTTCCGAACAAACTGTTGGTTGACCCGCCTCAATACGTGGATAGCAGAAAATGCATTTCTCTGCTTTACCGCTTTTCCAGTTGTAATAAATCTTTTTATACGGACATGCAGAGACGCACATACGCCATCCACGGCATTTATCCTGGTCAATTAAAACAATCCCATCCTCTTCACGTTTGTAAATAGAACCTGATGGGCAAGATGCAACACAAGCAGGATTCAGACAATGTTCACACAGACGTGGCATATACATCATGAATGTATTTTCGAACTGGCCCCATACGTCTTTTTGCATTTGATCAAAGTTAGTATCTTTGCTTCGTTTAGCAAATTCACCGCCCAAAATCTCTTCCCAGTTAGGGCCCCACTCTATCTTCTCCATGCGCTTGCCAGTGATCAAGCTTCTTGGGCGAGCAGTCGGAGTGGTCTTAGATTCGGGAGCGCTTTGTAAATGCTCATAATCAAATGTAAACGGCTCGTAGTAATCGTCGATTTCTGGCAAATTAGGGTTGCCAAATAAGTTCATCCAAATCTTGGACCTACCACCTTGTTTGGGTTCAATCTTGCCATTGCTCTTACGTTTCCAGCCACCCTTCCACTTCTCTTGGTCTTCCCAATTTTTTGGGTAACCGATTCCTGGTTTTGTTTCTACGTTGTTAAACCAGGCGTACTCCATCCCTGGACGATTCGTCCAAACCTGCTTGCAAGTAACGGAGCATGTGTGACAGCCGATACATTTATCCAGGTTTAAAACCATGCCAATTTGTGCGCGAATTTTCATCTTTATTCTCCGTTACGCCTGAACTGAATTGGCATTTTCAGTGTCAAGCCAATCTATGTTTCGCATCTTCCGAACCGTTACAAACTCATCTCGGTTGGTTCCAATGGTTCCGTAGTAGTTAAATCCATAACTTAGCTGTGCGTAACCACCAATCATGTGCGTAGGCTTAAGAACAATTCGAGTTACTGAGTTATGAATACCGCCACGCATACCTGTAATTTCAGATCCAGGAGTATTAATAATTTTTTCCTGTGCGTGGTACATCATGACCATTCCTGGATTTACCCTTTGGCTCACGACAGCTCTCGCTGCGATTGCTCCATTGGCGTTATATAGCTCAACCCAATCGTTATCCACAATGCCAGCTTTAACCGCATCATCTTCACTCAACCAAACGACTGGTCCACCACGATTCAGAGTCAACATCATTAAGTTGTCACTGTAGGTGGAGTGAATTCCCCACTTTTGATGCGGTGTAATGAAATTAAGCACAATCTCCGCGTTCCCATTAGGCTTGATGCCACGGATTTCATTAATTGTTTTCAGATCAACCGGCGGCCTGTAAGAAACAAAACCTTCCCCAAACGCACGCATCCACTTATGGTCTTGATAAAACTGCTGCCGACCTGTCAAGGTTCTCCAAGGAATATATTCGTGAACGTTGGTATAACCAGCGTTGTAGGAAACTTTTTCACTCTCCAGTCCAGACCAGGTGGGTGAGCTAATGATTTTTCTAGGTTGCGCTTGAATGTCCCGGAAACGAATCTTTTCATCCTCACGATGCAAAGCCAAATGGGCATGCTCAAGACCAGTAATCTTGGATAAAGCATCCCACGCCTTAACTGCAACATGGCCATTGGTTTCTGGAGCAAGCATGAGCACTACCTCGGCAGCATCAATATCGGTAGATATTTTTGCCATACCCTTCATTTCACCATGTTCTACTCGGCCATTTAGCTGACGTAACTGCTCAACTTCATCCTTCGTATCCCAAGCAATTCCTTTGCCGCCATTACCTACTTTATCCATCAATGGACCAAGCGCAGTAAAGCGGTTATAGGTATTTGGATAATCCCGCTCTACTACAGTAATTTGAGGAGCTGTTTTTCCAGGAATCAGATCGCACTCACCCTTCTTCCACTCTTGCACATCAAACGCTTGCGCCAATTCAGCGGGTGTATCGTGCATCAACGGCGTCATTACAATTTCTTTTTCAACTCCGAGATGGCCAACACATACCTCTGAGAATTTCTTGGCAAATCCTTTGTAAATATCCCAATCACTACGAGCTTCCCATGCAGGATCAACCGCCGTTGATAAAGGGTGAATAAATGGATGCATATCACTGGTATTCAAATCGTTCTTCTCATACCAAGTTGCCGTTGGCAGAACAATGTCAGAGTACAAGCAAGTAGTACTCATCCGGAAATCCAGGGTCACCAATAAATCCAATTTGCCTTCTGGCGCCTTGTCATGCCATTCAACCTCAGATGGCCTAGCCTCATCCACGCCTAAGTCTTTGCCTTGCACGCCATGGCTTGTGCCTAGTAAATGCTTTAAGAAGTACTCATGACCTTTACCAGAGGATCCCAATAAATTAGATCTCCATACAAACATATTGCGAGGCCAGTTACTTGGGTGATCGGGATCTTCGCAGCTCATTTTCAATGAGCCTGATTTCAAGCCATCAACTACATACTGTTTTGGATCTTTTCCAGCGGCAATAGCCTCTTTGACCACCTCAATTGGATTGGTCTTGAGTTGTGGGGCTGATGGCAGCCAACCCATGCGCTCAGCACGAACGTTGTAATCAATCATGCTGCCTTGATAGTCTTCTTTATTAGCTAAAGGAGATAGAACTTCTTCCATTCCCAACTTTTCATAGCGCCATTGATCTGTATGCGCGTAAAAAAAGCTGGTTGAATTTTGTTGACGTGGTGGGCGGATCCAATCAAGCGCAAATGCCAATGGGGTCCAGCCAGTTTGTGGGCGCAGTTTTTCTTGGCCAACATAGTGAGCCCAACCACCACCACTCTGACCGATACAGCCACACAACATCAACATATTGATAATGCCGCGATAGTTCATGTCGCAGTGATACCAATGGTTCATAGCGGCACCAATGATGATCATTGACTTGCCCTTGGTTTTCTCTGCATTCTCAGCAAATTGACGGGCTACTGCAATCACCTGCTCGCGTTTGACGCCCGTAATCGATTCTTGCCACGCCGGTGTGTAAGGTACATTGTCATCGTAAGATTTAGCGCACTCACCACCAAGCCCCCGATCAATGCCATAGTTTCCGGCGAGTAAATCAAATACGGTGGCAACAAATACTTCTTTCGCACCTTCACCCTCAACCAATGTCATTTTTTTGGCTGGGATATTTTGCACCAATACATCATTTTGTTTATTAGCTTCAAAGTAGGGGGTGTCAATACCACCGAAGTATGGGAAGCCTACTGGAACTACTTCATGCAAGAGCTGATCATCCATTAAGGATAATTTCAACTTAACATCGTTACCATAACGGGCTTCTTTGGGCTCTAGATTCCACTTACCCTGGTCCTTTCGACCTTCAGGGCCCCATCTAAAGCCAATTGATCCGTTGGGAACCACAGGCTTACCAGCCGTATCAAATGCAACCGTCTTCCATTCGGCGCCATTAGTTTGACCAAGGCCACCCTCAAAATCACTAGAGCGCGCATACCTTCCGGGAACTAATACGGTTCTGCCATCTTCAAGAACTTTTTCCTCAAGTAAAACTAAATTTGGCATGTCCGTATAACGACGCACATAGTCATCAAAATATTCAGTACGCTTCGTAAAGTAAAACTCTTTCAATATCACATGGCCCATTGCCATCGCAATAGCAGCATCCGTACCCTGCTTTGGATGCATCCAAATGTCTGCCAATTTAGAAACCTCGGCATAGTCAGGCGTGATAGCTACAGTCTTGGCACCCTTGTATCTCACTTCTGTAAAAAAGTGGGCATCTGGCGTACGTGTTTGAGGAACGTTAGACCCCCAGGCAATGATGAAGGTTGAGTTATACCAATCTACTGATTCAGGAACATCAGTTTGCTCACCCCAGACCTGTGGGCTTGCTGGTGGCAAATCGCAATACCAATCGTAAAAGCTCATGCATACGCCACCGATTAAGCTTAAATAACGCGAGCCAGCTGCATAACTGACCATCGACATAGCAGGAATTGGGGAGAATCCAATAATGCGATCGGGGCCATGTTTTTTAATCGTGTACACATTCGCCGCGGCAATGATTTCGTTAACTTCATCCCACGAAGTACGGACAAAACCACCCTTACCGCGTAACTCTTGCCACTCTTTACGTTTGGCATTGTTTTCAACCAAATTGGCCCAGGCATCTACTGGTGAAGTAGCCACTGCTTTTGCTACTCGCCACTGCTTTAAGAGGCGCCCACGGATCATGGGGTATTTCACCCGGTTTGCACTGTACATATACCAGCTATAGCTAGCTCCACGAGCACATCCGCGGGGCTCATGATTTGGTAAGTCAGGCCTAGTGCGCGGGTAATCAGTTTGCTGAGTTTCCCAGGTAACAATTCCACCCTTGACGTAAATTTTCCATGAGCATGATCCAGTGCAATTGGTGCCGTGAGTAGACCTTACGATTTTGTCGTGTTGCCAACGAGTGCGGTAAGCATCTTCCCATGTACGATCTTCTCCAACCGTAACCCCATGTCCGTTGGAAAATTCTTCTTTATCTACAGTTAAAAACTTGAGGCGATCTAAAAAGTGACTCATATCAATCCTTTAATATTTTCTTAGCAAGGCATAGGTGCATTTTTACGGCTGTAATACCACCAGGTAATAACGGCACAAGTAACGTAAAAAATAATGAATGCGTATAAAGCAGCCTCAGGACCACCAGTAGCAGCAATGGAAGATCCATAGCTCTTTGGAATGAAAAAGCCGCCGTAAGCCCCCACTGCAGAGCTAAATCCAAGCACTGCCGCTGCCTCTTTATTGGCATCACGAATAGCCTGATCTTTATCTGCCTGCGCACTCCCTGCGGCACGTTGGCGTTCCGTCAGGAAAATCACAGGAATCATGCGGAAGGTTGAACCATTGCCAATACCAGAAGTTGCAAACAGAATCATGAAGGCAATCAAGAATCCAAAGAACTCACCGCCATTGCCTTGCACTGGCAAGAAGTGCAACACTCCAAAGACGCCTACGCCCATCGCAATGAAGTTCCAGAAAGTCACCCGTGCTCCACCGAGCTTGTCAGCAAGCCAGCCACCAAATGGACGCGCTAACGCACCAACCAAAGGTCCAAGCCAGGCATAACTTAAAGCACTCACACCAGGAAATTGACTCTTAATCAGTAAAGGGAATCCAGCTGAATATCCAATAAATGATCCGAAAGTACCCAGGTAGAGCCAGCACATTAACCAATTATGTTTGCGCTTAAAAATAATGGCCTGATCAGAAAAGGAGGCCTTAGCTTCTGCTAGATCATTCATTCCAAACCAAGCGGCGATAGCGGCGACTGCAATAAATGGCACCCAAATAAAACCAGCATTCTGTAACCACATCGGAATAGGTTGACCCGCTTTCATTACAGTTTGTGACTCACCGCCAAGCGCACCAAATACCCCAGCAGTAATGACCAAAGGCACCACTAATTGAACAATGGAGACACCCAAGTTACCTAGGCCAGCATTTAAACCCAATGCCGTACCTTTTTGCGCCTTGGGATAAAAGAAGCTGATATTGGCCATTGAAGAAGCAAAATTCCCGCCACCCAAACCACATAACAAAGCCAGGAGGATGAAAATTTCATATGGCGTTGCTGTGTTCTGCACTGCAAAACCAATACCAATAGCCGGAATAAGCAAAGAGGCCGTAGAAATAGCAGTCCAGCGTCTACCGCCAAAAATAGGCACCGCAAAGGAATAGAAAATACGTAAGGTGGCACCACAAAGTGCAGGCAATGAGGCTAACCAGAAGAGTTGATTGGTCGAGAATTTAAATCCCACATTGGGTAAATTGACCACCACCACCGACCACACCATCCACACCGCAAACGCCAGCGTCAGTGCGGGAATAGAAATGATGAGATTGCGTTTAGCAATCGACTTTCCAGTTGACTCCCAAAACTCTTTGTTCTCAGGCTCCCAACGATTAATTACTGTAGAGGACATGGTGTCTCCCTTTCCTTACGATGATTAGATGGATGAAGTGATGGATTTACTACCCATCACTTCAGATTTGCGAACTTCTGTGAGGTACATCCAGATCAGAGAAACCCAGACCACGCCATACATCAACATAAATGCGCTTGAACGAATTCCAGTGATATCTAAGATGATCCCGAACATGATGGGCAGTATGAAACCACCCAAACCACCTGCTAGGCCAACGATTCCAGAAATTGTGCCGATATTGTCTGGATAGTCATCGCCGATATATTTAAAGACGCTTGCCTTGCCGAATGCCCAGGCAATACCCAGGATGAACATCAGACCGGTAAATAAATAAATGTTCAACCCAATGTGAAATGTTTCTGGGCCATTAATTGTCAAAATAGTGAAGTCTGTTTGCGGATAAGAAAGTAAGAAGAGGCAGATCCAGCTCACCCACATTACCCACCAAGTCACCTGATGCGCACCATACTTATCTGACAACCAACCACCAATAGCTCTTAATACACCGCCAGGTAAAGAGAAGCAGGCAGCCAATAGCGCCGCTGTCCGAATTTCTAAACCAAATTCACCGACATAGTACTGAACCATCCAAAGGCTGAGGCCTACATAACCACCAAACACAATGCTGTAGTACTGACAGTAGCGCAATACTTTTGGATCCTTCAGAGCCTTTAGTTGATCCCTAAAAGAGATATTGCTTGTCACTAAGTGGGAGGGCTCGCTAGAACTAAAGATCCAAAATAAAATAGCTGCACCCAACATGACGGCGGCATAAACCTGAGGAACCATCGCCCAGCCAAATGCTACCACCAACGCTGGAGCTATAAATTTGTTAACTGCAGCACCCGAGTTACCTGCACCGTAGACACCCATGGCAAAACCTTGGCGATTTTTTGGAAACCAACGGGCTACATAAGGTGTGCCTACAGAAAAAGAGCCGCCAGCTAAGCCTACGAAGAGTCCGATTACTAAGAAATGCCAATAAACAGTGGCATAGCTCATCATCCAAATTGGAATGACGGTAGAAATCATCAATAAAAACATGACAATGCGGCCACCAAATCGGTCGGTCCAGATACCGAGCGGCACTCTGACAAGTGAGCCAGTCAAAATAGGGGTGGCAGTCAAGAGGCCAAATTGAGTAGCGCTTAGGCCAAGCGTTTTTTTGATCGGAATTCCAATCACCCCGAACATCATCCACACCATGAAGCACACAGTGAAGGCGAAGGTGCTAACAATCAGAACTGAATATGCTTTAGAACTTGTTTTAATAACTGCACTCATGAATACTCCCTAATCTCATGAGTGATTATCAAAACTATAGGGGGATAAAAATATCCCCCAGAAGACTACCTTTAGAAAGCAATGGAACTACAAGTAGCAAATACTGATAGCTCTTTAGAACTACTACTTACAATCCGATGCCTTCGGCGCTAGCAAATACAGCCACCTGAACGCGAGATGAGAGATTAAGTTTGCGCAAAATATGCTGTACATGAATTTTTACGGTGGTTTCAGCGATTCCGAGCTGACGAGCGATTTCTTTATTGCTAGCACCTGTAGCAATTAAGCGCACAGCATCTAGCTCTCTTGGCGAAAGGCTTGATGCCAAAGAGGTAGATTTACTCTTTTCATCCTTTTTGGTATTTGACTTAAATGCACTGACTAACTTATGTGTCATTTCTTTACTAATCACAGACTCACCATCAAATGCTTTGCGAATTCCGAACAAAAGATCGTCTTTCTCGCTTGTTTTTAATAGATATCCTTGGGCACCATTTTGTAGGGCCCTTATTAAGTCTTCCTCATCCTCACTCACGGTAAGCATAATGACCGTTGAATCTGGAGACGCATGAAAAATATCCGGCAACGACTGTATGCCGCTAGCACCTGGCAAGTGGTTATCCAGCAAAATTACATCTGGTTTTAGCGTTGCACATAAACGCAATGCCTCGATGGCATCGCCAGCCTCACCCACCACCTCGAAATCACTTGCCTGAGAAAGCAAGGAAATCAAACCGCGCCTAAATAAGGTGTGATCATCAACAACTAAAATCTGAATTTTTTTCAATGTGTCCAACCTTCAATAGTGAGATAGATATCTTAAGCAGGTAAAGCCAAAGAAATAGAAGTGCCGCTAAGTGAGTTAGATGTAATATCCAATTGAGCGCCAATCTTGTCGGCACGTTCACGCATGATACTCATACCTACGTGCGTACTATCAACCGGATCTGATGCAATAGAGAATCCCATTCCATCATCAATCACTTTGAAAACCCACCGGGGAGACTCCTGAACCTCAACCTTCACGATAGTTGCCCGAGAATGTTTTCTAACATTAGATAAGGCCTCCTGCAAAATATGCATTATTTGTATTTGAATATCTGGTCTAAGCGGAAATCCCTGGCCTGAAATAAACAGTTCAGTTTTAATACCAGACTGATGTTCAAATTTTTGCAATGTTGTTTTGATAGCTGGCTCTATATCCTCGGAGTTCGTTCGAGTCCTAAAATGTAGCAACAATTCACGGACATCACTATAACTCTCACGCAAACCCTCATCCAATTCACCAAGAATAATTTTTGCCTTATTGGTAGCGGGCTCTATGATTTCATCCCGCAACATGCCTACCTGTATCTTTAGAAATGCCAATGACTGTGCAATCGAGTCATGCAACTCTCTTGCTAAAAGACTGCGCTCCTCCGAGATTGCCGCCTCTTTTTCTAGCGCCTTAATTCTTAAAGCTTCCATAGCCCCCGCCAGATGATGAGCGAGTGTTTCCATTAAGGCCTTTTGCTCAGTATCAATTACATATTCGTGAGCATAAAATACATCAATCTCCCCCAGTAAATTTTTCTGGAAGAGAATAGGAATGGTCACCAATGTCTTATAGCCCGCCTTCACGCAATGCCTTTCGCCCTCTTCTACAGGATTAAAGGTAACAATCTGAATCTCTGAATTTCCAGTTGATTGTCCACAGTAGCAATTGCCAGAAATCAGACATTGCTCTTCGTCAATGATGGAAGCAGGTAAATCCGCCCCCGATAATAAAAAATATCTTTGGTTAGCCTCATCTGTCCACCTAATAGCGATAGCAGAAGCCTTACATAGAATTAATATTCGCTCTGAAAAACCTTTTGCTAATTTTTCTAAATTACCTTCTGTTGAAACGAAGGAGCTCAAATCATATAGCGCCTGAAGACGATTTTGACGCTCTTGTAAATGTAAAGTTTTTTCTTTTACTTTTGCCTCTAGCCCGCTGTAGAGATCATTTAAGTTTTCAGTCATGGCGTTAAATCCTATCGCCAAATCACCAAATTCATCTTTTGCGTCAATTTGGACTCGAGTGTTTAACATGCCCGACTTCACACTTTCAAAACCGAGGCGTAATTTTTCTACCGGATCCAAAATAACGGAATATCCAACATACATAATTACTAAGGTGGCAATAAGTGAAATCGCCAACATGGCAAACTGAAATAAATGTAGCATGCCAGTCCAATAATCCACCTCAAGCTCAATTGATCCAACAAATTGATCTATTTGCCCTACAAAGAGATTGATATTGCTGATTGATAGGACGCTCGCATTACCCCTTGAAATTCCTTGTTTAACATCTTCCCATTGATTTTGTATATTTAAGAAATATTGTCTATTAGTGCTATTCCAAGGCACAAAAAGAGGCCTTGAGGGATCCCCGATTTTTAATGTACTGATGCTGTTGTCAAACTGTGTCAGCAACTTTGATGTTGCCATGTTGTCTTTTGTGCCCGCCAATAATGCCAGCTGATACGTTTGCATTCTCATGCGACCAGCCTCATTAATTGCGGCGGCACCGCCTTCCAACTTCCAAGTTACCCACAAAGTAAAGCTAATTGAAATCATGGCCATCACCAATAAGGCGGTGCCGATAATCATCAATTTATTTTTTAGAGTAAATTCAGTATTGTTCATTTCCAACGTCAATATAAAAAAATAATGCCAAGAAACTTCGAGTCCAACTGGCTACGCCGCTTACATCCAGGCCTTTTTGGTATGTCCTTGGGGTTATTAAGCCTATCATTCGCCTGGAATAAGTATTCCAAGGTATCTGAGGGCCTCACCCAGATAATGGAATTCTTTTTCCTTGGGCTCGGTTTGGTCATTCTATGCCTACTGGTAGTACTCTGGGGTATTAAAGCCTTTTTGTATCCAGATGCCATAAAAGAGAAGTTCTTAAATCCTGTTTTAGGCCCCATGATGGCCTATCTTCCTATTAGCACCCTTCTAGCGATTGCTTTAATTATTCCCACCCATCCTGAGTACGCAGTATTTGGATACTCAATGACATTAATTGCACTCTCTATGCTCGTTGTCATAGCATGGCGCGTAGTCCATCTTCTATCCATGGGAAATATGCCCACAGATCAGGTAACCCCCGCCCTCTATCTGCCAATTGTTCCTGGTGGTTTGGTTGGTGGCGCGGCCTTAAATGCTATTGGATTTTCTGGTTTTGGATACCTGGTCTGGGGTATGGGTTTGGGTGGCTGGGCGTTATTAGAAATGCGCATCCTTCATCGCCTATTTGCTGGTCCACTTCCTCCACAATATCGCCCAACCATCGGTATTGAAATGGGGCCTGCTGCCGTCAGCACAATTACAGCTATCAGCATCTGGCCTAACCTACCAGTCGATGTCATCTTAGTGGGTCTAGGCATTGCTTCTGGTCCCATTTTTGCAGTACTTACCCGCTGGAGGTCCTGGACAGCCGTGCCATTTTCATTTGGCTTTTGGTCATTTGCATTTCCGGCAGCAGCGACTGCCTCATGCGTGATTGAGGCAGTGATCAGGGGCGGATGGCCCCATCAAGCTGCCACCATTGCAATCACTTTTGCCACAGCAATTGTTTTATTTTTACTGACCCGTACAAGCATCTTGCTGATTAAACGCCAGCTCTATTAGCATTAGCCGCAAGTACCGATAAATCCGCAGCTAGTGCAGTATTCACAGCCATCTCTTTTAATCAAGGCATGCGCCCCACAATCCGGGCATTTTTTACCTGCAATCAGTCCATTACCGTTCACTTTTTGGCTATCGGTCTCTCCGATCGTAAATTCATCAGAAGCTTTAAATTCATCTATGCCTCTTTTAGCCAAAATATTCTCAATAGCAAATGCTACTGCCGCTACCTCTGAGTCATGCCACATCGGGGCCAGTGCACCATCTTGTTTTTTCTTGGTTCCTAAGCGAACAGGACCCCTATCCCAAGCAACTTTTTTCATATCGCTAAGGGCTCTAGCTAAAAAACCACCTCGAGCCGCTAAAGACAGCATACGCATGCTAGAGGTAATCCACTGCTGAGACTCTCCACTCTGTCCAACCGGCATAAAGAACTCAATTGCCCGCTCAACGCTGGCTTTTTTACCCTCCGCAATACCCTCAACAGTTAAGAAAGAAATGATGAGGTAAAGCGTTTTCTGCCCATCTTGGGTCCAATAGCTTATTTTTTCAGCTACGGCTGGTAACTCACCATTAGGCCTGCGATCTACTACTTTTTTGGAAGGGTTACTTCTCCAGTCTTCAGTATCAAGATCAGAAACTGAGCTGGCCTCCGATGGGGATGGTGTCACTGTAAGCACTGAGCCCAAAATACTATTTGGACGATATGTTGCTAAACCCTTTAACTTAGACTTCCAGGCCGTTAAATACAAATCTTTAAATTTGTCATAGGCATAATCAGCAGGCACATTTACTGTCTTTGATATTGCCGTATCAATGAACGGCTGTACCGCCTCCATCATTAAGACATGATCTTCTGCAGACATCTCTAATGCGGTTACAAAATACTCTGGTAGCGCATTTACATCCCCACCTAAATCACGATACATTCTCCATGCGTGATCTTCAACAGCATATTCTTTTGTAGATCCATCCGCCTCCCTCTTTTTCCTGGTGTAAACCCAAGAAAATGGTGGCTCAATCCCATTGGAAGCATTATCAGCAAATGCCAGACTGACAGTGCCTGTGGGGGCAATGGATAAGAGGTGGCTATTTCTCAATCCATGCTTGCGGATTTTATCCTTTAGGTCCTCACCAAGCCGACTAGCAAAGTTTCCACCGGAAAGGTAATGCTCAATATCTAATTTGGGAAATACACCCTTCTCTTGCGCTAGCTCAACTGAAGCCTCATAAGATATATCACGCAGTTGTTCAGAAATTTCAGCTGCTTTTAAACGCCCAGCAGCGCTGTTATAGGGAAGCTTTAGCATAATCAAGGCGTCACCTAAACCAGTAAAGCCTACACCAATTCGGCGCTTAGACTGTGCCTCAAGTCCTTGCTCTTTAAGCGGCCAATAAGTGACATCCAGAACGTTATCTAACATTCTGACTTGAGTCTTGACTACTTTAGTAAATTTTTCAAAATCAAAATAAGGCTCACCCCCAAATCCAAATGGATTGATCACGAATTTAGGAAGGATGATCGGGCCCAGGTCACAGCAACCATAGGGTGGTAATGGTTGTTCACCACAAGGATTTGTAGCATCAATACGCTCGCAGTAGTACAAATTATTATCGCGATTAATATTATCCAGAAACAAAATTCCGGGCTCCGCAAAATCATAGGCTGATTGCATCACCGCATCCCAAATTTCTCTGGCTTTTAATATTTTGTAAATCCAAAGTTCATCCGCCCTTTGAGTTGCTCCACTAGCAATCAATAATTCACCTGGCTTAGCTTTATGAATAAGCTCAATATCACCATCTTTTTCGACGGCTTTCATGAAGGCATCTGACACTCCAACAGAAACGTTAAAGTTATTCCATCTCCCAGGGGTACGTTTTGCGGTAATAAATTCTAGTACGTCCGGATGGTCAATGCGCAAGACACCCATTTGGGCGCCTCGTCTAGCTCCTGCACTTTCGACAGTAGAGCAGGATTGATCAAATACATTGATATAACTGCATGGGCCCGATGCGATTGAGGCAGTTCCTTTCACTTCTGCGCCCTTAGGTCGTATGCGTGAGAAATCGTATCCGACCCCGCCGCCACGGCGCATGGTTTCAGCAGCCTGCTTTAGTGCTTCATAAATTCCTGGATACCCATCTTCATCCAAATCCTGAATGCAGTCTCCTACGGGTTGCACGAAGCAATTAATTAGCGTTGCCTTTATACCCGTCCCTGCTGAACTCATAATTCGACCAGCGCCAATTGCTCCAGCTTCAAAATTATCTAAGAATCGATGTTCAATCTCACTTCGAATGGATGCGTCCTCAACTGAAGCGAGACTCTTGGCGACTCGAGCATAAATAGTTTGCGCGTCCACTTCCCCACTCTTGAGGTACTTCTCAGATAAAACATCTAAACTAATTGGCTGCATAAGCATGATTCGATAGCTCCACATCTGATAATAAGCGGGTGATTAAATCCATCACAGGGCGTATCTCATTGCCAAAAGGCAGTAACCCAGCACCCCTAAAAAATAAACCTTTTTGTACATTTCCTGTTAAGGCGCTTCCCAATACCTTGTCGATGCAGAATTGTCCCCAAGCCTCATTTCCATCGCGCAAACCACAGTCATGGAGGCAATCAAAAATCATAGTGCAACGCGGTTTCTTGCGAGCGGTGCCCTGTAAAATACTTTCAACTTTTAAATATTTACCAAGCCACGGTGTCATAACTGCTCTTGCTGGTAACCCTGCAACACTCAAAAACTCAACCAAGTCCTCTTTTGTTGCATTAGCTAAGACTTTTTTAAATGCATCGTCAGCATCGCTTTCGCATGTCACTGCAAATGCAGTCCCAAGCTGCACACCAGACGCGCCAAGCCCCTGCAATCTTTTTATATCTTGCAAACTAGAGATGCCGCCAGCCGCTATCAATGGAATTTTTCCTTCAATATCTAGAGTCTTAAAAATCTCAAGAACCTCGGGAATCACATTTTCAAAATTAAATTTCGGGTTATGGATATCTGCCACACTAGCAGCTCCTACGTGACCACCAGCTAATCGGGGATTTTCAATCACAATAGCATCGGGTAGTCGCCCTTTTTTCATCCACTTTTTTACAAGTAACTGCACGCCCCTCGATTCAGACAGAATTGGAATTAACATCGCATTTGGATAATCTGCCGCTAAATCGGGTAAATCCAATGGTAATCCAGCGCCCACAACAATGGCATCGGCACCATTCTCTAATGAGCAGCGCACATAAGCCGCATACTCATTGACGGCTTTCATCACGTTGACCGCAATCAACCCAAATCCTTTTGATTCCTCTTTTGCAAGAATAATCTCTCTTTTAAGTGCCTCTAAATTAGCAAGGTTAATTGCATCCTTACTATCGGAACACGGAAGCAGATGTTGGGTTTCTTTCATCAGGTCAGGATGATGTCGCCTTAGATCGATTGATGAGATTGTGCCAACACCACCAGTTACCGCCACAGCCCCTGCAAGACGATGTGCTGAGACACCCACACCCATACCGCCTTGCACAATAGGAAGCACCGATTTCCCTTTAATGACCAGCGGGGTAGCGCCACTCTTTACCAGTAATGCTTCAGAGATTGGGGGAATGAAGTTTGTCATTGGCTTGTCCATATAAGAGAGTGCGCCATCAATTGAAAATAGATAAATCTACCCTGCTTGCCCATCAAATCGAGCTCTGGTTAACCAGGGGAGATATTTAAAGATATAAAGAATGAAAGTGAGGCACCAGCACACGCCAGCCAAACCAATCGTTGCATGAAACCAGGCGCCCGTTGTTACATGGGCAATCATCCAAATGATGGCAGTTAATTGAACCAATACATAACAAGTTTTTTCAATGTATCCCGCATGTATTTTCCGGCCAGTATGGCCCATTGCAGTTCTGGTAATCATGCCAATGATGAGGCCGCCAGTAGCGCCAATGCCAAATGCATGCAATGCGATATAAACAGATAGGATGCCTAATGATGACAATCCTAGAAAAATAAACCCGAGAGAAATCCATGCGTAGGCAGCTTGCAATACCCATACCATCGGCTTAGACACCGTTGCCAAAGGTCTCCAGCCCCATTGCAAAAGCAGTTGTAGACAGCCAGCAAGAAGGCAGATAATCGAGGTAAGGTAGTTACCGAATGAGAATATATAAAGCAGAAAGGCACTCGCACTACAAACCAATGTGATGCTTGCAAGATTTTTACTTTTAAATTGATGCAAACCGGCAATAGCATTAGCTGTAAAACTAGGAATCACTCGACCGCCGATCATGATCTCTATCATCACAATTAAAAACAATGAGGCCATTAAAACTGTATTGGCATCTACACTCATTTGCCCGTAAGCTGATAAGTAGAATAATCCATTGAGAAGTCCAAGCAGACTTAGTATCAGCGGTAAAAATAGATTTCTGGTCATTTTCCTCCGCACAATGAGCCTGCCTATAACTACTGAAATGGTTGGTAAGAAGAGTACGTCAACAATCGCCAAATAAGGGCTCAGTAGGGGCCCAAGTCGACCGACAATCCAAAGTACAGCCAGCAGCATCAATGTGACACCTTTGGGTGTATCTAAACCCGTCCAAGATTGAACCGCTGTGAGGGCGAACCCAGTAATAACAGTTGCAGCAAAACCAAAAATCATTTCATGGGCATGCCATTGAATGCCTGGAATAGACCCTATACTCCTGACTCCAGATCCACTCAGCTCCAGTAGCCATTCCATAATCGCGACTACAGACCAAAACGCCGCTAGTAAATAAAAGGGTCTAAAACCTAAAGCAAATAAAGGAAAGGTGCGCTTTGAAATTACTTCCATTACTTAAACCTTTGCCTCAAGCTCGGAAATCTGTTTTTTCAAACTACGGTCCAACTGGAAACGCTCTGTGTCATCTCTCACCACGGCTGCAATGGCGACTACAACGCCATCTTCATTAGTCAACATAGCCACAGTAAAGGCAATAGATAAAGCCTTACCCTCTTTATGAAGAGCCGGAACCGTTAACAATGTACTGCCATAGCGAGTTGTGCCACTTTGCATCGATTTCCTATAGCCATCCCAATGACGATCTCTAAAGCGTTCTGGCGTAATGATGTCTAAACTTTTCCCAATAGCCTCCTCTGATGTATAGCCAAAAATTCTTTCTGCAGCCTGATTCCAGTACACAATATTGCCATTGGCATCGGAGATAACTACCCCATCGCCCATCACCATAGCCAATTGTTCAAAATTAATCATCATATTCACATGCGATTCCCATAAGTTAGACCAAATGACCAATGTCTTAGTGATTTAAGTTGTATGGAATTTTCTCTATAAATAACCCCTATTGAAATAGCTCTACAGAACTATGCACTGAATCTAAGGCCACTAAATGCCCCGAAAGGATGAAATCTTTTGCTTTAAATCAAATGTTGGACGATCAATTTTGATTTAACAAGCATGGGGCTCGAGAAGCATCTAACGGTATATTTTATTGAGGGACCGTCTTTTACTGGCCGAAAGCAGACCATCGGCGTCAAAAGAAAAGCCACCCCGAAGGATGGCTTTGGTAACGCTTTTGGTAACAAGGGCGTTGTATCCCTACAAACCCTTGTAATACCTATTGACATGGCGGAAGAGGCGGGATTCGAACCCGCGGTAGGCTATTAACCTACGCACGCTTTCCAGGCGTGTGACTTAAACCGCTCATCCACCCTTCCGGAACCCATGATTATACGTTTGCCGAAAGGGTTTTACTCAGAAGCGCTTAAAGAGCCTCTTTGAGCTGGTCCAAAATTGCTGGATTCTCAAGGGTAGAGGTATCTTGCGTAATTTCCTCGCCTTTAGCGATCACCCGCAAGAGACGTCGCATGATCTTGCCTGAGCGGGTCTTGGGCAAGTTATCACCAAAGCGCACATCTTTTGGCTTAGCAATTGGTCCGATTTCTTTACCGACCCAGTTGCGCAGTTCAGTCGCAATCTTTTTAGCGGCATCTCCAGTCGGGCGGCCACCCTTCAGAACGACAAACACGCAAATCGCCTCACCAGTCAGCTCATCTGGGCGACCAACCACTGCCGCCTCAGCAACCAATGGATTGGCCACTAAGCAAGATTCAATTTCCATCGTTCCCATGCGGTGACCAGAAACGTTCAAGACGTCATCGATACGACCAGTAATGGTGAAGTAACCAGTATCTTTATTTCGGATTGCGCCATCACCAGCGAGATACAAAGTGCCACCCAATTCTTCTGGGAAATAAGACTTCACAAAGCGGTCTGGATCACCCCAAATATTACGAATCATAGAAGGCCATGGACGTTTCACAACCAAGATACCGCCTTGACCATTTGGCACATCTACGCCGGCCTCGTCCACAATCGCCGCCTGAATCCCTGGCAGTGGCAGTGTGCAGGACCCTGGAATCATTGGCGTTGCACCTGGCAATGGTGAAATCATGTGGCCACCCGTTTCGGTTTGCCAGAAGGTATCTGTGATTGGGCAACGTGAGCCACCCACATTCTCGTAGTACCACAGCCATGCTTCTGGATTAATTGGCTCACCTACAGAACCCAAGAGGCGCAAGGAAGATAAGTTGTAGCTCTTCGGATGTACAGCCTCATCATTGCTTGATGCTTTGATCAAAGAACGAATCGCTGTTGGTGCAGTATAGAAAATAGTGGCATTGTGCTTTTCGATCATCTGCCAGAAACGGCCTGCATTAGGATAAGTTGGTACACCTTCAAACACAATCTCAGTAGCACCAACTGCAAGTGGGCCATAAGTAATGTAAGAGTGACCAGTGACCCAACCGATATCTGCCGTACACCAGAACACATCATCTGGCTTGATATCGAAAGTCCACTTCATCGTCAGAATCGCCCACAAGAGATAACCTCCAGTGGAGTGTTGTACGCCTTTTGGCTTACCAGTTGAGCCTGATGTGTAAAGAATGAATAAGGGATGCTCAGCACTAACCCACTCTGGCTCACAAGTAGTGGACTCATTGGCAGTCACTTCATGCATCCAGGAATCACGACCAGCAACTATCGGAATATTGCCACCCGTGCGTTTGTAGACAATCACGTTTTTAATTTTTTCGCATCCGCCCAGCGCAAGTGCCTCATCCACAATCACTTTAAGCGGCAAAGCTTTGCCGCCACGTAATTGTTCATCAGCAGTAATGACTGCGCATGCACCTACGTCAATAATACGTTCTTGCAATGACTTGGCTGAGAATCCGCCAAACACTACTGAGTGAATTGCACCAATGCGAGCACAAGCTTGCATCGCCACAATGCCTTCAATCGACATTGACATATAAATAATGACGCGGTCGCCGGACTTGATACCCATTTTGCGCAAGGCATTTGCCATTTTGCAAACGCGCTCGAGTAGGTCTTTGTAACTAACGTTAGTAACTGTGCCGTCATCCGCTTCAAAAATAATGGCTTTTTTAGCCCCTAGGCCATTTTCTACTTGGCGATCCAAGCAGTTATAAGAGGCATTGGTAGTTCCATCTTCAAACCATTTATAGAAAGGCGCCTGAGATTCGTCTAATACTTTTGTAAAAGACTTTTTCCAGTGGATATTCTCTTTAGCAAGACGACTCCAAAAACCGTCATAATCAGCATTAGCTTCCGTACAAAGCTTGTTATAAGCATCCATACTAGGAATAGCAGCACCCTTTACAAAGTCTGCAGGTGGGTGAAAAACACGGCTTTCTTGCTTTATTGGTTCCATACTTCGCTACCCTCAATTAAATAATCAATAATCTATTTTTGCCATAATGTCGCAAAATGGTGGGATTAGATCCTCAAGACCTTAGAAGATAAGGGAAAACACCCCGGATTTGCTCTATGGCAAACCCTTAAAATAGGCCGAACCTGACAAATTAAGCAGAAAATCATGACAAATATCAAGCAAAACGACCTGATTCAAAGCGTTGCAGATGCCTTTCAGTTCATTTCCTACTACCACCCCAAAGACTTTATTAGCGCCATGGGTAGAGCTTACGAACTTGAACAAGGTGCTGCAGCTAAAGATGCCTTGGCCCAAATCTTGACTAATAGCCGGATGTGCGCTGAAGGCCATCGCCCAATGTGCCAAGACACTGGTATTGCTGTTGTCTTCCTAAAAATTGGTATGAACGTTCAATGGTCTGATGCCACGATGAGTGTTTCCGATATGGTGAACGAAGGTGTTCGTCGCGCCTACCTCAACCCAGAAAATATGTTGCGCGCTTCGGTCTTGGCTGATCCTGCTGGCAAGCGCAAAAATACCGGTGATAACACTCCTGCCGTAATTCATTACGAAATCGTTCCAGGTGATGATGTTGAAGTCATTTGTGCAGCCAAAGGTGGTGGTTCAGAAAACAAAGCCAAGATGGTGATGCTCAATCCCTCAGACTCAATCGTAGACTGGGTAGTGAAAACGGTTCCAACCATGGGTGCGGGTTGGTGTCCTCCTGGCATCTTAGGTATTGGTATTGGTGGCACGCCTGAGAAAGCCATGTTGATGGCAAAAGAATCCTTGATGGGTCCTGTAGATATTCAAGAACTGATTGCTCGTGGTGCCAAGACTCGCGCTGAGGAGTTACGTCTTGAAATTTATGACAAGGTAAATAAATTAGGTGTCGGCGCACAAGGCTTAGGTGGCTTGACAACGGTCCTTGATGTGAAGATCATGGAATACCCAACTCATGCTGCTTCCCTGCCAGTAGCTATGATTCCGAACTGTGCAGCTACCCGTCACATTCATTTCCACTTGCATGGTGATGGTCCTGCCAAGTTAGAGAAACCATCATTATCAGATTGGCCAGATGTTACCTGGACTCCAGATACTAAAAAATCCAAACACGTTAATGTGAATACACTGACCCCCGAAGAAGTCGCGAGCTGGAAACCAGGCGATACCTTGTTATTGAATGGCAAGATTTTGACTGGTCGTGATGCTGCTCATAAACGCATACAAGATATGCTGGCTAAAGGCGAAGAATTACCAGTGAGCTTTAAGAATCGCATCATCTATTACGTTGGCCCAGTTGATCCTGTGCGTGATGAAGCAGTTGGCCCCGCAGGCCCTACTACCTCTACTCGGATGGATAAGTTCACCGAAATGATGCTAGCGCAGACGGGCTTGATTTCGATGATTGGTAAAGCTGAGCGTGGTCCAGAAGCAATCGCAGCAATCAAGAAACATAAATCAGCCTATCTGATGGCCGTAGGTGGCGCTGCTTACTTGGTGTCTAAAGCAATTCAGTCTGCCAAAGTAGTTGGCTTTGCTGACTTAGGCATGGAAGCCATTTATGAATTTGATGTCAAAGATATGCCGGTGACTGTTGCTGTGAACTCTGAGGGTATCTCGATGCACGAGACTGGCCCAAAAGAATGGCAATCAAAAATTGCTGGTATTCCAGTCAAAATTATCTAAGCTAGCGCTACATTGGCACTCATCGGGGTTTTTGATTCTGGCGTTGGGGGCTTGTCCATATTGGATGAGGCTCTGCGCCAGCTTCCGCAGCATGACTATATTTATCTTGCAGATTCAGCCAATGCCCCCTATGGAGAAAAATCAAGCAACTGGATTACCGCGCGTAGCTTGACCTTATGCAAATATCTATCAAATCAAGGCTGTGACGCGATTGTGGTTGCTTGCAATACTGCTACAGCAGAGGCAATTGAACAGATTCGTGCTGAACTCAGCATTCCAATCATTGGTGTAGAGCCCGGAATCAAACCAGCAGCAATGCAATCTCAAAATGGCATCGTGGGTGTCTTGGCTACAGAGGCAACCCTGAAGAGTGATAAGTTCAATGCCCTATTAGCAACTCTGCCTAGTAACTGTCGTTTCATAAAACAATCTGGCGCTGGTCTTGTGCCACTCATTGAAGCTGGGAAAGCAGATAGCGAGGAAACGCTAGATCTATTAAGTAAGCATCTTGAGCCCATTTTAGATGCGGGCTCAGATACTTTGGTGCTGGGTTGTACGCACTACCCTTTTTTGAAAAAATCAATCCGCAAGCTATTGGGTGCTACTATCACCTTAATCGATACTAGTGATGCAGTTGTGAGACAACTCAAGCGACAATTAGAAGCCTTAGATCTCAGCTCTGATTCTGGGGAGTCTGGGTCTGTGCTATTGATCAGCAGCAAGGATGAAGCATCACTTCTAGCGATGGCAAAAGATCTACTATCTAGCGATTTAAATTTACATTCGATTCATTCAGCATTCTTAGGCGACGTGTCATGAGTACCATCTTGCAAAGGCTAGACTTTCGCCTGCCGTTCACTAAATCTGAACGAATCATTATTGCGATCGTTGTGGCTTTACATATCTTGCCGACTCTAGAGTTCATTCATCTAAGCGCACGCCCGACTAAGATAGATGATGATCGGGTCATGGCAAATTTAGTGAGCCCTTCACCAACTCAAAGCCAAGCGGCACCTGCGGTACCTGCTGCCCCTAAAACACCATCACCACCACCTAAGCCAAAAGAAGAGCCCAAGAAGGTGGAGGAAAAACCAACCCCAAAACCGGCACCGGCTCAAACCAAACAATCAGACACATCTCCTAAGCCTTCAGAGACTAAGAGTGATCCCCAAGCCCAAAATGCTGCTGTGGCACCCTCAAGCGCTGGTGGAATTAGTGGCACACCAATTCAGACCGACATTGGTAAACTAGAAGTACTCTACCAGCCTGATGCAGACGCTTACTATCCATCATTCTCGAAACGATCTGGAGAACAGGGTACGGTTATAGTGAGTTTAATTATTGATCAAAGTGGCAACGTTGAAGATGTTGCCCTTTTGCAATCAAGCACCTTCCCAAGGCTTGATCGTGCAGCAAGTGAAATCGGGAGACGCTATCGCTTCAAACCTTTTGCAGTAAACGGTTCACCGCAAAGAATTTCCACCAATCTTTTAATTAAATTTAATCTTAAGTAAAAATCATTATGAATACACCATTTGGCATCGCAAATCTCTGGCTTGAGGGCGACTTCATTACCCGCTTTGTGGCTGTCGCACTTCTCACCTGTTCAATCATCACCTGGGTAATTTTGCTTACTCGCTTTTGGGAATTACGCAATCTTCGTAAACTCAAGCCTGAGTTAGATCAATTCTGGCGAGCCACATCTTATGATCAAGGTCTGCAGTCATTTAGCAACCAAGGGTTAAACCCCTTCTATCAACTTGCTAAATCGGCAGCTACCGCTTCTGCACATCACCAGAGTCAAGCACATGATCATCGTGAACTCTTACAAACACTCAATTACTCCGAGTGGATGGCCAGAAGCTTAAAGAACAGTATTGATGGTATTGCTGCGGGCCTTCAAAAAGGGCTTACCTTCCTAGGCTCTACCGGTGCAATCTCACCTTTTATTGGTTTGTTTGGCACAGTTTGGGGCATCTATCACGCCCTCATCGCTATTAGCTCCTCTGGTAGCGCACAGCTTGATCAAGTTGCAGGTCCGATTGGCGAGGCGCTCATCATGACTGCCCTAGGTTTGGCCGTAGCGATTCCTGCGGTGCTAGCATTCAATACCATTAATCGCGCGAATAAACTCATGGTCGCTGATCTCAATCGCTTTGGTAATGACCTGTTGGCCTATTTTGCTACCGGTGCCCGCGTTAAATCTGGAGAATAGACATGGCTTTTCACATCCAAGACGATCAAAGCGATGACAGCATGATGTCTGAGATCAATATGACGCCAATGGTTGACGTCATGTTGGTCTTATTAATTATCTTCATGATTACTCTCCCCGTCATTCAGCAGGCAGTCAAAATTGAACTCCCAAAAGCCAATAGTGTGCGTAATGAGATCAAGCCGGAATCAGTCCAACTGTCGATTGACGGTAAAGGACAAATCTTTTGGAATAGCACTGCAATTGATTTAAAAACCTTTGATGGCTATGCAGAGAAAGCAGCTCAAAAAGACCCACAGCCAGAAATTAATTTACGTGCGGATAAATCAGTGAAGTATGAGTACGTCGCTCAAGTCCTAGCAGCGTCTAGGCGCGCTGGGCTGACTAAGTTAGGTTTTGTAACTGATCCTGATTAATCAATACTAAGCACTACTGAGGTTTAAAAGGGATTTTGGCAGGTAAGCAGCTTTCTTCGCTGACGTGAGTTCCGTTCCCTAGAGATGCTCCCAAAATCCCTCCCTGAATTTTTTCTATTTTCTTTAGCTTACCGGTTACTGGATCAAGAGTAATCTGGGTAGATACACTGCCAGCAGAATAAGAAATATCCATAATGGTCTCTGGCGCAAAGCTTGCTTCTATGACTATAAAAATGTCTGGCCTGGCAAGAGTGACACTTTTAACCTCCTGTTTTCCATAAGCATCAGACTGATCTAAGTCACGACCATCTAAAAACATTTTTGCCTTTTGGGTTTTAGATACAAGCGTAAGTTGCATCTCGTATTCCTCAACGTAATTCATCCCAGTTCTTTTGCAATCAAAGAAAATGGATTGCCCCATCACTGGAGTGATTGTGTATCCAAGCAATAACAGGGATATGAAGTAAATTTTTCTCAAGATCTAGACGAGGAAGAGATTAAATTGATGGTGCCCGAGGCCGGAATCGAACCGGCACGACTTTTTTGAGTCGGCAGATTTTAAATCTGCTGTGTCTACCGATTTCACCACTCGGGCTCGCACAAACAGAAACTGCTGCGCTAAATAAATCAAGACAAGTGAAATTTTAGCACGCTAGCTCAGAAAGCTTCAGGAATCAGGCCTTGGCTAGACTTAGGGCTTGAGTAGCCAAAAACCACTAAAATATTACTATGAAATTGAATAGCAAATTGAACGGACTCGGCAAGCTATTCCGTCTGATTTTTTGGCTGATTGCTGCTGCCATAGTGGTCTGCTTAATCACTACTACTGCCTATTTGTATTCAACACAGGACTCCCCTTCAGGCAAACGCATTATTAAAGGCATTGGTGACTCTGTAGTCATCACTTTTGATGAGGCTGATATTCCGCACATTAAGGCGAACTCGCAGACCGATGCATTATTTGCCTTAGGTTATTTACACGCTACTGAGCGTTCATGGCAAATGGAAATTAATCGCCGTCTTGCTAGTGGTCGTCTCTCCGAAATTTTAGGGAGTGAGGCCGTCAAAATTGATCGCTTCCTCAGGACACTTGGCATTAAGCGTACTGCAGAGCGCCAATTTGATCGTTACCCAGTTGCTACAAAGCGCTTACTACAAGCTTACGCAGATGGCGTAAACGCCGGTAACGCTCAATTGGGCTGGGCACTTCCTCTTGAATACTTTTTAACAGGCTCTAAACCAGGCCATTGGTCTCCAACTGACAGCGTTGCTTGGATGCTGATGATGGCACTCGATCTTGGCGGCAACTGGGATAAGGAGTTACAACGACTTGAGCTCTCCCAATTTCTCACTACTAAGCAAATTTGGGAAGTCATACCGCCATATGAGCCGGGTGGGCAAGTCAGTAATATGGATTTTGCCAAGATGTATAAAGATCTCAATGTATTTAATCCCACCGCAGGTCCTGCTGAAGATAGATCTAAAAATCTTCCCCCTACTGAGCAGGGCTCCATTGATCTTCCCGGCGGAAAAGAAGGTATTGGGTCTAATAACTGGGCCTTGAGTGGCAAACTTACCTCTAGTGGGAAGCCCTTGTTAGCAAATGATCCCCATTTAGGATTAACAACTCCTGCAGTTTGGTATTTTGCCCATCTTGATGCGCCCGGTATGAATGTCATTGGCGGCACCCTTCCAGGTATACCGGCTGTCGTCCTTGGCAGGACAGATAAATTTGCTTGGAGCTTTACCAATACCAATCCTGATGTCCAAGATTTGTACATTGAGCAAATTGACCCCAATAATCCAGGCATGTATCGTGGTCCTGATGGCCCCTTACCTTTTAAGGTGCATCAAGAGATCATTGATGTCAAAGGCTCGCCCTCCATCACTTTCTTAGTAAAAGAAACACGTCACGGACCTGTGGTCTCGGATTCCTATAGCCGTGCTCAGCGAAGTATTGATACCAAACGATTTGCTTTAGCGCTGCGCTGGACGGCATTAGATATTGAAAACCAATCTGTTGACGGCCTTTTAGACATGAATCGCGCCAAAGATATAGATTCATTCAAGCAAGCGCTACGTAAAAACTATGCACCAATGCAAAACATTGTGATGGCAGATGCTGAGGGCAATATTACTTATCAGGCAGCAGGTGTTGCACCGAAACGTATTTTGTATCAAGGCTTATATGGCATTGCTCCCGCCCCAGGATGGGAGAAGCAATTTGACTGGAACAGCTATGTTCCTTTCGAGCAACTGCCAGCCAGTAGCAACCCAGAACAAGGGTGGATTACTACTGCTAATCAAAAAATTATTGCCGCCAATGATCCCAATCCTTTAACTGGTGATTGGGATCTGCCAGCACGCTACGACCGTATTGTTGAACTCATAAAATCTAGAAATAGTCATGACTTAGATTACATGAAAACCATGCAAGCAGATACGCTATCACTAGGATCTACCCCGCTATTAGGCTTATTTAAAGCAAGTAAGCCAAGCCATCAGCTGGCCCCTCAAGCCCAAGCAATTATTCAAAACTTTGATGGTGATATGAAGGTGAATAGCGCTGGCGCTCTGATCTTTAATGCGTGGGCAGATCAACTTACCCGTAATATGTTCTCTCGTCTTGGCTATCTTTTTACTGAGAACTACGGTTCACGGAGTTTTCGGCACCCATTACTACTCGCATTACAAAACCCTAATAATCCTTGGTGTGATGAGCCCAAAACAAAGCAAGTGGAATCATGCCTAGAGTCATCCAATAATGCTTTTGATAAGGCCTTAGATTATCTGAGCAGCCAATATGGCAATGATCCAAAAAATTGGGTATGGGGTAAAGCCCATATGGCCGTATCAGAACACCGGCCACTCAGTAAAGTTCCTGTATTGGGTGGACTTTTTAATATTGCAACACCCTTTCCGGGTGATAGTTTCAGTGTCAATGTAGGTAGATCTGAACTCCTAAAATCTGAGAACCCCTATGAGACGATGCAGGCTCCTAGCCTTCGCACTATCTATGACCTGTCTGATTTAGAAAAATCTCTCTTTATCTATCAGTCCGGCCAGTCAGGCTGGGTACAAAGCAAACTCTATCGCAATATGAATCCTCTTTGGGCCAAGACCGAATACCTACCATTGCAGATGAAGCCTGAGAGTACTAAACGTCAGCTCGAGCTTGTTAATAAATAAGATAAATAGACTGCCACATAACTGTCTCTGGGGCGTTTAGAATGTGTTATTGATATATGTCAGTCGCCTTTAAGGAGTCCTACTCATGAAAAAATTAACTCTCTTTCTCCCTATTTGTGGATTATTTACCATATTGACATTTGGCAATGCTTTAGCAGCCTGGCAAGAAATTGGTCAAAATGAACAATCTACTGTTTCTATTGATATTGCAACTTTACAAATTCAAGGTGATAAAGCGCAAATCTTGTCTATGTTGAATTTCAAAAAACCAGGCGAAGATCCCAAGACCAAAGAAAAGGTAAATGCTATTATTGGTCTAAATGAATTTGATTGCACTAATGGGAAATATCGCCCAATTGAATTTAAAGTATTTTCTGGCAATCTGGGTCAGGGTAAATTAATTGTTGACCAAAAAACTCCCGATAGTGCTTTTGAAGCAATCCCCAATGGCTCCTGGGCCGCTGGAGTTTATAGCATTGCTTGCCGTAGAAAGTAATTTAACTACTCTATCCACAAGGGCCGGCATCATTGTTGGCTCTTTTTTTGTAAATATTTTTCTCAGTGCTTGTGTAGCACCTATCGCTGCAATGGGCGCTTCAGGTACAGCTTTATCTAGTACCGCAGGCACAACCGTTGCCACCGCAGCTGTAGCTAATCCAGTAACTGCTGCTAGCATTGCATCTACAGTCACTACCGGCAAGTCACCTGTCGAGCATGCGGCCTCAGCTGCGACCAAAAAAGACTGTAGTTTTTTTAATCCGCTTTTAGCTAAGCCAATCTGCATCGATATTCCTGTTCCTACTGTGACCGATAACAGCACACCGCTATTAGGCCCAGCAGATCAAGTCGCTGATACGGTCAAACAGTAAACCAGACTATTCGAACTGCTAGGGTCTAACCCCTGGGGCCTCCAAGGGCATTCCTCTGGCTCGCCACATTAAAAAAAGCTCTAATTGGGCCATCTCAGGAGAGCCGTACTCAAACTGCTGGGCTCTTACTCCACTCATACAATTGCGTAAGCGACGCTGCACAGATCCCAAGGTTTGCCATTCCAAGCGATAGATCGGGTAAGCATTTGGGTGGCCTTGCGGTATCAGACTACCACCCAACTTTAAGCCCGCTCTATCTTCGTGACATTGAGCACAAGACAAATTGAGTTGCCCCATTCGTTCCTGAAACCACTGTTGACCCTTTTTTAATTGCCCCTGATTGGCTGGCGTTTCTTTTACGGTAATCGGCATTCCTTTAGACTGAATTGCAAGATAAGCAGTTAAGGCTAATAACTCTTTACTCTCATAAGCAAGTGCTGGTTCGCCTTGCTGAGTAGATCGACATTGATTAATTTGCCCTTCCAGAGTTTGCAGCCTGCCTTTGATTATCTTTGGAAATTGCGTTGCTACGCCACGCATTGATTTTTTGGCATCGCCATGACAACTAGCGCAAGCAATGTTTTTTTGGCCTGATTTGGTTTGCCATAAGCTTTCGCCCTCTGCAACCCAAAACATTGCAGGGTTGAGAGATGGGTCGTCCTGCATTGCTTTGTTTTCAGGAGTCATGAGCTCGTAACTGGATTGTTTGCTATTGATAGCCCCTTGAGGGGCTGCCATAGAGGCTGCTGCTGCGAGCAATATAGAGCAACAGAAAGTGATAAGACGGAGATAAATTACTGCGCGCACAAAGCTCTTATGAAACTGTAATACGTGCTTGATGAACAGCTTCATAACCGTCATCACCAAGCCATTTAAACTCCAGAGTACCTGATTCTGTTGCAATAGTAGTGAAGATGATTAATGGATTAGCGCCGATACCAGGATAGAAATCAGCCTTAAATACCTCAATATTGTTATAGCTACAGGTAAAGATACGAATAATATCCCTTGGAATTAACTTACCTGATTCGGTATAACGAAATCCAGACTCCATATCATGTTGAACAATGGCTCTGATCTCAATAATAGAATTCTTCTTTGCAGTAGCTGGTACTGTCACTTGGCTACGTGATGTCTTACTCATACCATCTCCGTACAAGCAGACAAAGTTACCAAGGTTTCTGCTGAGCCTTGCCAAAAGCTACCATTACTCATCTGCACAATAGCCCAAACCCGTTGACTGTCAGCTAACCGCACTCGGGTAGTAATGTTCGCAGTTCCAGAACGTGGCGTTAAGTAGGCAGCAAAGATATTAGGTAATGGGTTACCTTCTGCAATCACATGAATGACCTTCACATAATCATTAGCAGTCATTGGACTATCTACACTCACCTTCAAAACTACGAGATTACCGTTTTCAACCAAGGGTGGGATAGTGAGAGTAACGCGGCCTTCCTGAATTTTTGCGCCACTAGTAATTTTTTGAATAGCCTCGTCTGCCTCTTCCTTTTTAGCCAGCGCTATTGAAGGCATCAAGTAAGTCCCAAAGGCTAGCAAAGCGAGCTTTTGAAGCTGTTGCATCCAGGTACGGCGATGGATTTTTAGAGGGCTATTGAATTTCATATTCATAATCAATTTTACTTATTCAGACTTACTAGGAAAGCCACAACATCTTCGATTTCTTGGCCATTAAGTATCGTTTGTCCTGCAAATTTTGGCGCAACTCGATTAAGGTGTCCAGTTTTGTAATAGGCTGGCATGATCGTGTTCGGATTAAAGTAACCGGCATCTACAATACGCGCCCTTAACTGTGGTGCTGAGAGACGAGCCACAGTAATGCTCAGCTCAGGCGCTAGGTTTCCCTGAAACCGCTCTTCTGGAAATGGGCCACTGTGACACAAGAGACATAAACCCGTTTGACGACTGGCAACAATTGCCCTACCTCGAGTCGCATCACCAGGCGTAGAAGAAAGGGATTCGAAAATCGAATCCCCCACAATTGTTTGGGCGCTTGCAGGGTTGAGATTGAGGAAGACTAGTAACAGGGTCGCTAGTGCATGCCTCATTCTCATCGTTACAATTTCACAAAAGTGCTTTAAACCAGCTTAATGCCACTATTTTTCAATGGCACTGTACGTAAGCGTTTACCCGTTGCACGATAAAACGCATTGAGTACCGCTGGCGCTGCAACCGCAATCGTTGGCTCACCTACACCGCCCCAATCTTTACCACCACCTTGAATAACAATGGTTTCAACCGGAGGCATTTGATATAGGCGAATTGAGCCAAAGGTATCGAAGTTCTTTTGTACTACTGCACCTTTTTCAATGGTGATTTCTTCCTCAAATAGTGCTGATAGGCCATAAACAAATGAACCAGAAACCTGACGAGCTACTTGGGCTGGATTCACAACATAGCCGGGATCAGTGGCCGCAACAAAGCGATGAATCTTCACTTCATTACCATTCTTGACTGAGAGCTCGCATGCTGCCGCTACATAGCTTCCAAAAGAGCGCATTTGCGCCACACCACGAAATACCCCAGGCGCAGCAGGCTTAGTCCAACCAATGCCATCAGCTACCGCATTGAGAACTGCAATGGCGCGCGGGTGATTACCCATATGTTGGCGACGGAACTCTATTGCATCCACGCCAGTTGCCTCAGCCATTTCATCCATAAAGGTTTCGATGAAGACAGCATTTTGGTTCACGTTTACGCCCCGCCAAAATCCTGGTGGGACATGGGTATTACGCATTGCATGATCAATCGTGATGTGCGGGAAGTTATAAGTAAAGCCATGCTCACCACTATCCTCAAGACCTTGGAAACTCAGAGGATCTTTACCTTTATTTGCTGCAACTACCGCAGGACGAACTGCAGCCAAAATAGATTGGCCAGATAAACGCATATTGATGCCAGTAATCTTCTTATTGCTATCAATACCTGCCGTTAACTTACACATCATGACAGGATGGTAACGACCTTGCGTCATATCCTCTTCGCGAGTCCAGATCAATTTGATGTGAGTGCCTGGCATCTGCTTAGCAATGTTCACCGCTTGAGTTGTGTAGTCTTGGAACGCGCCACGACGACCAAAGCCACCACCAAGATTGACTTTAAAGACATTGCATTTATCAGCAGGCAAACCTGAGGCTGCAATCACTGCAGCAAGAGAAGCTTCACCATCTTGAGTTGGAACCCACGCATCACAAGAGTCTGCCGTCCATCTTGCAGTAGCAGTTTGTGGCTCTAAGGTAGCGTGGTTTAAGAATGGATAGAAGTAAGTGGCCTCAATTTTTTTAGATGCCCCTTTAATACCCGCATTAGAATCACCATGCAAGCTATGAACAAATGAATCAGGATGCTCAAGACCATCTTCCAACATCTTTTTAATAGAAGCGCTTGAGACATTCGCATTTGCGCCATTGTCCCAATTGATATTGACTTGCTCCATCGCCATTTTGGCCTGCCAGAAAGTATCGGCTACCACTGCTACTGCCGTGTCGCCTACCTGAACTACTTTCTTGACGCCCTTCATACTGAGGGCTTTAGTAGCGTCGTAACTCTTCACCTTGCCCCCAAATACGGGAGACTCATTAATGGTTGCAACTAGCATGCCAGGGAACTTCAGATCAATTGCGTAGATTTGCTTACCAGTAACTTTGTCAGCAACCCCATCAATACGATTAACTGATTTTCCAATGAGTTTCCAATCTTTTGGATCTTTCAACGGAACATCTTTTGGCACTTCTAACTGGGATGCGGCAACAGATACCTTACCGAAGCTAATTTTGCGGCCTGACGGTGTATGGGTAATCACGCTATTTTGTGCCACACACTCAGCAGCCGGTACATTCCATTGGTTTGCTGCTGCTTGAACTAGCATCATGCGCGCCGCTGCACCACCCTTACGGACATACTGTTCGGAAGTACGAATACCGCGACTACCGCCAGTAGAGTAGCTTCCCCAAACTTGCTTACGCTTCAGGTTTTCTGCTGGCGATGGATAGTCATAGGAGACCTTCTTCCAATCGCACTCTAATTCTTCGGCAACCATTTGTGCCAAACCAGTAATCGTGCCTTGACCCATTTCTGAGCGAACAATACGCACGACTACATCATCATTTGGTTTAACCACTACCCACACACCAATTTCTGGTGAGACCAGTGGCGTCATTGCTGTAGTGCCAGTGCCCATCGCAGCATTGGCTTCAGACATGAGTGAAAAATCAAAGCCAATGGCTAAGCCAGTAGCGATTGCGCTAGAGCCAACGATAAAGTGGCGACGAGAAGTATTTGTATTTGTAGTCATCTGTATCCCCTTATGCCTTGCTTACAGCATGAATCGCTGCACGAACTTCTTGGAAGGTGCCGCAACGGCAGATATTAGTAACCGCCGCATCAATTTGTGCATCGCTTGGTTTAGGATTGTTACGAAGCAGCGCAGTAGTTGCCATCACCATGCCAGATTGGCAGTAGCCACATTGAGGCACTTGGTTATCAACCCATGCTTTTTGTACTTTAGAAAGTTGACCGTTCTTTTCTAAACTTTCAATGGTCTCAATTTTTTTACCTGTAGCTGCTGATACCGGCAAGGAGCAACTCCGGATCGCCTGACCTTCAAATAGAATAGTACAAGCCCCGCATACGCCAATACCGCAACCATATTTGGTGCCGGTCAAGCCGATCTGCTCACGAATCACCCACAGTAATGGGGTACTTGGATCAACGTCCACCTGATATTTCTTGCCATTGACATTTAACTCAGCCATGAGTGTTCTCCTCTAGTTTTTCTTGTATTCAGGGCTTTTTGCAAAGCCCCTGCTTATGTAGTGCCTATATTAAAACAAGAATCAATTTATTGCGATGCAACAAAAATCTTGCCCTGTAAGATCAAGGCATGCTCTCTGGCCTTGTTCAAATACTGCTCTTCCAAAGTATTGGTGAACTTGTCTCTAAATTTCTTTTACCAACCTTACCTGGCCCAGTGATTGGTCTAGTTCTTCTGGTTCTATGGCTGGTTTTACGTAAAGGGATTAATACTGAGCTGGCGCTGGTGGCTGATGGCTTTAGTCAATACCTAGGCTTACTTTTTGTACCCGCGGCTGTTGGCGTAGTGCTCTTTCTCCCTCAATTACAAGCAAATGCCTTAGCAATCATGAGCGCCCTCGTGGGAAGCGTTATTTTGACCATTGGGTCTAGCGCTTTAGTGGTTCGCTTTTTTAGCAAAAAAGATACTCATGGGTGAAAAGCATTCCATTGTGGAAATTTGGGTCTATTTATCCGGTAGCCCCCTCTTTGCTCTCTTTATTACTTTGGCCGCCTATCAGCTTGGACTCAATATTTATAAGTATGCCAAGCAAAATCCATTAGCCAATCCCGTTGCTATTGCCATCATCTTGGTTGCTAGCATCATTCAATTTATAGAGATGCCCTACTCAACCTACTTTGAAGGTGCGCAGTTCATTCACTTCTTACTAGGCTCAGCAACCGTTTCTTTGGCTATTCCGATCTATCGTGGCCTTGCTAGCTTAAAAGGTCGCTCTATTCCGCTGATTTTTTCTTTGGCTACTGGAATTCTAGTTTCTATCGCAAGCGCGGTTGGCATTGCTAGCTTGTTAGGTGCTGACTCCAGCATCACGGGGGCGCTGTACCCAAAATCTGTGACGGCACCAATCGCCATGGGTATTGCAGAACGAATTGGAGTATCACCAACCCTGACTGCAATCTTTGCAGTAAGCACGGGAATTTTGGGGGCAATCTTAGCGCCCTTTGTTTTAAATATATTAGGTATGAAGGCATGGTGGCAAAGAGGCTTTGCCATTGGTATTGCCGCACACGGAATTGGCACCTCAAGGGCATTTAGCATTCATCCTGAAGCAGGAACATACGCAAGTCTAGCGATGGGTCTGAACGGCGTCATTAGCGCTGTAGCAATACCAGTGATCTATCACTTATTTAATTAGTAATTCACTAGGAGTATTACTCCGGTTTGCCAATAGCAGCTTTCACAATCGGTGCGAATCGAATTAAGTCGCTCTGTATTTGTTCACCAAATTTTTCAGGGCTACCAGGAGATGGAGTAATACCCATCGCTAAAAGCTTGGCCTTACCCTCTGGTGAATTCAAAATCTCATTTAAGGCTTGGTTCAATTTAGCAATGATCGGTTTAGGCGTTTTTGCTGGCGCCAACAAACCAACCCAATCATCAATCACAAAGTCTTTAACGCCACTTTCAATAAAGGTTGGAACGTCTGGCATGCTTGAGCTTCTTTTTGCGCTCGATACTGCAATCGCTTTAATTCGCCCAGAATTCACATATTGATTTGCTCCAGCAACTGCTGTGTAAACCAAGGGGATATTGCCGCCCAATAAATCTAGCAGGGCTTGACCTCCCCCTTTATAGGGCACATGAACTAGATTAGCGCCCGTTTTTTGCTTTAACAACTCACCGGCAATGTGAGGCGTTCCTCCAGAGCCAGAGGTGCCATAAGACAGGCCATTGGGATCTTTTTTGGAGAATGCAATCAAATCTACCAGAGTCTTACCTTGAAAATCATTATTGGCTACGATGATCAAAATAGCGTCACCAATTTTTCCGATGGGCGCAAAGTCTTTCATGCTATCAAAAGGAACTTTTTCTGAAAGTGATGGGTTAATGGATAAGGTACCCGCATAACCTAATAACAAGGTATATCCATCAGGCTCTGCCGTAGCAACCATTTGAGAGCCAATATTTCCAGAAGCACCCGGCTTGTTATCGGAAATGACTTGTTGACCTAACTTTAAGGTCAACTGCTCCGCAATAAATCGCCCTGAGGTATCAGTGACTCCGCCTGGGGTAAATGGGATGATTAAACGAATGGGTCGATTAGGGTAATTGGTTTGCGCATGACTTAGTGGTGCCACTAAGATCAAGCTCATCAGCAGGCTCTGCAACACATGATGAAATAATTTCATATCAAACCCTTCAATTAGATTCTACGAAACGCTTTTCAAACTCCCACACATCTTCAAAGCCCATCAATTTAGATAACTCTCCAAAATCATATAACTCCACTGGATTTTGAACTGAAGAACCCGAGCTTTTGAAATGCTCATACACCTGAGTCATCGCCTGAACAGAAGCCAGCAATGCTGTCACAGGAAAGATTGCAATTTTGTATCCCAACTCCTCTAGTTCCGTTTTTGAAAGTACAGGGGTACGACCTTTTTCAACCATATTGGCTATCAAAGGATGATTTGGAAAGGTTTTACCAATCTGCATCATCTCTTCCCGGGTCTCTGGAGACTCAATAAATAAAATATCAGCGCCCGCACGAGCATAAGCCTCTCCGCGCTTGAGTGCCTCATCTAAGCCTAAGGTAGTCCTTGCATCCGTTCTAGCAATGATCTTGAAATGAGGGTCTGTGCGTGATGCAACCGCCACCTCAATTTTTTTAACCATGTCTTTCATTGGAATCACTCTACGGCCTGGAGTATGTCCACATTTTTTTGGAAACTCTTGATCCTCAAGCTGAATTGCAACAGCACCCGCAGCTTCATATCCACGAACTGTGTGCCTCACATTTAATAAGCCACCATATCCAGTATCTCCATCAGCAATCAAAGGTGTCTTTGCCATGCCGGCCATTGCACTCACTCTACCAATCATCTCGGTATAAGTTGCTAAACCAGCATCTGGAAGGCCTAATAAGGAAGCTACTGTGCCATAACCAGTCATATAGAGGGCATCAAAATTCATGCGATCTGCTAGGCGTAATGACACCATCTCATATACGCCTGGGGCAACAATTAAACCTGCTTGGGAAAGTCGCTGGTTAAATAATGTTCTTTGGGAAGTCATCACTGTCCTAACAATATATATTTACTATGAATTCATTTTCAGCGCAACATCTACGGCATTGCCAAACCCACTTACGGGGGCCATTAGATGGCTTGATCATGGTAACATCTTTACGATATATGGCCATAGCGCAGAAGGGCTCCATGAATATTCCAGACCCAATTAAGTTAACCCAAGATTTGATACGTTTTAATACGATCAACCCTCCTGGTAATGAAGATGAGCTTTGTAACTATTTAACTGAGCTACTAGAATCAGCGGACTTTGAATGTATGAATGTAGATTTCGCTCCCAGGCGTCGCAGCATTGTTGCGCGCATACCTGGGGCAGTAAACAAATCCAATATTTGCTTTACCGGGCATGTCGATGTTGTTCCATTGGGAGATCGTCCGTGGGATCATGAACCCTTCTCTGGCGAGATACAGGATGGCAAATTATTTGGGCGTGGCTCTAGTGATATGAAAAGTGGTATTGCTGCTTTTGTTGTGGCGGCGATGAAAACGGCTCACATTGCCAAAAATCAAGGTGGTATTAGTCTCATCATCACTGCCGGTGAAGAAACCGGTTGTGAGGGTGCCTTCTATATTGCTGCACAGAAAAAAGTAATCGACTTTATTGGTAATGTAGGTTGCTTTGTGGTTGCAGAGCCCACTGCGAATGAACCCATCATTGGTCATAAAGGAGCGTATTGGTTGCGCGCCAAAGCGCAAGGCATCACTGCTCATGGCTCCATGCCTGAAAGAGGCGATAACGCCTTCTACAAAATAGCTAAAGGCGCACTTTTACTGGAACAATTTCAATTTGATACTCCACCCCACTCATTAATGGGTCAAGGGACTCTTAATGTTGGAACCGCTAAAGCAGGTTTGAATATTAATTCTGTGCCAGATGCAGCTGAGATGACCTTAGATATTCGTTCTGTACCAGGGCAAAGTCATAGTCATATCTATGGTTGCCTATGCAAAACACTAGGCCCTAACATTAAGCTTGAAACGATTATGGATGTTGAGGGCATTTACACCCCACCAGAAAATCCATGGATACAAACTGTCTATGCTCATTGCCAAGAAATCAACGGTGTCAAGACTGCCCCCAAATCGATTTCTTACTTTACCGATGCTTCTGCACTGAAGGGTCAGATTGGCGACCCTCCAACCGTAGTACTTGGCCCTGGACAGCCAGAAATGGCCCATCAGACCAATGAATTTTGCTATACCGAGAAAATTACTCAGGCTACGACCTTGTTTGAAAGGCTTATCATTGATTGGCAGAACAACGGATCCCATGAAGAGGTACATGCAAAATGAAAATTGAGAGCTCCCCATTTAAAGAAGTAGACCCCGATAGTTATGTGGCAAATATGGACGCCTATTGGCTTCCCTATACACCTAACCGTTATTTTAAAAATAAGCCCAAAATCATGGTTGCTGCCAAGGGGGTTTACTACACCGATGACCATGGTCGAAAGTTGTTCGATGGCGCGTCTGGGCTCTGGACTTGCCCATTAGGACATGGCGATCCCCGCATCATTGAGGCGATTCAAAAGCAATACCAAAAAATGGATTATGTTCCAGCCTTTCAGATGGCAGGACCAGAAACATTTCGTCTCGCGGAAAGAATTATTCAATACGCTCCTCCTGGATTAAGTAAAGTATTTTTTGTGAACTCGGGATCCGAAGCAGTGGATACCTCACTGAAGATCGCCCTCGCCTATCACCGCGCAAAAGGCGAAGCGAGTCGAATTCGTTTTATCGGCAGAGAACGTGCCTATCATGGCGGATGCGTGGGTGGAATCTCGGTAGGCGGAATACCAACCAATCGCAAATCATTTGGCTCAATGATGATGCCAGGAGTAGATCATCTTCCCCATACACTGAATTTATCTCAAATGGCTTTTTCAAAAGGAATGCCAACTTGGGGCGCTCACTTAGCCGATGACTTAGAGCGAATTGTTTTGTTACATGATGCTAGCAATATTGCGGCAGTGATTCTGGAACCAGTTCAAGGTTCAACTGGCGTGATCGTTCCTCCTGTTGGCTACTTACAAAAAATTCGAGAAATTTGTGACAAGCACGGCATCTTGCTGATTTTTGATGAAGTCATTACCGGCTTTGGACGCTTAGCTGCCAATTTTGGAGCTGATCGTTTCGGCGTTAAACCCGACATGATTACCTTTGCTAAGGCCATCACAAATGGCGTCATTCCGATGGGTGGCGTCATTGTGCGACAAGATATTTATGACACGATCGTCAATGGTGGTGGCCAAGAGCAGGCAATTGAATTCTTCCATGGCTTTACTTATTCCGGGCATCCGATTGCTGCAGCTGCAGCGCATGCCTCTCTGGATATTTTTGAGTCCGATGGCATCATGGAAAAAACCAAGGTGTTAGAAAAGGTTCTAGAGGAAGGTGTTCACTCCTACAAGGGAATGAATGGCGTGCTGGATATCCGTAACTGTGGTGTGTCAGCCGGTATTGATCTAGAACCGATTGCTGGTAAGCCAGGATTACGCGGCATGCAAGTTTTGGAGAGCTGTATTGAGAATGGCATCTTAGTTCGCATTACTGGCGATACGATAGCGATGGGCCCTCCATTTGTTGCAACACCATCTGAACTTGAATCGTTCTTAGAGACCTTTGCTAAGGTTCTTCAGAAAGCTTTTTAATTGTGGGGGATATTCGTGTATGTGGCGATAGGCTCTGTGACTCCCTTTTAAGTTTGGCTCAGATCGGTAAGACTGCAAAGGGAGGCGTCTGCCGTCTCGCACTCACCGACCTAGATAAACAAGGTCGTCAATGGGTCATCAATAAAGCACTTGCGCTAGGCCTCACGATTACCACCGACCAAATTGGCAACACTTTTATGCGCCGCCCGGGCAGCAATCCCACCTTAGCACCCATCATGACTGGCAGTCATATTGATACTCAGCCAACTGGCGGTAAATATGACGGTAACTATGGTGTGCTAGCGGGTTTAGAAGTCATCGAAACACTAAATGATCATCAAATTAAGACTGATGCTCCTATTGAGGTCGTGTTCTGGACCAATGAGGAAGGCTCTCGATTTACACCAGTCATGATGGGCTCAGGCGTTTTCTCAGGCGCAGTCAGTCTTGATCGTGCCTATGTAGCCAAAGATATTGAAGGCAAAAATGTCAAAGATGAATTACTCCGCATTGGTTTTTTGGGAACTGAGAAACCAGGTGATCATCCTTGCGGTGCTTACTTTGAAGCACATATAGAACAAGGGCCTGTCCTTGAAAAGGAAAATATCGTGATTGGGGTGGTGCCAGCAGTCATGGGGCTACGCTGGTTTGACTGCACGGTTCATGGCTTTGAAGCGCATGCTGGACCAACACCCATGGATATCCGCATAGATGCCCTGCAAAATGCCTTAGGAATCATGCAATACGTTGTAGCGCTAGCAGGCCAGCATGCTCCGCATGGCAGAGGAACGGTAGGAATGGTTCAAGTCTTTCCTAACAGTAGAAATGTGATCCCGGGGCAAGTACAGTTTTCAATCGACATTCGTCACCCAGACTCTGCAACCTTAGACTTGATGACATCAAAACTCAAAGACTATATCGCGCAAGTTGCAGCAGAAAAGTCTATTGCCATTGATTTAAAAGAAGTGTCGTACTTTCCGCCATGTAACTTTGATACCCGGTGTATTGAAACCATTCGCAAAGCTGCCAACGATCTGGGATATTCCAATATGGATGTTGTATCGGGCGCTGGCCATGATGCTATTTATATGAAGCGCTTGGCTCCAACTGGAATGATCTTCATCCCCTGTAAAGATGGTGTTAGCCATAATGAAATCGAAGATGCAAAGGCTGAACATCTAGAGGCTGGTGCTAATGTACTGCTTCATTCTATGCTGGCATTTGCTGGGCAGCATCCATAATTTATCTATTCATTAAGCTTATCAAAAAATAATGGTCGAGAAAAAAAGTTTGGGCAAGTGGGTCATCGCACGTTTTCAACATGAGACCAATACCTTCTCGCCTATTCCCACGCCACTAGCAGCCTTTAATCCGTTCTGGAATGAAGATGCTTACCAGGATCAAGAAAATGCTCAGACAGCGATGGGTGCTTTTATTCAGATTGCTAAACAAGAAAATGTAGAAATCGTCACGCCTGTTTGTGCATTTTCCAATCCCAGTGGCACGGTCTGTGCAAAAGCATATGAACGCATCTGCAATAGCATCATAGAAGCAGTCCAGCAAGGCTGCGATGCAGTGCTCTTAGATCTGCATGGTGCGATGGTTTCAGAAGATGCAGTCGACGGAGAAGGCAGTCTTCTTCAAAGAATTAAATCAATAGCGCCTAATATTCCGATTGCGGTAGCCTTAGATTTGCATGCAAACGTAACACCAATGATGATTGAGCACAGTGATGTGATGCTGAGCTTTAAAACCTATCCTCACATAGACATGTATGAAACTGGTCTTCATGCAGGCGGACTATTACGTGACATGCTCAAGGGAAAAATACGCCCTACTATGGCTTATCGTCAAATTCCTCTGCTATCGCACACTCTGCGTAGTAATACGAATGAAGGCGCCATGAAGCTTGCAGTAGAAGCGGCCATTGAGTTAGAAAAAAAACCGGGTGTCTTGGCAGCTTCCATTTTGGCAGGATTTAGTCTGGCAGACTTTAAAGATGCTGGCATGTCCGTGATTGTCATTGTTGATGAACTGAGCTCATCCTCTAATGAATTAGCAGATCAATGTGCAGATCAATTACAAAATATGATTCTGTCGCAGTCTGATGGATTTATTTATGACAGCTCTCCAATCAGTGCGGCACTGCAAAAAGCCAGCGAGCTTGCACAATCGCCAGCAATAGGTCCTGTACTGCTGCTTGATCACAGCGACAATGTCATGTCAGGCGGGCCATGTGACACCACAGATATTTTAGAAGCCGCCCTTCAATTTGGATTAAGTAATATTGCCTGTGGACCATATGCAGATCGCCAAACTGTCCAAATGCTCATTAATATAGGTATTGGAGAAAAAGCCAATATTGAATTAGGCAATAAGTCAGGCTGGACCTATCGCGGCGTCAGTAAATCTCCACTGAAACTTACAGGAATTGTGAAAGCAATCAGCGATGGGCAGATTCAGGTTACTGGGCCTATCTTTAAAGGATCCATGCTATCCATGGGTCCAAGTGTTTTATTTGAGACTGCAGATCTACAAATTGTCATCAGCTCTAATCGTGTAGAGCCCTATGATGTTGCAGTCATGACGGATCTGGGTATTGATCTGAAGTCTAAGTCCTATGTGCTACTGAAATCACGCATGTATTGTCGACCAGTCTTCTTTCCTCTCAGCAAGGGTTTTGTTGAATGCGATTCTGACCAAGGTGGTCCAACTAGCTCAAATTACGATTGGTTTGACTTTAAGAATATTAGACGCCCAATCTATCCACTAGATTAGAAGATTCATCACCAACCAGCGTGGTAATGTCTAGACCTTATGTATTGAGCTTGAAGTGGCAAGCAACAAAATGCCCTGGAGAAATCTCCTCTAGAACAGGCTCTTCCACCTTGCAACGTGCTTGAGCATAGATGCAGCGAGTATGAAAGTGACAACCACTAGGACGATTAATGGGGCTTGGAACATCACCACCGAGCACTATTTGTTTGCGCTGCTTTGTGGGATCAGGAATTGGCACAGCAGAAAGCAATGCTTCGGTATAGGGATGGGATGATCGCTTGAATAACTCGTCTGTTGCTGCAAGCTCAACTACACGTCCTAAGTACATCACTGCAATTCGATGGCTAATATGTTTTACGACCGCTAAATCATGCGCGATAAATAAGTAAGATACGCCAAATTCTTGCTGTAAATCACCTAATAAGTTGATAACTTGCGCCTGAACCGAAACATCTAAGGCAGAGACAGGTTCATCGCACATAATGAGCTTGGGCTTTACTGATAACGCGCGGGCAATACCTAAGCGTTGGCGCTGGCCCCCAGAAAACTCGTGGGGATAGCGCAACATCTGATCAGGGCGCAGGCCCACTAATGCAAATAGCTCACTCACTCTATCCCGGCCCTGCGCTTGCGTGAGTTTTTCAAAGTTACGCAAGGGCTCGGAGACAATATCAGCGGCACGCATGCGTGGGTTGAGTGAAGAATACGGATCCTGAAAAACTGCCTGAATCTCTTTGCGAAAAGGTCTCATTTCATTCCGAGACAGCTCGTCAATTCTTTCGCCACGCCACAGAATTTCGCCGGCAGTAGGATCAATCAATCTGAGAATAGTTCTACCAACGGTAGACTTGCCACAGCCACTCTCGCCCACTAGGCCCAATGTTTCGCCTTCATAAATGGAGAAGCTAACGCCATCAACAGCATAGACATAACCTGCAATCCGGCTTAGCAAGCCCTTGTGAATGGGATAGTGCTTCGTCAGATTTTTGAGCTCTAAAAGCCGTTTTTGTTGCTTACTCATGCAATATCCCTTGGTGCCACTACTGGATTCCAGCACGCTACTGAGTGTTCGTTGCCATAATCCTTCAGAATCGGAGATTCGAGCAAGCAGCGCTCACTGACTTCTGGGCAACGAGGGGCAAATGCGCAGCCGACAATCTCCGTTCTCATAGACGGAACCATGCCCGGAATTTCTACCAAACGTTTAGAGCTTGTGTCGTCAAGGCGTGGCATTGAATTTAAGAGGCCCAAGGTGTACGGGTGCATGGGCTTAGCGAATAAATCATAAACGCTAGCCTCTTCTACCTTACGCCCAGCGTACATCACCACTACCCGTTGCGCCATTTCTGCGACCACGCCAAGATCATGCGTAATTAAAATAATTGCAGCACGAGTGCGATCTCTTAGCTCACGCATCAGATTTAATATTTGCGCCTGAATAGTAACGTCCAAGGCCGTTGTTGGTTCATCAGCAATCAAGATCTCAGGGTCACAAGCCAAAGCCATGGCGATCATAATGCGCTGTCGCATGCCTCCTGAAAGCTGATGCGGGTACTCATTCATTCTTCTTTCAGGCTCTGGAATGTTAACTAACTTGAGTAGTTCTAAAATTCGATCATTTACTTCATCTTTGCTGCACTGACGATGTAACTCTAAAACTTCTCCAATTTGTCTACCGACTGTGATGACTGGATTTAAGGAAGTCATCGGCTCTTGGAAGATCATCGAGATCTTGTCTCCACGAATATCACGCATTTCATCTTCTGAGAGCTTTAGCAAGTCCTTGCCGTGATACAGAACAGATCCAGAAACAATTTTTCCTGGGGGAGTCGGTATGAGTCGCAATAATGACAAAGAGGTCACACTCTTACCGCAGCCTGACTCTCCGACAATCGCTAAGGTTTCACCCTCTGATACTGAAAAGGAAACACCATCTACAGAACGAACCACGCCATCGCGCGTATAGAAATAGGTTCGTAAATCTTTAACTTCTAATATCGTTTTTCCAGTAGCCTGACTCATGTATTACATTCTCCTGGAAAGCCGAGGATCTAAGGCATCACGTAAACCATCGCCCAAGTAATTAACTGCAAGCACAGTCGCCGATAGAAAAATAGACGGGAATAAGATCAGGTAGCCAGCAATTTGGAACAGGCTTCTTGATTCCGCCATGATGTTGCCCCAGCTAGGAATATTAGGTGGAGTGCCTGCGCCAATAAATGACAGAATGGCTTCTGTAATCATTGCAGAAGCACAGATATAAGTGGCCTGAACTAATAAGGGTGCAGCAATATTGGGCAGAATGTGACGTAGCAATGTTTTTACCAAAGGAGTGCCCGATGCCGCTGCAGCCTCAACATAGGGCTGCTCGCGCAATCCTAAGACTAAGCTGCGGACCAAGCGTACTACTCGCGGCACTTCTGCCAAGGTGATGGCAATAATCACATTTTCAATGCTGGCCTTAGTTAAAGCCATTAAGGCAATCGCTAACAAAATTGATGGGATAGACATCAATCCATCCATAATCCGCATCACAATCGCATCTAGCCAGCGCACAAAACCAGTAATCAAACCGATCGCTAAACCAATCACGGTACTTAACAAAGCGACTGAAATTCCAACGGTAAGAGAAACACGAGAGCCATACATCACACGGCTATACACATCGCGCCCTAGAGCGTCAGTACCAAACCAATACTCCCAGCTTGGTGGCTTCAAGCGATTTAATGGCGCGACTGCCTGCGGATCCACCGTAGCTAAGAGTGGCGCAAAAATAGCGATGAAAGTCATTAGCAATAATGTTGCTGCGCCAATCACTGCAAATGGATAGCGCTTATATAAAGCGGGCAACTGCACACTCATAAATAAGCGCACTTTTGAGATCTGCGCCGACCAATCTACTGCATTCAAAGTGTTGCTATTGATCATAGAGCCTAGTAACGGATGCGAGGATCAAAAAAGACGTATGACAAATCGATCATTAAATTAATCATGACGTAGGTCGCTGAAAAAATGAGTATCACCCCTTGAATAATGGGATAGTCGCGACGCAAAATAGCATCTACTGTCAAACGCCCTATTCCTGGAATGGCAAAAACCGTTTCCGTCACAACAGCGCCTGAGATCAACAGCCCAATACCAATACCGATAATAGTAATAATCGGCACAGCAGCATTTTTAAGTGCATGGTGAATCATGATGTCGCGTTCTTTTAAGCCTTTGGCCTGTGCTGTCCGAATGTAGTCTTGCGACAAAACATCTAAAATACTGGCGCGAGTGATGCGGGCAATTAAGGCTGCGTATACCGTACCCAAAGCTAAGCTCGGTAGAATCAAATGCTTAAACCAGGGCCAGATTCCCTCGCTAATAGGTCGATAACCTTGCACTGGCAACCAATGCAATTGCAAAGAAAAAAGCAGTATTAACAAGTAAGCTAAAACGAAGACTGGGATAGAAAATCCCAGTACAGAAAATCCCATGATGGTGTGATCCAACTTGCTTTCAGCACGGGCTGCTGCAATTGCGCCTAGCGGAACAGAGGTCAAAATAGCAATAATGAGAGTGCAAATAGTCAGCGACAGCGTGGGCTCAACTCTTTGACCAATGAGCTTAGCAACGGGCAGATTGTTGAAGATGGATGTTCCCAGGTCACCATGAAGCAAGGCCCATACCCAATTTCCAAAGCGAACTAAAAATGGCTGATCTAGACCTAAAGACTGACGTATGCGCTCTATGTCCTCGGTAGTGGCCACATCTCCTGCAATAACTGCAGCGGGATCACCAGGCGTGAGATATAAGAGGGAGAAAACAACAAACGCAACGACAGCCATGACGACCACCGTTGCGCCCAAGCGCCTTACTATGTATGAAAGCAAAAAATAACTCCTAAAGACTTAACAAGAAAAGGAATTATTTTTTCTCCACATTCCAAAGAAATGCCATTGGCGCCACAATAATCCCAGAAAGATTAGTGCGGTATGCGGTCGGCAAAATAAACTGAGCAGTTGGAATATAAGGCAAGAACTCAAATGCACGGCCCTGAACTGCTTCTGCTGCTTTCTTGGCTCCAGCTGCATTCGGTGCCTCAAAATAAGCCTCGCGCAATGACTCTAACTTTGGATCAGTAGGCCAGCCAAACCAAGCCTTATCGCCATTGCCGCGCAATGCAAAGTTCACGCCTGGATTAAGTAAATCTGGTCCAACTAACCAAGTATGGAAAATAGACCAGCCGCCTTTATCAACCGGCTCTTTTGATGTGCGGCGAGTAATTAAACTACCCCAGTCACCCGCTTGCAATTCCACATTCAAACCTAATTTGCGTAATAGCTCGGTAGTCAAAAGAGATTGAGACTGAACGATAGGCTGATCAGCTGCAGAAATAATAACGATCTTCTCGCCCTTGTAGCCCGATTCCTTAATCAATGCTTTGGCAGCCTCAAAATCACGTTTGCCAGTTATTAAGCTTGAGCCAACATTGCTAGCCAAGGGTGTGCCACAAGTAAAGTAGGAAGCGCAAGGCTTACCATTGTCTGCGTTACCAGCAATACCCAATACATAATCTTGTTGATTGACAACCATGGCTACTGCACGGCGCATCTTCTCGTTATTAAATGGAGGGTATAGGAAGTTAAAGCGGATGAGACCCATTGAACCTAAGGGGTCAATATTTTCTACCTTTACGCTACTATTTTTAGCTAGGAGTGGAATGAGATCTGGAGGCATCTGCTCCCACCAGTCAGCCTCGCCATTACCTAAGGCATTGGCTGCAGTTGCTGCGTCAGGAATATAGAGCCACTCTACGCGGTCGACTTTAACAACCTTACCACCTGAAGCCCAAGATGGCGCTTCCTTACGGGGTACGTACTCTTTATTTTTGACGTAAATGACTTTGCTACCAGGAACCCATTCATCTTTGATCATTTTGAATGGACCAGAACCCGTAGGATCTGTGATGTTCGTAAACGCATCAGTCTTCGCAACGCGCTCAGGCATGATAAATGGCACGTTGGAGGAAGGCTTTCCTAGAGCATCCAATACGAAAGCGAAAGGCTTTTTCAGCTTCAGAACAAAGGTTTTATCGTTAGTAGCCATCCAAGAATCTGTAGACTCAGCCAATTTTTGTCCAAGTCCATCACGCTTTGACCAGCGATCAATAGAAGCGATGACATCAGCAGATCGAACAGGCGCGCCATCATGGAACATGAGGCCATTACGTAGAGTAAATGTGTACGTTTTTTTATCGGGGCTCACGGTGAACTTGTCCACCATCTGTGGCTTGATTTCAAACTTGCTATCCATGGCGAACAAGGTGTCATACACCATATAGCCATGATTACGCGTAATGTAAGCAGTAGTGGTAATCGGATCTAAGATCTTGAGATCGGCCTGCGCAATGAACCTGAGAGTTTTTTGTTGCTGAGCGGCAGCCGGCAGAGAGAAGCTAGTCACCCCAAGGGCTACAGCCGCGGGAATCATTGCCAAAATTACTGAACGTCTTAATGTATCAATCATATTGCCTCCGTAATGAAACGCACTACATCACTATTTTTAGTTTTATCAATGCTTCACTCTTGAACTGTATAAGGTTGCCATTCAAAGTGGTAAGCCTTAAGCCTCAATTTGGTGCATCTAAGTATGTTTGTACCATATTTAAAAGTTTGTGCTCCTGATATTTTTTCCCCACCAACTGAACCCCTGCCAAACTCGCTGCCGCCAAACCTAAAGGGTCTTTTTTAGCAAATAAGGGCATTCCTAGGATCGGCAGCCCAGAGGCGCCCATTGGCAGGCTTAGCTCCCTTAATGGCTTAGCAGCCTCAGGAAGACCAGCCTCTAATACGGGGCAGCAAGGGGTTAAAGGCAGCGCCAGCATATCTACAGAACTAATAGCGGTCGCCATAGCCTGTCTAAATTCTGCTAATTGGGCATAGGCATTAATCAGCTCCTTGGGCTCCAGTAAAGCTGAGTGACGAAGCTCATTTAGCACCGGCTTCCCTAAGCGGTCAGCATAGCTTTCGATTGGGCCACATAAGCGAATAAAGTCCTCGAAAAACTCCATTTGCAGGACGGTCAGAGCACAGCTAGTAGCATTTTCAAAATTGGGCCATGACTGCTCTACAAATTCGACTGAGTGATGTTGTTTGGCAGTGTGCATAAACTGCATAAAAGCCAAACGCACGGGAGCATCTACACCATCTAGGAGATGAGGATCCCAGCCTATTTTGATGCTTGTTGCATTAGCTGAATTGCTTGGTGTAGATTTTGGCAAAAAAGAGTTGCCAAGAAAATAATCGCAATCCTCAACTGAATTTACAAGAGGGCCAACAACATCCAAGGCTCGGGAACGCGGTACCACTCCATCCAAAGAAAAAGAATCACTCGAAGGCCGAAGGCCTACGATGCCACACCAAGCAGCGGGCATGCGAATCGAGCCCCCAGTATCAGAACCTAGGGCCATTGGCACAATTCCCATCGCTACTGCCCTTGCGCTACCACTCGATGAGCCTCCTGAAAGGCAACCCTTTAAATGGGGGTTCATCACATTGCCATAGTGAGCATTCTCACCAGTTAAACCTACGGCCCACTCATTCAGATTCGTTTTACCAATCGGTATCGCACCGCGATCGATCAATCCCTGTAATACGGGAGCCGATGAAGAGGCTTTCTGAAGATATGCCTTCGGACTTCCAGCGCTAGTATTTAAACCATGCCAATCAATATTATCTTTTACGGCAAATGGAATTCCACATAAATCACCGCAGTCCTCGCCTCTAGCAATCTTGGCGTCAAGTTCATCTGCTAAAGCTAGGGCAATATCAGCATGAAGACTAATAAACGTAGGCGAGATAGCCGAATCTAAAGTTTCCTTCTTGGCCAAATCTAAAGCAAGTTCAACCTGGGCACGTGCAGAATGAGCCCTGCTCTTAACCTCCGTGGTAATTGCACGAAGCGAAGGCCATTGATGATATGCATTCATCTGAAGTCCTTAATCATGAAAATAAAAAATAGAATTTGGCACAAATCTCAGGATGCAGTCAAAATAGAAGTTATTAGTAACCAGAACTTTAGATTGCGGTCTCAAATTTCGATAATAAGCTTTCAATACTATAGTATTTCCACCCACCCATAGACAGTTAAAACTAACGCTTACCTTGACAATGCAAAATAGTAAAAAACAGATGACTATCGCCCACTTAGCTCAATTTAGCGCGGCATGGAATCGACATGACATCGATGGCTTAATGAGTTTTATGTGTGATGACTGTGTTTTTCAGACTGCAGCAGGCCCTGATGCTTGCGGCACTCGTCATGAAGGCATTGATGCGGTGAGAGCTGCTTTTGAAAGCGCCTGGATGAATGTGCCGGATGCGCAGTGGATCAATGATCGGCATTTTATTGACGGTGATTTTGGAGTATCGGAATGGACTTTTGTCGGTACCGCGGCCGATGGCAGTCACATTGAAACTGATGGTGTTGATATTTTTACTTTTAAGGATAGCAAGATTCAGATGAAAAATGCCTTCCGTAAAAATCGCCCAAATTTACCGGCAACTAAATAGGTTTATGTTGAATATACCACCAGTCGCATACGATCCGCTGTATGACCCACTCACCTCTGTTTATCCAGGCAGTGGCGTTGACTATGCACCCAGCTATTGGGTTGCAACTGTTGGCAACCCACCGCAAACAGATGGGCCTGTCACACAGGACATCGATACAGATGTTGTCATTATTGGCTCTGGTTCGACTGGAGTTTCAACTGCGCTATACTTAGCACAAGAGCATGGCATTCAAGCAACTATTTTGGAAGCTAATCAAACCGCGTGGGGGTGCTCTAGTCGTAGTGGCGGCCAAGGTCAAAATGCCAGTGGCAGATTATCTAGATCTCAATGGATTGAACGTTGGGGTCTGGATACCGCCAAGAAATTAGATCGAGAAATTTATACTGGCTTTGAGAATTTCAAAGCGTTGGTGAGTGAAATTGACTGTGATGCATTTGATGGTGGCCACCTCTACATTGCACATCGTCCAGAAAAAATGATCTACCTAAAAAATGAGGCAAAGGTCCGCAAAGAGATATTTGGATATGATCCACTATTACTGAGTGCGCAAGAAGTTCGGGAGCAATATTGTGATGATCATGATGCTGCCGGCGCCCTACTAGAGCGTGAAGGTGTTGGTATTCATCCGCTGAAATTTACTTTTGGTCTTCTCAAGAAAGCCCAAAGTCTTGGAGTCAAGATCCATACTGCTAGCCCTGTGCAGGGATGGGAGACAATTAATGGAGTGCACCATATTCAGACTCCGGGTGGGGTTGTCCGAGCTAAACGAATTGCTATTTGCACCGGTGGCTATGGTGTTCAGGGATTAAAGCCAAGCAAAAATAAGATCCTGCCTATTTTGTCTAATTCGCTGGTGACTAGACCGCTCACTGAAGCTGAAATAAAGGCCTGCAACTTTCGTTCGCATACTTTTTTAACCGACACTCGTACGCTACGCTTTTACTATCGCCTGTTAAAAGATCAGCGCCTGCAAATAGGCAGTCGCAGTTCGATTGGTGGTGCTGACGCCAGCTCACCTAAACATTTGAAACTATTAACGGATGGTATTGCTAGAAAGTTTCCGCCTTTAGCAGGTATTGAAATTGATTACTCTTGGTGGGGTTGGGTGGATGTGAGTCACGATATGATGCCGCGTATCACCCAGCCAGATCCATCACAACAAGTTTGGTATGCGCTTGGCTATGGTGGAAACGGCGTTTCTTTTTCTACTTGGGCTGGTAAACGCTTAGCGGAACTTGTAGCTGGGAAAAAGGTTGATTCAGACGTGTTAAAGTTGCCAATCTATCACTCGCCGCTCGAGTTTCCTAATGCATTCGGCAGGTTTCGCTCAGAAAAACTAGCCCCCTTTAGACGATTGGGGCAAAGTTTTCTATACAAATGGTATTGGTTTAAAGATGAGAAATAAATCGTTCAAGTGAAACGCTGTGATCGTTCTTTAAGAGAGTCTATATGAATAACATTAAACGAATTTTGACAACCATCATTTTATGTGGGGCTGTAAGCTACAGTTACGCGGCGCCAGATACGGATTGGCCAAAAAAACCAATCCAAATGATTCTCTCCTTTCCTGCAGGAGGCTCAACTGATGTTTTTGCTCGCAGTATTGCAGTCCCATTAGGTGAAGCATTAGGTCAAGCAGTAGTAGTTGAGAATAAACCGGGCGCAGGCGGAATGATTGGCATGACTGCTGCAGCCAAAGCTAATCCCGATGGCTATACCATTCACTTTAGTGCTCTCACGAATCAAGCCATTGCTCAGGCACTCTTTAACAATCCCCCAGTTGATCTCCAAAAAGATTTTGCCTCCGTTGCTCTAGTAGGCTCTGTTCCTCATATTCTGGAAGTGAACCCAAGCGTCCCAGCAAAAAATTTGACTGAGCTGATCGCCTTTATTAAGTCAAAGAATGGCAACTTTAATTACGCCTCTCAGGGTAATGGCAGCCTCTCACACTTAGAATCTACTTTGTTTATGCAGCGCATTGGCGCTACTGGAACTCATATTCCTTATAAAGGCAGCAGCTTTGCCTTACCTGATTTAATTGCTGGTAACACCTTGATGATGTTTGATAGCCTGACGGCATCTCTTCCCCATATTCAAAGCGGTAAGTTAAGGCCCATTGCAATTGCCTCAAACGAGCGCTCGCCTTTGTTACCAAACGTTCCAACATTTGAGCAAGATGGTATGAAGAAGTTTGATGTTGAGAATTTCTTTGCTATTTATGCGCCAAAGGGAACCTCTTCTGCCGTGATTGCTCGACTTGAAAAAGAAATTCGTAAAATACTGACCAATCCTGACTTCAAAAATAAGTTAGCCAACCAAGGTCTCCAAACCCAATTTGCTAACTCAGAAAAACTTACAGAAATCACCACTGCCGAACACGTCAAGTGGTCAAAAGCTGTCAAAGCTGCCAATATTAAGATTGACTAATTCACAACCGTATTTCATTTCTTAAAGAATTTCCTATGTTGATTTCTCCTCCCTTTGGTGGTGGTCGTGCGCCAGTCCTAGCCAGAAACACTGTTGCCAGCTCTCAACCTCTTGCTACCCAAGCGGGCATTGAGGCACTGCAGAATGGCGGTAATGCAGTCGATGCCGCACTTGCTACTGCGATCACCTTAACGGTTGTTGAGCCAACCATGAATGGCATTGGTGGGGATAGCTTTGCGATTCTATGGGATGGCAAGAAACTGCATGGCTTAAATGCTTCGGGTCGCGCCCCTGCCGCTTGGACCCCAGAATATTTTGCTGGTCAATCAGCAATGGATCCCATCGGCTGGAAGACAGTTACTGTTCCGGGTGTGGTTGCTGGCTGGATTGAGCTATCCAAAAAATTTGGCAAGCTGCCTTTTGCGCAATTATTTAAGCGCGCAATTGATTATGCAGAGAATGGTTTTCCAGTCTCCCCCGTGATTGCCCGTCAATGGCGTGAAGCCATTCCGACTCTGAAAGATCAACCCGGTTTTGCGCAATCATTTCTGATTGATGGCAAATCTCCTGAAGCTGGACAGATCTGGAAATTTCCTGCGCAAGCTAAAACCTTAAAAGAAATTGCAGCGACGCAAGGCGAGTCTTTTTATACAGGGCCGCTTGCTAAAAGTATGGTCGACTTTGCAAAAACTTCCGGCGGTTGCTTCACCATGCAAGACTTTGCAGATAACAAGCCAGAGTGGGTTGAGCCGCTTGCCTTTGATTATGGTGACTACACTCTTTATGAGATTCCTCCGAATGGTTCTGGTATTGCTGCGCAGATGGCTTTAGGTATTTTGCAGGCTGCAAATATTAAACGATATCCCGCCAATTCCGCCCAGCATATTCATTTGCAGGTAGAGGCAATGCGGATAGCTTTTGCTGATGCATATGAGTATGTATCTGATGCACGCTCAATGACAATGCCAGTGGACTCATTACTGAATAGAGAGTATTTAGCTAGTCGCGCTACTTTGATTGATCACCATAAAGCGGGCTCTTATGGTCCTGGTGACCCTCACTCTGGTGGCACAGTGTATCTTTGCGCCGCAGATGAATCGGGCATGATGATTTCATATATTCAGTCGAACTTCAAAGGCTTTGGTTCTGGAGTGGTTGCACCAGGAGGTATTGCTTTGCATAACCGTGGCATGAGCTTTAGCCTCAAAGCAGGACACCCCAATCAAGTGGCTCCGGGCAAACGCCCCTTTCATACCATACTGCCCGCCTTCTTATCAAAAGGTGGCAAACCCACAATGGCATTCGGTGTGATGGGTGGCAATATGCAGCCGCAAGGACATATTCAATTTGCAATACGCTTTGTGGATGAGCATCTCAATCCTCAAGCCTGTTCTGATGCCCCCCGCTGGCGCATTGATGACTTAGGCAAACTGACTGTTGAGGCAGGTATGCCTGTAGATATTGTTGAGGGCCTGAAAAATATGGGGCACGAGGTTACTGTGATGCCAGCAAATAGTTTAGATTTTGGTAGTGCGCAAGCCATTGCTAAAATCAGTGATGAAGCCCACTCCGCTTATATTGCTGCTAGTGATCATCGCCGAGATGGATTAGCTGCTGGGTTTTAAAACAAAGAAGTTCACTAGCAATAATTTAAGTAAATCACCACTCCAAATCTTTGTCATTAATATTTGGAAACTCTTCAGAAGAGAATCTTCATTACCATCCCCAGCGATGGCTTGAGCATCTTAACTCCATCCAACTCTGACTTTCTTTTGCGCTAAATACGTTGCATCGAAATTCTGATCGATCAACCCATTGGCATCGCGGTATTCATTATTGGCCACTTAAATTTTCTCAGAAATATTGGCTTGCTTTAATATTGCATTTGCCGTGAATCTAGACTTGCAATTAGATGGGACTGTGACGCAAAGAGAACCCTTGCACCAAAACTCATGAGATCCCTTACCTTGCCTCTCAAATACAAATCCATAATTTTTTAATATAGCAGTAAGTTGCTTATAAAAACCCTTCAAACTAATGCCATTTGTAAACAATCCCTCACTCTAAGTTCGGAATAAATTTTATTGCGGTGTTTACCCTGCAATTGAAATGACATCAAGCCTGAGGCGCTAGCCACAACCTCTTTTTCTAGCGCATCCAAAGTATCTGCTTCTGCTACTAAACCTTTTAAATCAGGGCTTGTGGCAACAAAAACCTTAGCCTCTTCATCGAAGAAAGCGTTTACACGAATCATCATTGGACAACCTAATTGAGCCGCCTGTTTCCACAGTGGTAAACCCACCCTATAGAACATATAGCCTCCTTGTTTTGTATTTCATCGATAAAGCACTGTTATGAGCGTCGGCTAATTATAAATCTAAAATCCAGATATAAAACCCCTTCACAGACATGGCCTGAGTTAGCTATTTGATCACTTTTAAGCCTTAAATCAGCTTGGCGGAAGGCAGTTAAGATAGAAGCGCTTAATTTCTTGATCGCAGCTCACATCTCTGGGCTCAATTGGTCTTTGAAGAGAGATGCCTTCAATCGTTTTGCATCTACTGAGGGCTACATAGACTTGACCCGATGCAAATGCGCCAGTGGATAAATCGACTTTCACCTTGTCCAGCGTCTTACCCTGACTTTTATGAATGGTGACTGCCCAAGCGAGCATCAAGGGAATTTGCACATAAGTACCAATAATGCTAGGAGAGATCTTGCCAGACATCATGTCATGGTCATACCGGTAGGATTCCCATTGGTGCCCTGTCACTTCAACAGTATTGGAGTACGGTCCATTTTTAACTATCACTTTTACTTTATCAGCGAGTAATTCTCGAACGATACCAATGGTGCCGTTCACCCAGCGCTTCGGAAAGCCAGGGTCTGTTGCTGTAAACATCACTTTTGCACCCACCTTTAAAGCCAGATTATTAGCTGAAGGTAAGTTGCGCTCATCGATATTGAACTTACCGGTTGTTTTACCTGAATAGACTTTGACTTCATTCGTAATTGCTCGCAATCCCGCACCATTGATTTGGTCTGCTCTCGCATTGGTAGTGGTGAGCGTGATGGTTTCTTCATCTACCTCGGCATCTTTACGGTAACACTGGGCATTAAGCGTATCTAGCGCCTCATCTATATCATGATTGATACGGATGCGATTCAGAAGATCAGCAAAGTGCTCATCTTTTTGACGAAAGATCTTAGAAAGCTCCACCATCGTGACGTCTTTACGATGCAGAGCCATTGCACAAAAGAAATAAGGGGCTTCATAACCGCGATCGGCTAATACCTGCATGTCGGCACTAGAGACTACTGGAGGTAACTGAAACAGGTCTCCCACAAACATCACCTGAATTCCGCCAAAGGGTTTGCCTTTTTGGGGGCCATTTTCGCGCAGAAATAAATCCATCGCATCTACGACATCAGTACGCACCATAGAGATTTCATCAATGATGAGGAGACGAATATCTTTATAAAGGCGCTTATCCCGCAGGGGCTTGATATCCTCTTCGGGGAAGATCAAACGCGGTGGCAACCTGAAGAATGAATGAATGGTGACGCCCTTCACCTGTAAAGCAGCTACACCTGTTGGCGCTACGACAACGACGTTGCCGGGGATGATTTCTCGAAGATAGCCAATGAGCGTTGTTTTGCCGGTGCCGGCTTTGCCACTGACAAAGATATAAGGATCATGACGCTCGATAGCGTCAATCACCGCCTGGTAATCAGGGGTAATCTCAATTTCGGAGGATTCAGGGACAGACGTCAGACTCATAGGCTAGCAAACTATACCTTGAGTTTCAAAACTCAGACACATTCAATGAACACTCGTTCAATACGTCAGGATAACTTTTTAGTAAGATCCTCAATAATGCCCCAGACCAATTTACGCCCATCTACATCAGACAAGATAAAGCCACGAATGAAGATTGGAAATCGGGAACTATCCTTGCGGATGTATTCCTTGTAATTTGGCCCGAAGGACCCTGTTTGATTGAGCTCCTCAATTTGCTCTTGTTCTTGTTTTTCATACTCTTTAGGAGTGATATCCCAGTAAGACAAATTCAGAAACTCTTATTAGTACTTATCTACTAAATAAACCCAACTTACTTATCGCTTACACAACGAAGGCCGATGTAAACCACCCCAACATCAGCAGGCTTCGATTCCACATCAGACTCTTGCTGTCTTTCTGGTCCATACCACCAAGAAGCGCCTCTAGTGATGAAACCGCCGTTCTTTTCAGTGGCTGTCCATTCCCACACATTGCCACCCATGTCATACAGTCCATTGACGCCTGGTTTGGTAGTCTTCACCGGGACGTGCCCAGTTCCACGATTCAAGGCACCTGCTGGTGCAAGTCCCTTGTAATCGCCACAGCCGCTTAAGCAATGGGATGGGTTTGGAGTACTGCCACCTGGAAATGGGTAGCGCTGTCCTTTGACGTATCCCGCAGGTGGATTTGCTCTTTGCTCTAAGAATGCTGCACTGATCCACTCTACTTCGGTGGGCAATCGTTTGCCATAATAGCGACAAATTGATTCAGCTTCTTTTTGATTAAGATGCACTGCAGGTTCTGTATCGTTGGCTGGAACGCCATACGGTGTTTTCCAATTCCAGCCTGGCTTCTTTACAAAGCCCGCTTCATAAGAAAGACCTCCCCCATTTTTCTCGGCCTGACTTGTGAAGCCTGTCGCATTAGCAAAACCTTTAACATCGCCAATCGTCATTTCTGTTTGGTCCCAAGCCAAATTACCTATTTGCACTGTCGCTATCGATGAGCTTGGCGCAGCTTGACTCGCAGAAGGCTTCAGCATGAAGTACAAGGCTATAGCGCTGAGCAATAGACCAAAAAGAATGGCAGTGATATCAAACTTTTTCATGGTGACTACTGTAATAGAAAAGGCCCCAATCAAGAGCCTCTTAACAATAAAAAGTGGGGCGAACGACGGGGCTCGAACCCGCGACAACCAGAATCACAATCTGGGACTCTACCAACTGAGCTACGTCCGCCGTTGTAGAGGTGTCATTATAGCTTTTAGCTCAAAAACCTGTCAAAAACAGCGTTTCCAGCCTTCACCTTAGGCATTTTCAATCTCAAAAGCAGCCCAGTCACCCAGGGTTAGACTAGCATCTAAGAAGAAATCCACAATTGCTGCTTTGCTCTGAACCTTGGCTAAAGCATGGTGATCAGAAAGCCGCTGGCGCCAATATCTTGACCCTGCTCTGCCATGTGCTAAGCCAAGTATGTGCCTTGTAAATGCACCGATATAAAAAGGCTTGCCTTTGGATTTGCATTCATCAAACCAAGCTTCTACTTGTTTAACTAATCCAATCTGAATCCGATGCCATTCGGTTTCACTGAAAAGATAGCCAGCTGCATCACCATTAGTATTAATTAAATCATCCCAACCCAAGAGCATGACTGGAAAATAGTATGCCGCCCTACCAATCATGAAGCCATCGAAGTCATCCCAATGCCCCGCAATCTGTTCATTCGTTTCCAGACCACCATTAAGTAAGACTTTGAGGTTAGGAAATTGTTTTTGTGCATCCAGCCTCAACTGGGCAGCTACTTCATAACGTAGTGGCGGTTTAGTGCGGTTCTCTTTTGGTGAAAGCCCTTTGAGTACGGCATTACGCGCATGAATGGTTACTTGGCTTGCGCCTGCATCAGCAACAGCAAGAATAAAATCAAGCGCAAATTGATAATCTTTGGGAGAGCTAGCTGCATCCATCGAATCCAAACCTAAGCGATGCTTAACTGAGATCGGAATATCTATAGCACTCTTCATTGCCTTGACACAGTCGGCCACCAAATTAGGTTCTGCCATCAGGCAAGCACCGAAAGCACCGCGCTGCACACGCTCAGATGGGCAGCCGCAATTAAGATCAATTTCCTTATAGCCCCACTGCTGCCCTAACTCTGCAGACTTTGCTAAGTCACTAGGCTCTGAACCACCCAACTGCAATACCACTGGATGTTGATCTTGGGAATAATCTAAATGGCGCGGTAAATCGCCATGCATTAATGCACCCGTTGTTACCATCTCTGTGTAGAGAACTGCTTCTTTAGTAAGCGTCCGATGAAAAGAGCGGCAATGACGATCCGTCCACTCCATCATGGGGGCTACAGCTAGACGTTTCTTTGGGGTATTGATCATGGACTTCTATTAAATAGCGATTGAGCGCTATTTTAAATGCATCAGGACAAGTAAAGCGTTAGCGCGCCTTAGATAGCTTAGCCTCTAACTCCACCGCCAGATCGAGCGCTCCCATATAACCCGATTTGAGATGCGCCGGCAAATCAGGATCACCCACCATGGTGCCAAGTGTCTCTACTAGGCTATAGACAATTCCTTTTGCTGCACCAATAGCAATCAATTTATTAGCTACTGCTTCGTCAATGTGATTGACGGCATCTAAGAAATAGTCATGACCAGGTAGGCCATCTGGACCTAATTCTTCTTCCGCTTTTTTGCCTTCATTCATCATTCGCTTACTTTCTCATTGGGTTTTAGAGCATCTGATCTACTTTATAAAAGAACTTACGGGCATGAGCAAGTATTTCTTTATCGGTCGGATGGTCAACAGTTTCTACTCCAACAATCTTTTCAGCAATCTTGGCATCATGCTGATGCGCATGTTTGATGAGTTCCAATTTGGCAGAGCCTGGCCCAAGAATCAGAATTTCTTTGGATTCATTTACAGCCTGCATTACTGAATGGAGATATTTTGAATCTAATGCCAGCTTACCGCTACCTACTTCACCACCTTTATGGTGTAAATGAGAATGTGTCGATTTGCTTTTAATGATCTCTGCCTCACTAGCATCCTGACTTAAGAACATGACGTGGGCTTCTTTGTGATCGATCCAAATAACTGCATGATTTAATGACATAGTTCTTCCTGTGATTGATATAGTTACTCTTTCAGGATACTCTCACCACGCGCTAAGATCGCCTGAGGGCTTGATTTAGATCAATCCAAGCGCAATAGTATTAAATTCGTATACTAAGACCTCCTCTATTTGATCTCCTTATGGCTAACTCCAGCAAATTGATTCCAATTCGATACACCCCTTTTATCCTTTGCATTATTGGGACTATTGTCAGTTTTATCGCTTTAGATATTGTCGCTTTAGGGCTAGATAGGCAAGCCCTCCATTTTCTAATATTGTTTGGTGCTTTAACTATCGTAGGTATCTACGATCTTTTCCAAAAAAAGATCGCTATATTACGTAACTACCCTGTGATTGGTCATCTGCGCTTCTTGCTGGAATATATTCGCCCAGAAATTCGGCAGTACTTTATTGAAGGGGATAACGATGAAGCTCCTTTCTCTAAAGCGCAACGCACTTTAGTCTATTCACGCTCTAAAGCGGTACCTGATCAAATACCATTTGGTACTAGTCTTGATGTCATGGCGCCGGGGTATCAATGGATTAATCAATCATTGGCACCTACACGTTTACCTAGCCATGATTTCCGTATTGAAATTGGCGGCAAAGACTGCATACAAAAATACTCTGCCAGCATCTTTAATATTTCAGCAATGAGTTTTGGCTCACTGAGCGCTAATGCTGTGATGGCCTTAAATTTAGGAGCTAAAAAAGGTAGCTTTGCCCATGACACTGGTGAAGGCTCTATCTCTACCTACCATCGCATTCATGGCGGTGACCTAATTTGGGAGATTGGCTCTGGTTACTTTGGCTGCCGTAATCTAGATGGCAGCTTTAATGAAGAAAAATATGCTGAAAATGCACTTGACCCTCAAGTTAAGATGATCGAGATTAAATTAAGTCAAGGTGCCAAGCCTGGTCATGGTGGAATTCTACCGGGTTCCAAAGTCACTGCGGAGATTGCCAAGGCACGTGGTGTCAATGTAGGCGAGGCCTGCATCTCGCCAGCATCCCATAGCGCTTTCTCAAGCCCGCTTGAGATGATGCACTTTATTAAAAAATTACGTGATCTCTCTGGTGGTAAACCAGTTGGATTTAAGCTTTGTATCGGACATCCCTGGGAATGGTTTGGAATTGTCAAAGCCATGTTAGAGACCAATATCTACCCAGACTTTATTGTGGTGGATGGCTCTGAGGGCGGAACAGGTGCATCCCCAGTTGAATTTACCAACCATGTTGGTACACCACTACAAGAAGGGCTACGTCTAGTTCATAACACCTTAGTGGGCGTTAATCTGCGCGATCAAATTAAGATTGGCTGTGCTGGAAAAATTATTAGCGCTTTTGATATGGCCGTTGCCTTTGCCTTAGGAACTGATTGGTGCAATAGTGCGCGTGGCTTCATGTTCTCTATTGGCTGTATTCAAGCGCAAGTCTGCAATACTGGCTTTTGTCCTACGGGCGTAACAACTCAGGACCCATTACGTCAAAAGGCCTTAGTAGTACCAAATAAGGCTGAGCGCGTCTTTCATTTCCATAATGAAACTCTCAAAACACTCAAAGAATTAGTTGAAGCAGCGGGCCTACATCACCCTGGTGAAATTGATGCATCCCATATTATTCGACGGGTTAATGCACATGAAGTACGCATTCTGTCCTTCCTCCTCCCAGAGATGCCCGCCGGACTTCTGCTCAAGGGAGGAAGCATCGACTCATCTTTGCACCTACCAAGAGTGTTTGAGTTGTACTGGAATAAAGCACAAGCGAATAGCTTTTCTGCTTTAAAAAATTAGTTGCCTAGAAATCTAAGGTCCGCTGACTCACAAACTCTCTTTGAGCATTACTGATGGGATCAAGAAAAGATATTTCCTTTGCTAATAGCTGCAAAGGCTTTGAAAGATCTAAATCATATTCTTGATACGGCGTGAGGATTGGATAAATCTGATCATCCTTAATTGGTATGCCTAAGGCATTAAGATGGCAACGGAGCTGATGCTTCTTACCGCTGCCTGGGATAAGCCGATATTTAGCCCAAGACTTGTTTTGAGTGATGATCTCAATCAATGTATCAGTATTAGGTTCGCCCTCTACTTCCATCATTTGTAAGAAATGTTCTGATTCCTTAAGGCGACTCTGATAGGTCATTGGTAGCTTTGCATTGAGCGCCTCAGAATATGCTGCAATCGCTTCATAAATCTTCCTGACAACTCTATCTCTAAAGAGATTCTGATATGCAGCTCTCTCATCTGGCTTGATAGAAAAAATCACAAGCCCAGCAGTATCCCGATCAATGCGATGGATAGGGCTTAGGGTCTGAATGCCGGTTTTTTTCTTCAGCCGATTGAGTAGGGTTTGATGCAAGTAAAGGCCACTTGGAGTTACTGGCAAGAAGTGAGGTTTATCTGCCACTAGGATATGTTCATCTTGGAAGAGAATCTCTTCTTCAAAGGGGATTTCCGGTTCACGGGACAAGCGCCTGAAATAAATCAGATGGGTATTAGGTTGATATGCGCTACTTGCCTTAAGCGCCTCTCCCTCAGCATTTAATACTAGACCTTGGGCGAAGCGATCTTCCCACTCCTTGACTTCAATATGAGGAAACTGAGCGATAAAGAATTGCAATAAATTCAGATGAGACTGATCAGCAGGCAAAAATACCCGCGATTCTGAGACTCCTTCAGAATTAACTTGCATGCCAATAGCGCTCTTTAATCCAGAGGGCAATACTTACCAAGCCAATCATGATAGGAACTTCTACTAGTGGCCCTATGACCGCTGCAAAGGCTGCGCCAGAGTTAATCCCAAAGACAGCAATTGCTACCGCAATCGCTAATTCAAAGTTATTACTCGATGCCGTAAAAGATAAAGTGCAGCAGCGCTTGTAATCAATGCCCATCTTGGCTGTGATTACAAAGGTGGCTAGGAACATCACTCCAAAATAAATCAGTAATGGAATGGAGATGGTGAGAACATCACCTGGAAGCTGAAGAATGAGTTTTCCCTTGAGGCTGAACATGACTACGATAGTAAAGAGCAGCGCAATCAATGTGAGCTTACCAATTTTTGGCACAAAGTGCTTGTGATACCAATCTTTAGAAACAAACTTCAGCATCACGAATCTGGTTAGCAATCCTGCAATACAGGGAATACCCAAATAAATAAAGATGGTCTTAGCAATCTCACTAATTGTGATGGTGATGTTTGATCCAGCAAGGCCAAATAACGGTGGCAGTACCGTCAGAAATACGTAGGCATATAGACTGAAGAAAAGCACTTGGAAGATTGCATTAAATGCAACCAAGCCCGCAGCGTATTCGGTAGATCCTTTAGCAATATCATTCCAGACAATCACCATCGCAATACAAGGCGCAATCCCAATCAGGATCAGGCCTGCCATGTATTCAGGTTGGTTTGGTACAAAAGTAATTGCCAGAAAGAACATGAAGATTGGGGCAATAATCCAGTTCATCAGAAAAGCAATTACAAAGATCTTTTTATCCCTAAATACATCCGGTAGATCTTCATATCTCACCTTAGCAAAGGGTGGATACATCATCAATATCAAGCCAATCGCAATGGGGTAATTAGTGCTACCCACCTGAAATGAGTTAATAAAGCCCTCTACTCCAGGCAAGAAATAGCCCAGGGCAATGCCCAAAGCCATCGCAGCAAAGATCCAGACCGTTAAATAGCGGTCTAAGAAAGAAAGTTTTTTAGTAAGTGAACTCATAATTTTGTGTGGATTTCCCGCAAACTGATTGAGTCAAGCTTATCCAAAGGCAGAGCAGCCAAGACATCAATCCTCTTTTGTAGGCCCTTCATCACATTAACAAATGCTGTCTTCTTTTCTAGATCGCTACCTTGCACTCGTGACGGATCAGGGAATCCCCAATGCGCAGTTACTGGCTGGCCCGGCCAGAATGGACATTGTTCCCCAGCCGCATCATCACAAACCGTAATCACAAAATCCATCTTTGGGGCATCAGGCTGCGCAAATACATCCCAGCTTTTAGATTTAAGTAAATAAGTATCCAATCCTAACTCTTTTGCAATCTGTGCGGCATATGGGTTCACACTTGTGCCAGGAGTTGAGCCTGCAGAAAAACCTTTTAGCTTACCGCTTGGGTGCGTTGAAGCTAAGGCCTCCCCAATAATCGAGCGTGCTGAATTATGGGTGCAGAGAAAAAGAATGTTGTATTGCTTCATGCTGATTTCACTTTCTTTAAAGCTTTGATTGGAATGCAAGATTGGCCATCACAGCAGTTTTCTAATAAGAATCCACTTAAATCTTGCACGAGCCCTGCATTAGGACGGTAGATTAGGTTACGACTTTGTCTTTCAACCAAGAGTAAGTCTGCTTTTACCAATTCTTTTAAGTGAAAGCTCAGGGTTGCATTGGGGATGCCTAATTTTTCAATAATTTGGCTAGGAGTAAGTCCCTGATCGCCACGCTGAACAATTAAGCGGAAGACATTAAGGCGGGATTCCTGCCCTAGCGCCAGAAAAGCCTGTATTGCATCTGTATTTTTCATATTTCCAATTATATAGAAATATATATGACGAATTCATGACAAGCAAAAAGCCACCCGAAGGTGGCTTATCTTGTTCAGCTTGAGGCGCTTACTCGCGCGAAGCCTTCTTACGATCATGCTCCTTGAGGTAGCGCTTACGAACCCGCACACTCTTAGGAGTAACTTCCACTAATTCATCATCACTAATGAATTCAACTGCATATTCAAGAGTCAGATCAATTGGGGTCACTAAGCGTACCGCCTCATCCGTACCAGAGGATCGTACGTTAGTTAATTGTTTACCTTTAATTGGGTTAACAACTAAGTCGTTATCACGACTATGAATACCGATGACCATACCTTCGTAGACAGGATCGCCATGCTTTACAAACATACGACCACGGTCTTGTAATTTCCAAATAGCGTAAGCAACCGCTTCGCCGTCATCTTGACTAATCAGCACGCCATTATGACGTTCACCCAAAATGCCATCTTTAGCAGGAGCGTAAGAGTCAAAGGTATGACTCATTAAGCCATTGCCACGAGTCATGGTCATGAAGTCACCCTGGAAGCCAATCAAGCCACGTGCTGGAATGCGGTACTCCAGACGCGTACGTCCTTTACCGTCACTCACCATATCTTGTAGCTCACCTTTACGCTTTCCTAAATCTTCCATCACAGCGCCTTGCGTTGCGTCTTCTACGTCAACTGTTAAATTCTCATACGGCTCCATCTTCACGCCATCTTCTTCATGGAAAACAACGCGCGGACGAGAAACGGCCATTTCATAACCCTCGCGACGCATGGTCTCAACCAAGATGGTCAGATGCAATTCACCACGACCGGATACTTCAAACACAGTATCGTCATCTGTCTCTTTTACGCGCAGTGCCATATTTGATTTCAATTCGCGATCTAAACGCTCACGAATCTGACGGCTGGTCACAAACTTACCTTCACGACCTGCAAATGGGCTAGTGTTCACCATAAAATTCATGGTTAAGGTTGGCTCATCGATTTTCAGCATTGGCAATGCTTCAGGTGTATCAACTGCACAGACAGTGGTACCAATCGCTAACTCTTCAATACCGTTAATCAATGCGATATCACCAGCAAAAGCTTCCTCAACAACTTCACGCTCCAAGCCTTTGAATTTCAATACTTGGTTAACACGTCCTTTAAATGGCACTCCATCTGGGCCATTCATACAAATCACTTCCATGCCAGGCTTAACACGGCCACGGTTCACACGACCAACACCAATCTTTCCAACATAACTGTTGTAGTCAATTGAAGAGATCTGAAACTGCAAAGGACCATCAGGATTATCGTCACGAACTGGAACATGTTGTAAGACAGCGTCGAACAAAGGACGCATATCACCTTCGCGCACATCTTCTTTCAAGCCTGCATAGCCATTCAAGCCAGAGGCATAGATGATTGGAAAATCAAGTTGCTCTTCCGTAGCACCGAGCTTGTCAAACAACTCAAAGGTTGCATTGATGACGTAATCGCAACGAGCACCTGGACGGTCAACTTTATTAATCACCACAATCGGCTTCAAACCAAGTGCTAGTGCTTTCTTAGTCACAAAACGTGTCTGTGGCATTGGGCCCTCAACTGCATCAACTAAAAGCAATACACCGTCAACCATAGATAACACGCGCTCTACTTCACCACCAAAGTCAGCATGTCCTGGGGTATCAACAATATTGATATGGGTACCGTCGTACTCTACTGAGCAGTTCTTGGACAAAATAGTAATGCCACGCTCTTTTTCTAAGTCGTTTGAGTCCATGACGCGTTCGGTCATTTTTTCATTGGAGCGGAATGTGCCGGATTGGCGCAAGAGTTGGTCAACCAGAGTAGTTTTACCGTGGTCAACGTGGGCGATGATAGCAATGTTACGAAGTGCGCGTTTAGTCATGTGAAGCTTTTGAAGTTAAGAATGAGGTTGAAATAAGGATATTAGATAAATAAGTTAGTTTGGTTTAATGGGCTTGAGAGATCAGTCGCTTGGGATGTAATACTCCAGAGCGCCAATCAGCAGTGCCAATAAAGTTATGAGGTGCAGCAGTAGCGCGATAAATACGCACTAGCGCTTCAATCGAAGGCAAGTTGAGAGGCACACGTTGTCCCATCTCTAAGCGCTTAGCTTGTTGCTCGTCTACCGTTAAGTGAGGCAAGGTTTGTAGTAATGCATCTACTGGCAAGATATAGTTTGAGCTATTTTGCAAACCACTCTGAATCGCCTCAATAGTAAATGACTGCTCTAGATTTAAGTGCCCTACTTCAGTACGGCGTAAGCCAGCCAAGTGAGCGCCACAGCCAAGAGCATTGCCAATATCTTCTGCCAATACGCGAATATATGTACCTTTGCTACAAGAGACCTCTAGAGTCGCTACTGGCCACTGAATATCAGTCCAACGAATTTGATGAATCGTGATATCACGTGCAGTACGCTCTAGTTCAAGGCCAGCACGAGCATATTCATATAAAGGTTTGCCATCACGCTTTAAAGCTGAATACATTGGTGGCACTTGAGAAATCGGCCCAGTAAATTTTGGGAGTAATGCCTCTAATACTGTTCTGATTTCTGCTTCACTTGCAAATACTGGCAAAGGCAATTCTTCAATAGTGACACCTTCTGCATCCCCTGTATCGGTACGTGAACCAAATTTGACTTTGGCAATATACGTTTTATCAGCTTCTAATAAATCTTGAGAGTACTTAGTGGCTTCACCCAAACAAATGGGTAAAAGGCCTGTTGCCATCGGATCTAAAGTGCCTGTATGGCCAGCTTTATCAGCATTAAATGCGCGCTTGACTGCAGTGACTGCGCCTTGGGAACTCATTCCTGCGGGTTTATCTAGCAGCACTACGCCGTCGATCCGAATAGCCATGAAATTATTGGACTTCGTCTTTGCGATCACTGTCTACTGCTTGATCAATCAATCGAGACATCTCTATGCCATGCTCAACTGAGCTGTCATAGTGAAAGTGCAAGGTTGGGACTGTGTGAATATGCAAACGCTTAAATAATAAAGAATGTAAATACCCTGCTTTTTCTTGGAGCGCCTTTAATACATGCTCAGGCTCAGCACCTAATACAGTAAAGAACACCTTGGCATGCGCTAAATCTGATGTAAGCTCAATACTTTGCAACGTAATTAAACCTAAGCTAGGACTACGCAACTCACGTGGAATAAGCTCGGCCAGGTCTCGCTGAATTTGATCAGCAAGACGCTGGTTACGATGCGGGCTAGATTTTTGCATTTATTTACGACTTAGAGCGAACGAGCTACTTCGGTAACTTCAAATACCTCAAGTTGATCACCTTCTTTAATCTCGTTGTAGCCTTTCAGTGAAAGACCACACTCAACGCCGGCACGAACTTCTTTAGCATCGTCTTTAAAGCGCTTCAGTGAGTCAAGCTCACCAGACCAGACAATCACGTTGTCACGTAATAGACGAACACTTGAAGTGCGTTTAACAATACCGTCGACTACCAAGCAACCTGCAATGGCGCCAACTTTAGATACCAAGAAGACTTGACGGATCTCAACCAGACCAGTGATTTCTTCTTTCTTATCTGGGGTCAACATACCGCTTAGGGCTAACTTCACTTCGTCAACAGCGTCATAAATAATATTGTGATAACGAATATCAACGCCATTGTTCTCGGCTAACTTGCGCGCTGCTGCATCTGCACGCGAGTTAAAGCCAATGATGACAGCCTTAGAAGCAACCGCTAAGTTCACATCCGTTTCAGTAATACCGCCCACAGCTGCATGAACAATTTGAACTTTAACTTCGGCAGTGGAGAGTTTTTGCAATGATTGTGACAAAGCTTCCTGTGAACCCTGAACGTCGGCCTTGATAATCAAAGGTAACAGCTTTGCTTCAACCGCGCCCTCTTCCATATTTTCCATCATGGTTTCGAGCTTGAATGCTTGCTGTTTAGCTAACTTCACATCGCGGAACTTACCTTGACGGAAGAGTGCAATCTCACGAGCCTTACGCTCATCAGGAACTACTTGCACTGATTCACCGGCAGCAGGAACTTCAGCTAAACCTTGGATCTCTACTGGAATAGATGGGCCAGCCTCATTACATGGCTTACCGTTTTCATCCATCATTGCACGTACGCGACCAAATGTAGAGCCTGCTAACAACATATCACCACGCTTCAGAGTCCCAGACTGAACTAGTACTGTAGCAACTGGACCGCGGCCTTTATCTAGGCGAGCCTCAATGACCAGGCCTTGTGCCGGAGCATCTTTAGGCGCTTTCAACTCAAGAACTTCAGCTTGTAAGAGGACATTCTCTAACAAAGCATCAATGCCTTCGCCAGTTTTTGCTGATACTGAAATAAATGGCACATCACCACCGTATTCCTCTGGAACGACTTGCTCAGCAACCAATTCAGTTTTAACGCGCTCTAAGTTCGCATCGGGTTTATCAATTTTGTTGATAGCCACAACAATTGGAACGCCACCTGCTACTGCATGGTGAATCGCTTCCTTAGTTTGCGGCATCACACCGTCGTCAGCAGCCACAACCAAGATCACGATATCTGTTGCCTTAGCACCACGAGCACGCATCGCTGTAAAAGCTTCATGACCTGGTGTATCTAGGAAGGTAATCATGCCGCGTGGTGTTTCTACGTGATATGCACCAATATGCTGAGTAATACCACCAGCTTCACCAGTAGCTACTTTTGCTGCACGAATCTTATCGAGCAAGGAAGTTTTGCCGTGGTCAACGTGACCCATTACGGTTACAACTGGTGGACGTGATAATAATTCAGCATCATGCCCAGTAATACCAAGATCCAAATCGGGATCATCTAATCTAGCAGCATGAGCTGTATGGCCCATCTCCTCAACGATAATCATTGCGGTGTCTTGATCGAGTACTTGGTTAATCGTTACCATCTGACCCATGCCCATCAAGAGCTTGATCACTTCCGCACTCTTCACTGCCATTGCATGAGCTAGCTCAGCTACAGTAATGGTTTCTGGAAC
>Ga0194041_10000010_pt1 | contig 71772 bp, 76 predicted proteins | sample JunL449m_MetaG_FD_160082 | JGI IMG/M metagenome (GOLD analysis project Ga0194041, IMG submission 160082) | Anoxic zone freshwater microbial communities from boreal shield lake in IISD Experimental Lakes Area, Ontario, Canada - Jun2016-L442-9m | ecosystem: Environmental > Aquatic > Freshwater >...
AAAATACATTTTAAGAAATGCAAAAAGTAATACTTAAAAAATTGATTAGCTTTTAACTATTGCCTTGAACAAACACAAACACTAGTACACTTGCAAACATGCTTACCAAGGAGGAATATATTGCACAGCTTAAAAGGAACATTACCTTTTACATTGGAATAAATGCAGCAGATAACTTTGCTGTAATTGAGGCAGGGGGACCCGAAGATATTTGGTTTCATGCTGATGATGCATCATCTTGCCACGTTGTTGCGGTTGTGCCAGAAGACATTGACCGAAAGGAGAAGCTTTGGATTATTAAATGCGGAGCGCGCTTAGTAAAGCAACATACCAAGAAATTTGTTTCAATGAAAAATTTGCCCGTTATTTGCACCGAGATTCAAAATATAGAAATGACGGACACTGCTGGAAAGGTCATTGTGGATCCAGCAAAAATTAAGACTGTTGTTGTCAAGTAGAGTTTAAATACATATAAAAAAATTTTTTTTATTGCACTGTGCTATTTGCAATCTATTATAGCTTGCAAACCAATCTTCTTGCTTTATCTAGTGCTTTTTTCAACATTGATTCTTCATATATTTCTCTTTGAAAACTTTCATATGATTCCTTGTCAACTATGAACAATCTATAAATTGTTTGAATTCGTGGAACTCGTGAAACAGACCTAAAATAGTTAGGGTTTTGCTGAATTATCTGCAAAAGAGGAACAGTTGACTTTTTTAGAGACAATGGAACTCCAACAGTTTCATCATATGCAAAGATGTCACGGATGGGTTGCACTGGAAACAAATAACTTTTTAACGATCCATCTGTTACTAGAGTTTCGGGATAAAGAGCTGTGATAACTTTTTTATACAACTCTTCTATGGTATCGTCATAGTTTATAGAAAGGTAGTTCTTCTGGTTATTTAGCCGTAGAAGCTCTATAACCAGATGAGTTTGAGTATTAATAACGGGGTTTTCTTTGTAGGAAAACATTTGATGACTGGTGCTATCAAATATTTTGCTTATACTTGTTTCAATTTTACCAATATTTTAAATTGAACGTTTAATGCTTTTTTCCTCTGGTTTTTCTTCCCTTGTACTTTCTTTTATTTGATTTTCCTCTCTTTGTTCTTCTCTTGCCTCCACACAATGAGTTTGTAAGTGATGCATTAATCATGTAAGTTGGTTCAACAGTTTTTATACCTTCTACAGGTGAAGCTGTTTGAGCAACAGTATATTCATTGTACGCCGCAAGACCGCCGCGCATCTTCCTTCTTTTTGTCATTTTTCTACGCTTTCCTCCAGCCATGACCATTTGTTGTTGATTTTGTTCGGGTTGTGGTAGTTGAGGCACCTTTACCTCTGTATCAAAAAATCCGCCAACTGTATCTTTGGCTTTTTCATACCCCTCTTCTAAATTTTTTGTAGCATCGTTAAATCCAGTTTGAACTCTTTCCCCAGCATTTGCAATTCCAGCCTGGGCATTTTGAACTAAGTTTTGCGCAGGAGGTTGCTCAGCAGTAGTTCCCGACCACTTAATATTTCTAATCTTGGCCGTTAAATTACTTGCTGCTGTTTTAATTCTTGTCGCAAGATTAGTAAACCAAGAAGGAGTTGACGAAGTTGGTTGTTCTGGCGCCATTGTACCATCACCACCTCGCATTTTCCTTGTTCCCTTTTTTGATTTAAGTTTTATATTCTTATGTCTTGGCATTATTAGTATATAATATTATAAGAAAATTATAATATTAATAAAGAGCCGTTGTTATTTTAACGAAAGATTTTACATCTTTGGTAAATGAATAAATCTTGAAAGCTCATAACCACCTAAACCACCCGCAACCTGGGCAATAATATAAGGCATTAAATCATTTTTATCCAATTTGCCAGCAGTCATCATTGCAATAGAAACCGCGGGGTTAAACATACCACCAGAGATGGGTCCACCAATGTAGACCGCCAAGGCTAAGGCTGCACCAATTGCTAAATAATTTCCAGTTGCAAAAATGATGTAAACAAAGAAGACTGTTCCTAAAAACTCAACAATGTACCTATTCATACTTATATATTCTATTGTGAAAAATTTCTATGTAATTGAAATACTTTAATATGTTGATCTTGGAATAGATCCCCATGAACACACCTGGCCATTTGTCAAGCTATGATTTTCAATTGCCCCCTTCTTTTTGGGCGCAACGCATCCTCCTGATCTAGCCCGCCTTAATGAAGTGCGTACCTCTGTAGGAAAATATGATTTTGTGGAGATGGGTGCCGCTGCGGGTAACCCAACCTTGTAACTAGACTTTCCAACAGCGTAACCCTTTTTAGCATCAACATACATTGATGATTGCATAGGTTGAATATAGTTGAAGTTTTGTGATACTTGATAACTGCGCCCTGCAGAGATTAAATTTTTTGTCACCGTTGGTGATATAAGCCGTTGCTCTGCTCTGCTAAGGAACTGTTCCTTAACTGGATAAGCCAATGATCTTCTATAATATGCCCTTGCATTTGTGTTCATATCTGCATATACTGGCTCCTGCATAGGATAGAACTGGGGGGGTGTAGGTCTAGTGCCAAATAAAACACCCATATTATTCATAGAAACTATTCCAGGATATTGATTTGTGCTTAAAGGTCCTTTAATAGGTTCGCGCAAATAGCCGCCAAATCCTCCTGATAAATTTAATGGAACTGCTCCTCTAGACATAAATACTTATATTACCAAGATATAAATATTTATACGATAAATGTTATTTTAAGCAAAACCTCTTCTAACGGCCCTGAATGCAACTTGAGAACCACTTGAATCATTGCCAACATTTGAATAATCATTGTAGTTTTTGTTGACAGATCTTTGCTTCAAATATCTAGTATAATCACTGCTGTCATACACATACTTAACATTGCATGAAGCGGGAGGGACGCCAGAACCGTCACAACGACTTTGAACAGCTCCAAATGCACCCTTTAATCCACTTAATCCTGGACGACTTTGGAATGTTTGGCAAGATCCACCACATGAATAATTGTCGCGGCTGAGAAGATCGCCAGCGTTATTAAGAGCGCGAAATGGCGTTACAGCTTTTGCTGGACGATTTCCTAAATTATTTACATAGCGCGTTGTATTCCACGCCTCTCTTAATAACAAACGATTAAGGGCAACTCCTTGCGTCTCAGAATTCACATTTGCGGGTTTAGGGGCAATGCCTCTAAGGCCACCTCCAAGACCGCCACCAATGGCCTTTGGCGCGCGAACTGTAACACCAGGAATTGGAAAATTAAATGGTAAAGCTCCTGATAAATTTATGCCAGTAGAAGTCATTATATATATTAGAGCAATAAAAAAGTTGCAGAAAAATTCTCGTTATCTAAAATTAATTTATCACAAAAGTATATAATGGGCGACCTTTCCATACTCTTTACTGCAATCATTTTTGTATGCATTGATTCGTTGTATTTAACACTTATGTCTTCCTATATGTTAAACCAGGTCAAGTCTGTGCAAGGCTCACCTCTTAAAATGAACTTTTTGGCCGCAATTATTTGCTACTTGTTCCTTGTTTTTGGCATCTATTATTTTATCATTAAACCCAAGAGATCCGTTCGTGATGCGTTCTTATTAGGTGTTGTCATTTATTCCGTCTTTGAGCTAACCAACCTAGCTATCTTTAAAAATTGGTCAATTTTAACAGTCTTGCTTGATACGTTATGGGGTGGAGTTCTTTTTGGTACAACCACCTATTTAATCCGCGCGCTAAAAGTATAGGCGTGCGTTTTTTGTAAATTACTTGTGATTTTTTGCCTACATTGATGTAGGGGAAAAATGTGTGAAAATAATTGCCTACATGAATGTAGGACAAATTAGGCAATTAAATGTACATTTGTTCCCTAGATATGTAGGCGGATGCAAACTTTTTCAAATTTCCAAGACTTTATTTGTAAAAGTGATTTTGGACATTTATTTTTGTCCATTTTTGAATTCTGAAAATACTTTTGGGAATTTTTTTCTTTGTGTTTTTGAAAAAGTGACTTGAGAGCATAATGCTCTAAATTCCAATTTTATAATTTAAAATTTGTTATTGCAATATTTTTTGCAAAAATTAGATCTTTGTAAAAAAAAGATTTAGGGATATCTTCCGTTGCTTATATATCAACGAATGTCAATAATTTCGTCCCCAAAAATCCCTTTAAAATATACATGCGATACATGTGACTATACAACGTGTAATAAAAAAGATTATCGCAAACATTTGCTAACCAATAAACACAAAAATTTACATATGTCAATAGATTTCAACAAAAAATCCCAAGAAATCCCCAACCATTTTGTTTGTGAATGTGGAAAAATATATAAAGATCGTTCTGGTTTATGGAGACATAAGAAAAAGTGCATAAAAGATGAAAATGAAGATGATGAGGACGAAGAAGATTCTCCAGGAAAAAATAAAATTATTATGAACATAATTAAACAAAATCAAGAGTTCAAAGATCTTATTATAGAGCAAAATAAACAAAATCAAGAGCTACAAAAACAAATGTTGGAAATTGTGGGTAAACCAAATGTTACAAATAATTCTATTGTAAATTCAAAGGTAGTCAATAACTTTAATTTAAACATGTTTCTCAATGAGACGTGTAAAGATGCCATGAATCTAACAGATTTTATTGAATCATTAAAATTAACTTTGGCGGATTTGGAGACGACTGGAAAACTTGGTTATGAAAAGGGTATATCACAGATTTTTATTAATGGTTTAAAACAGTTGGATGTAACCAAAAGGCCAATACACTGCACAGATACTAAAAGAGAAAAATTACACATTAGAGATAAAGATGCATGGGAAACAGATCAGGAAAAGGAAAAAATTAGAAAAGCCATAAAAAATGTTGCAAACAAAAATATGAATCAAATATGTGATTGGATTAAAGAAAACCCAGATTCCCAGTCTTATTTACAAGGTGAGTCCAAATATAATTCAAAAAAGAATGACCAATACTTGAATATTGTTCTCAATGCTACTGGAGGGAAGACGCAAGACGAGGAAGAAAAGAAAATAAATAAAGTTATAACCGTTATTGCAAAACATGTAGAAGTTGATAAGGAAGCTTCGTGATTTTATTTCATTTCAATTAAATAGTTGGAATGAAATAGTAGTGCTTTTTTTTCAGTGTTTATATTTTTGTTTTTTAGACTTGGATTTAGAACCAGATTTAGATCTTGTAAAACGCCTACCTTTTTTCAAAAGTTTCTTAGTTTTTAATTTACGTTTTTTGCTTTTTTTGCCTTTTTTTCTTTTTACATTTATACCCATAGCTTCCGTATCTGTTGCAGACATACTTGTAATGCTAATTTCTTCTAATACAGAACTCCTATAACTGTCGTCTAATAGTCTTCCTAAAGATTGAGAAGTCTTACTGGTTGGACTGTAACGCAGTTTAGTTATAAAAACTAAACTTTTTAATTGGGCGTCACTTGGAGTACTTGAAATAGTTGCAGCTTTATCCAACAAATATTTAAGGTTTTCTACATCTAATCTTTCGTTTTTTGCGGAAGCATGAGATCTTTTACTTTGCCAAAATGAAGATGATGGACGTTCCCCTGTTTGACTTGAAAATTTTTGGTCCTCTGGAAAACTTGAATCTAATTGCGTCTCTCCCCCACTATTAGTTCTTACTAATGGCGCAAATTCAAGGTATTTTATTTTGCCAAAATCTGTCATTTCAATTCCAGGAGGAGATTCCTCTTTTTTATGTTGTTTGTTTGCTTGTTCTTGATTCATTGTATATAGTAAAAAAAGAAAAATATATTTTTATAAATATAAATACAATTTACAAAATTCTTAGTTTTAATGGTCTGTAATAACACGCGATGCTACATTCATTGTCAATAATTCTTGGAACAACAGCTTGCATGCATAAGGAATTTCCACATAAGCAAAGTCTGTGCGATTGTCGCACGTTCTGCAATGATGAATGTGAACCTGATCATTGTAAGATGCAATAAGACCACACTTTCTGCAAACGTGCACTGAATATTTATCTGAGGCATCATACATGCGTCCTCGCGTAAATCTAGCCGCACCATGCGAGATCATACAATCTCTCTCCATCTCTCCAAACCTTAGACCACCATCACGTGACCTACCTTCAGCAGGCTGTCTCGTTAAATTGACCATAGGTCCAATGGAACGACTGTGCTGCTTGTCAGTTACCATGTGCTTCAAACGCTGATAGAAGACGGGACCAATGAAGATGTTTGCCTCAAGTTGTTCACCAGTGAGTCCATTGTAAAGCAGATCATTACCATTAGACTCATATCCAAGACTAAGTAGCTTCTTGCAAATATCTTTTACGTCTAGATCACCAAAACTGGTTCCATCGCCAAAGAGTCCAATCTCCACGAGCACCTTGCCAAGAACAGTCTCCTTCAACTGACCAATTGTCATACGAGAAGGAATTGCATGAGGGTTAATAATAATATCAGGGCGCAGACCGTTCTTGGTAAAGGGCATATCCTCCTCGGGAATAATATTTCCAACAGTACCCTTTTGCCCGTGTCTAGAGCTGAACTTGTCGCCAATAATGGGGCGTCTAACCGCGCGAATGCGTACCTTGGCAAAATTGTAACCATCTCCATTGCGATCAATGTAGTTCTTGTCTACATAGACCTCTTCGGTGGTCCTGTAAATCTTGCTCTGGTCCTCAAACTTCACCAACTTAGTGTGATCATTGCGATTCTCCTTGATGGGAGTCACCTTGGCAATAATTACGTCGCGATTTTCAATCAACGTATTCTCAGGCATGACACCCTTACTGTTCACCTTGTTGTAGTTGGCAAATTTCATTCCCTTTGTCTTGGACGCATCAGGCTTGCAGCGAACCTCCTCATCGCCATTAATCTTTTGCTTGTCCTCGTCTTTTTCGGTGTGGTAAATGGTCGCTTGGAAAAGCCCACGATCCAATGAACCTTTATTAACAAGGAGCGAATCCTCTTGATTGTAGCCAGTATGGGTCATAATAGCGACAGTGATGTTGCAACCAGATGGAATCTTGTCAAGTTTAATCATGCTCATGATTCGCGTGTCAACAAGTGGTCTTGTAGGATAGTTGAGTACATATGCAGTCTTATCCATGCGTTCTTGAAAATTTGTCACATAGACACCCATTGCCTGCTTACCCATCGCGCATTGATAAGTATTTCTGGGAGACTGGTTATGCTCAGGATAAGGAATGCAAGATGCTAGAACACCGAAAATGGTACTTGGATGAATTTCACAATGAGTGTAATGGTAGACTTTGTCGCCCTTTTGTAAAAGGTCAATGGGCTTCACAGAGATCATATTCAAGTTCTGCTCCTCTGGGTCAATGTACTCAATCACTGCCTCGGGAATACGACAATCTGTTAGCAAGTCATTCCAACACAAATCGCCACTCTTTAGGCCATTAATGACCGCATCTGTTAAAAGGATATTATTATCCTTGATGCGCAAAAGCGGGCGGGTAAGACGACCGCTGTCATTACAAACACGAATCTCCTTAGATTTGTAGTCAAAGATGATGGATGTATAAATGTTGATGATACCCTTGGCCTTCTTCTCCTTTAGCATCTGGTATAGTCCTTCAGGGTCATTGGCGATGCCAATCCACGCACCATTTACAAAGACCTTTACTTTACCAAACATTTCAATTGGTGTTAGCCCTTGAATGTCTGCAATGTGAGGTGCAATGTATTCATAAATGGGCATACTATTAGAGTAAATTGTCACATGAGTCATATATGCCAAGTTTTTTACAATACCAACGGAAGCTCCTTCAGGGGTATTGTGAACAATGAGACCATCTGTCAGGCAAAATCTTCCACGTTTATCGTGCAGTTGCCATCCAACATAAGGACCAATTCCTGTTTCTACTAAGTTAAATTTACTAGACATAAACGATTTACTCCTTAAAAGCTGCGTTTTGTTTTCTATAGATACTAGTTTTTTGCGCAGAAGAAGTGTTGGAATTTCGCAGATTCTATGCCCTGTAATTGTTAGTTCTTTGTAAGTACTAAATTTTTTCTCTCTACTTTTTTCATCTGTCCATTGGCTTCTGCCTTCTTTAACTCCGCATGAAAATCCAAGAGACATTGCCAATGTATAAGCGTCATCAATTATTCTATAATTAGCAGGTCCTTGACAAATGCGAATTTCACGACCTTGTGCACGAACCGAGCCGTCTGTGTCTATCAATCCTGCCAAAACCTTCAATCTCGTATCTCTATCATTTGTGAGATATTCATTTGGAATGTGTTTATTATTTAAAAGGTTGTATTTGCGGAGATATTTTTTAAGAGGCGCTTCTTCTACTCTGTTGCATAATCCAGCGACTCCTGCTTCTTGATTTTTCTTAGAAACAATTGAAAAGCTATATCTTTTGTTCTTTGTTACTGTCGCCCCATTTTCTTCCGCCCATTTTTCCCAATAAGCTAGTGTCTCAAAATCGGTCTTGTAATTCAATGCAAACCCAGCTCCATTACTGAGACCATCACCGAGCCACATACCAAGCAAATAAGGATCCATTTCTACATCTTTTTTGGTCCAATGAATACCCTCTACTTTGAACAAGACTAAATTGTCTTTTGTTGATTTATTCAACTTTAAATATTTCTCAATCGTTATATCCAAAGTGTCATCATCGTTAAAACTATTTACAAAATCTTCAGCATCAACCAAAGAGTTAAAATATTTTTCCTGAAACTTTAATTCGTTGCGATTCAAAAACTCTACAATATGAGTATAGTTTCTGTCTTTTCTATTTGATTTTCTAATAGATTTGTGACCCCTTATCTTGAGGGTTAGAATATGATTATCCGTTACGCGATGTTTCATAAAGTTGTCTTTATCTGGAATAACATCATACATATTCTTCAACCCAGAACAGGTTGTACGCACCGTAGTAGGATTTCCCAAATCATCAATAAGAACATCGTCAATTATTATGTCTCCTGCCCGCTTGATAGAACCATCCCACATTAAAATTTGTGTTTCAGGATCAAAACATTCTGCAGGACACAAGAATCCCCAAGAGGTGTTGTGCAGTTTGCGAGGTGGAATCAACTTTCCACTTTTATCAGTGGGAGTTGAAATTCTGCGCAAATGACTAAGACTTGACACATATGTCAAACGGTTAAGCACCTGTGCAACACCGACCTTGTTACTATTGGTGTGCTTAATACCAAAGTCACCAGTTGCTAGAGCGCGCTTCAAGCCATTTTCAATGGTAGTGCTCTTGATAATCTTGTAAATATTTGTCTGGTTGACAATGCTCTCGTAGTCGTCAGTGGAACGCCAAGATCCCGTGTTAATCTCACGAATAATCTGCTTCTCCATATCTTTAACCAGCTTGTTGAAATAGTTGCGGAACAAATTGTTGAGAAGAGTTCCAGTAAGATCAACGCGCTTGTTCAAATAGGAATCGCGATCATCCATCTTAATCCATTCAAAGCTAGCCTGAAGCATCTTATTCGCCATGTAGCCAAGGAAATAGGTTTTCTCAGCTACATTGTGACAATGTGGGAACAAGTCATTGCTCAAAATGTCCAGGGTAAACTCGTGCTTCTTCTTGGCGCCCGTCTCCTTGTCCATGTTAATAGGCGTATACATGACGTAGCTAGTAATGTGCTTAATAGCATCCTCCTGAGTCATGCACTTGTTGGCATCAATAATGGACGCTTGGAGGCTAGCAACCATGTCGCGGTGCTTGTCATTCTTGATGTCCAACAAAATGTACTCGCAGATGTTGCGATCAGTTAGTACACCTAGAGCGCGAAATACAATGAAGAGAGGAATGGGTTGCTTCACTCGCGGCATTTGAATACAAATGGGAAAGCCAAAGCCGTTGTTCTTGGATGAAATGGTCATGCTGATTTGCTTGGGTGAAATGCACTTGAAATCGGGAACAGACTTGATCTCTGCCTGCCAAGAATACTTTGTATTGTTTTTGGCGACATTGAAACAGTAGACGCGATTTTCTGCGGCACGCTCTTGACCAAGAACAGTCTTCTCAGAGCCGTTGATAATAAAGTACCCTCCAGCATCAAATCTGCACTCTCCAGTGTGAACATTGTCTACGTGCTTGTATTGGTTGAGAACGCAAATGCTGGAACGCAACATGATCGGGAGCTTGCCGATGTGGATCTTTGGCAGAGTCTTGTAAAATGTTTGCACGCTTTGCAGGTTCTCGCCAGAACGTACCACATATTTGATGTTAATGTCAACGGTCATGGCCGATGCATATGTGAAGTTGCGAAGACGAGCTTCTTGGGGAAACATTAACTTGATTGCGCCGTTGTTTTCATGAATCTGTGGGCGATAAATATTGAAATTCTCAAAGGTGACGAATAGTTCCAACGAATGCAGACCAGTTTTTGGGTCTAGGTCCTGCTCAGATGCAATATGCACAGGATTGAACATTTCTATAGTTTTAATAATTTGGTGGCTGACAAAATTATTATATGATTCTAATTGGTGACGAACCAGCCTCTCCAAGTGCTGATCCTTGAAATAGGACTCAATGACAGTCCATGGAGTTTCTATATATTGATCGTTTTCAATGTCAAACTGCTTATTCTCCATTGTACTGCTTTTATGCAAACTAGGGTTTTCACTGATTGACATCATTTGGTTAGTTATTATACATTTCAATTATTTTTTTAAATTGTTTTAATAGAGAATTAACATTTTAAACAACTACATACCATCGGTAAATGAAAGTTTATATCTGGATTTTTCTTCTACTTTTGTCCTTTTTCCTAAAAAAATAAAATATTTATTTGCCAAAGCATATTGCTTGGGTTTTTTATTCTTTAATACTTTTAAACGAACATACATAATCATACCTACTTGCCATATACGCTTATGTGTATATTTTTTATTTTTGTATAATTTTTCTAATTTATTAATAGTATTTTTAACATCTTCTATTGTTGTATATTTTATATTTATTGTGTCTTTTGGATTTTTGTCAATGTACACATCAAAAGATTTCTTAGGGTTTTCTGGATTAAATAAAAATTGGGTTTTTATTTTAGTTTTACGAGTTTTATTTTTAATGGTTTTATTTTTTTTTGTATTATATTTCATAAAATACAATAATATTTTATTATTTTAATAGGGGTAAAATATAAAAATTGTTATAGACAACCAATATTTTAAAGTGAATTTATAATTTGTTCTGCAATTGCAACATATATTATAATTGCAAATGATATAAATGCATAAATAGTATTATTATCAAGGTAAATACACAAATGACAAGGCCTTCAATTAACGAAAGAAACAAGCGCGCATTACAGAGAAAATATGGGAATGCAAATAAAACGGCCAACCAAGTAAACATATATAATTCATTTTTGGAAAGCATGGACAAGAAACAACGAGAACAAACTGAACGCGTTGATCAGCTTGATAAGATTGTTAATAAGACTGATGATGTTTGGCCAAGAAATCAGCCAATCACACATGATGCAAATTCTAATCAAGTTGCTTCAAAAGATCATATTGATTTAATTTTGAAGAAAATCTTGGAGAAATACACCGATTTTGGTTTTAATAATGAAATGTTTAACGGCACAACTCATGAGGATAATATTATTTCAAAAATGGAAACAAATAATCCAAATTTGTATGAGAATAACCCAAAAGATTCCAGTGTTCACGATGATAAAGAACTTGCAAATGCAGCTCATATTCTATTAAAAATTAGAGAAAAGCATGCAAAGACCCCTCCTCTTAATATAGAACGAATTGCAACTCCAAATATAGAGCGGGAAAAGGTAGATATAGATGTGGAAATTGCAGGATTGGATGATTTACTAACGCTAATAAATGACTATCCAGACGATGTAACAAAAGAATACAACATAAATATTACTGCTTTGCATAAGATTAAGGGTCCATTAAATGATTTGAATAACATGGTTGGAATGAAAAAGTTGAAAGAATCGGTTGTTGATCAGATTATCTATTATTTGCAGGACTTTCATAAACCTGATTCTTTATTGCCTGTTTCTACAAATGTACCTTTACCAATTAAAGCGGTTCAACCAGGTGATACCAAACCCAATTTTAAAGTAGATCAAAGTGGCGGAGGATGCTGTAGTCAAGAATATAATAAGAAAGATTCTAAGAAAGATTCTAAAAAGGAGTTAAAGATTGATACAAAGAGTGAGACAGGCGATTTTATGCATACTGTTATTTATGGTTCTCCAGGAACTGGAAAAACTGAAATTGCCAAGATCATTGGACAAATTTTTTCCAACTTGGGGGTCTTGTCCAAGGGGTCCTTTAAAAAGGTTACTCGTAGCGATTTAGTTGCAGGATATCTAGGCCAAACGGCCTTAAAAACCAGAGACGTCATTAAGGAGGCACTTGGAGGTGTTCTATTTATTGATGAAGCGTATGCACTTGGAAATAGCGAAAAACGCGATAGTTTTTCAAAAGAATGTATAGATACTTTGTGCGAGGCATTAAGCGACCACAAAGCAGATCTCATGGTGATTATAGCTGGTTATGAGGGAGAATTGAATGAATGTTTTTTCAACTATAACCAGGGTCTAAATTCCAGATTTACTTGGAGATACAAGACTGACGATTATACAGCAGAGGATATGTGCAGAATATTTACAAAGAAAATTGCTGATTATGGATGGGAAGTTGCCGAGGGTGAGAATATAAATCCGCCATGGTTTGAAAAGAAAATGGACTATTTTAAGTATTATGGGCGTGACATTGAAACCTTACTGGCAAAAATTAAAATTGCACATAGTAGACGTGTATTTTGTAAATCAAAAGATACAAAGAAAAAGCTTACCATGAAAGATTTAGAAAAGGGTTTTGAAATTTATTTGAAGAATGAAGAGGTGAAGAGTAGAAAAGAGAACGCGGAAATGAAGACAAAATTGTATGGTCTATACGTTTAAAGCAAATGCAAATGTAAATGCAAATGCAAATATAAAACATATTTGAATTAACACCTGTAAATTCTAATGTGTTGTAATCGTGGAATTGTTTTTTATATTTATATTAATGTCAAACGATACTAGAAAAACAAAAACTATTCAAATCAATCCAAGTTATTTGCAAACGTCTGGTGGAGGTGGAACTAGGAAAAACTATGAAAAAAAGTCAAAACCAGTACCGTTAATTAGCCCAAATACATTAAAAAATAAATTACTAAGGCGTATTAAAGAACACAAAACAAATGAAATGATTGCTTTAGACAATTCAAAAATTCAGAGAGGAGGCAAAGCAAAAAATGAAAAACAGGCAACCAGTACAGATCTAGGAAAATATACGGATGAATTTTATCAATCCATTGATTATTTATCCAATTTGGCAAAAAAACAAAAAGATGAGAAAAAACTGCAACAAAAACGTGAAACTTTGCATCGTCAAACAGTTAAAAATTATGCATCTCCCTCTTATTTATCAAATAATGTCCATGTAGAATTAGAGTTACCAGATTCATTAAAAGAACCAGTAATCTTACCTTTTCCACAAGCAAACGCAAATGTACGTTTAAATTACAGACCTTTAGAAGATGTGCCATACGGTTGTTTAAAAGGTGGCGTTAAGCCGTGTTATAAAACGTGGGCACGAACACAACGCAATAACTCTAATATTTTGACTGTTCTACCAACCCAAATGCAATCCGCGTATTATCCAACGCAAACATATATCCAACCACAACGTTCAATATCATTTAATCAACAAATTCCTGCAAATAGTCAAATGACGAGGGAAGAACGTTTAAACCTAATTAAGAAAAAGATTCAATCTTTGGAAAGGCAGGAAAAAGTCGCAATTCAAACAGAAGCCAAGACTGCATTTGCACCTGCACCTGCACCTGCACCTGTAATAAATGTAAATACTGCTGCCATTCAAACAATTCCACCAATAATTGCAAATCCAGATTTTGCAGAAGACCTAGACCTAGATCTAGATTTAGATATGAATATAAATGCTAATAATGAAGGACCTATGTCTACGTCTACGTCTATGCCAATACCTAGCGAAGGATTTGAATTAAGAGATTTAATTACTGGAGAGGAAGAAGAAAAAAATCCAGCAAAAATGTTTATTAAGAAAAACAAAGAGGTAGAGCTTAAAAAACCAGAGCCAACAATTGAGGTTCTCGTTCCAAAGAAAAAGATAATTAAAAAGACCATTCGTAGAAAGCATACGGTGGGAAAATCCAAAGTGCATAGAAAGGTTGGCATTTTATTGAAAGATCGTCATACTAGAAAAAAGGTTATTGCTGCACACAAAGAGTTAAAAAAAACACCTATTAATGAAGTTAAAAAATATTTGCGAGATAAATGCCTATTAAAAGTAGGAAGTATTGCTCCATCGCATATTTTACGAAAAACTTATGAGGCTGCTATGCTTTCAGGTGAAATTAGAAATATTAATAAAGATACATTGGTTCATAATTTTTTAAATAATACAGATGGTGAATAATCAAATAATCAAAAATAAAAATAATATTTATGTAAATTAGTAATGGAAACTACAAAAAATAATTTACCCAATGATGTTAAAAAATTTTTTAATGGATTAAGTGAATATTTAAATACAAAACTGCTATACTATGGCAGTGTTCAAAGAAAAGATTATTTTCCAGGAAAGAGCGACATAGATGTAGATATTTTTACAGATAATGTAAATAGTACTATTAATAAAATGCAGCATTATCTTCGTGCAGAACGCAAAAAATTTAAAAAATTTGTGTGGATAGTAAACCACAATAACCATTTTACGACAGGATACAAGATATTTTACAAAGATCCTAGTGGAAAGTTTAATGCCGAATTTTCTATTTATGATGAAAAATACAAGGAAGATATTTTAAAGGAACATTTGGGAAAAATTGTTCTACCTTTGCATGCAACCTGCTTATTAATTATTTTAAAATTTTTATACTATAAGTTGTCGTTAATGAATTACGACTATTTTAAATATTTAAAAAGGAAAATTTTAACGTTTTTTATTGGCAAACCAGATGACATGTTTATTGTTTTAGACCAGAAATAGATGCAAAAATATGTAAAGAGAGTTTAAATTAAAATAATATAAAGTTATACATTTAATATTATTAAATTGCTTTTATGACAGAAGAATATCCAAGAATAGCAGTAATTTATACAGGAGAACCTAGAACTATTAAAACAGTAATAGATCACTTTGTTAAAAATGTTTTAACAAATAAAAATGTACATGTATTTTCTGTATTGGAAACAGGCAAGTATGCAGAAATAGAAAAACTGTTATTAGAAAAGATGGGAGAACATATTAAATCAATTAGCTGGTTTAATAAAATAGAATTTGCATGGAATATTTTAAAAAACTCTACATTGCAAAATATGCAAATTGAAGATCGTTGGAAACGTTATTTAGCTGATAGTGGATCTATGATTGAATATTATCAATTATATATGGCACAAAATAAGGTGTTAGAATATGAAAATAGAGAAGGAGTTAAATATGATTACATATTGCGAATTAGACCAGATACTATAATAACTCGCCCTATAAATTTTAATTTTTTAAATATGGACGCTGACACAATTTTGCAAAGACTCGGTCTAATTTCAGAAAAAACTGGAGACACGTGTCTTCATTCAAAACAAAATATAACAATTTTTATGAATTCTCTTATAGATGAACGCAGAATGAATTGCGAAAACATTGACAATAATTATGAAAATGATAATTACATATGTGCTCTATTAGAAAAAAATAACGATGATTTTTCATGGTTATTAAATCAAGAAGAAAATTCTAGTCTTTCCAATACAATTATTGCAAATAAATTACATAATTTTATAAAAACTGGAAACTATGTTCTCACATTTCGTGTAAATGTAATTTATTTTATGAATAGAAAGTATTTTGATAGCATATCTCAACTAGGCATAAAATATGGAACATACAATTTAACAAAAGAAAGTTACTATTGGTTTAATTCTGAGTCTCAATTTCAAAGTAGTTGCATTCAAAACGAACTGCACATTTTTAATACCCATCGCGAGCTTGAAGGAAGAAGTATATGTTCTTATGAACCTGAACAGTATTATGATGCAAATGGAGAGTTATTAGATACCAATGTATTCTTTTTTCTTAAACGATCGTAAATATCTATCAAAGGAAGTTAAAGATATAACACTATGTATTATATTGTTTTACAATACATAATGGCTCTTATCAAGGACTATTTTTTAAAGACAAATCAGTACATACAAGAATATGGTCAAAATACTATATTACTAATGCAAGTGGGGGCTTTTTTTGAAGTATATGGGTTAAAAGAGTCTAATGCAAGTTCTTCCTCTATTACTGGAAGTAAAATCCAGGATTTCTCAAGGATATGTGATTTGCTTGTAGTTGAAAAAAAAGTGTGTGTAGGTCCACATGAAGTTGTCATGGCTGGATTTAAAGACTTTATGTTGGAAAAATACGTGAAAAAAATTCAGGAAGCAGAATTTACGGCGGTTGTTTATGTGCAGGATCAGCAGGCCAAGAACACAACGCGCAGCCTCTATGGAATATTTTCTCCAGGGACATATTTTGCCGCAGATTCTCAGCAAATAACCAACAATATTGTCTGCATTTGGGTGCAGACTGTTGCTACGACGTCTTTCATGAAAAACTCACCTACATCTATCAAGGGTGCAAATAAGCGAGTTTATGTCGGCGCGGCAAATATTGATATTTATACTGGGAAGACAAATATTTTTGAATTTACGGAGCAATATATTGATAACCCAACTACATTTGATGACCTGGAGAGATTTATATCCATTTATATGCCTAGCGAGGCTATTTTGATAACCAATTTGCCGCAAAAAGAGGCGGAAAATATTGTGAACTATGCAAATATTCAATGTGGTATGGTTCACATGGTAAATTTGGAGGCTCCAGAATCGTCAGTTGCAAAGACGCGCGCTAAAAACTGCGAAAGGCAGGTGTATCAAAAAGAGCTATTGGAGCGTTTTTACAAAATAGATGATTTTCAAGTGTTTATGCAGAATTTCTACGAATACACAATTGCCGCGCAGGCGTTTTGCTATCTATTAGATTTTGTCTATCAACACAATCCAGGATTGGTTAATAAGTTGGAGGAACCAATTTTTGAAAACTATAGCCAGCGTCTTATTTTGGCTAACCATTCTTTAAAACAATTGAATATTATTGACGATAATAACTATAAAGGCAAATACTCGTCTGTTGCAAAGTTTTTAAACATTTGTTTCACGCCGATGGGGAAGCGTCAGTTTAACTATGTTTTTTTAAATCCAACAATGGATTGCGTCATGTTAAACCGAGAGTATGAGATGACGGACCATGTTTTAAGTCAATACGCAACATATGAATCCGTTATTGAAGAGCCATTAAAGAGTGTAAAAGATGTTTCCAAGCTTGTGCGTCAAATTGTTATGCGGAAAGTGACGCCTAAAGGGTTATATCAGTTTTACAAGAATTTGGGCACAATCAAGACTATTTATTGCGCTTTAAAAGATGATGCAAAATTTATGGAATATATGAATCATTATTCTAAAGAACCTGCGCACATTGATCAACTATGCGACAAGTTTACATATTTTTTTGATAAGCACTTTTGCATGTCATTGTGTCAAGATATAGACGGATTTCAAGGATTTGAAACTAATTTTATTAACCGCACTATTGATGCTAATTTGGACAAGAATATGCAGACTTTTATGGAGTCAACGGATGCATTAGAAACGTGTAAAAAATATTTGAATGGCCTTGTTAGCAAATTTGAAAAGAGCAAGTCAAAGGCAAAAAAAATCACAAAGAAGGAAACTATAAATGCAGATGCTAGCGAAGAGAATGAATCCACTACAGATTATGTCAAGATCCACGAAACAGAAAAAAATAATTTCACGCTGTTGTCTACTAAACGCAGATGCAAGATCTTAAAGGAACAACTTTCAATAAACCCAGCATCAGTTTGCAACCTTTCATACATTTCATCCTTTACAAAGGAAGAAACAGCATTTGAGTTTAAAAATTCGCAGGCATACATTGAATTTGCGGAACAAAGCGCTGCAAATAATATTATAACGAGTTTTCAACTTAAAGAGCTCTGTAAGAATGTCTCCACCATTAAGGTTCAAATGAAGGATATCATTACTGGTGTTTATGGTACCATTGTTGAAAAGTTGGAACTTTATAAAGACGATATTTCTGTAATTATTCAGTTTATTGTAAATGTAGATATGCTTTTTTCAAAGGCTAGTTTGGCAAAGAAATACGGATACTGTCGTCCTGTTATTGATGAGACTGCGGAGAAGTCGTTTATTAATGTGCACGGGCTCCGTCATTGTCTTATTGAACACTTGCAAAAGGATGAGCTCTATGTTGCTAATAATATTGCGCTAGGATGTGGAGAAGATGGAATTATGTTGTATGGGACAAATGCTGTTGGCAAGACTAGTTTTATTAAGGCAACGGGAATAGCAGTTATTATGGCCCAATCTGGTTTGTATGTTCCAGCTGCGTCCTTTGTTTATAAACCATATAGCTATATTTTTACTAGGATCTTAGGAAATGACAACATATTCAAAGGTTTATCCACATTTGCAGTGGAGATGAGCGAGCTACGTACTATTTTAAGATTGGCAAATAAGAATAGCCTTATTTTGGGCGATGAACTTTGCTCTGGTACAGAGAGCATTTCTGCTACAAGTATTTTTGTAGCAGGAATATATAAATTGCATCAGGTTGAAAGCAGCTTTATCTTTGCCACACATTTGCACGAGATTATTAAGTATGAGGAGATTACTGGGTTGTCGCGACTGTCTTTGAAGCACATGTCAGTGGTTTATGACAGGGAAAAGGATATGCTTATATACGACAGAACTCTACGCGATGGGCCTGGTACAAACATGTATGGATTAGAGGTTTGCAAGTCGCTTAGTTTGCCAGATGATTTCTTAGAAATGGCAAATAATATACGCATGAAATACAATCCTCAATCAGCAAGCATTTTGGCATTAAAAACAAGTCATTATTCAGCAAAAAAGGTGATGGGTTTATGTGAGAAATGCGGCGAAACCATGGGAACTGAGGTGCATCATTTGCAGCATCAACATGTGGCAAATGCAGATGGACTTATTCAAAGCGAAGATTTAGGTATGTTTCATAAAAATCATCCTGCAAATCTAATGACCTTGTGCGAAAAATGTCATTTAGAGTTTCATTCAACAAAAGATGAAGAAAAGGGTGAAAAGAAAAAAATGAACAAGCGAGTTAAAACAAGCAAGGGTACAAAAATTATGTCCATATAATATATAGATTTATGTCTAGGAAAACAATAAAAAGACGTCGCCATATTACAAAGAAAAGAGCAAATATTAGAAGGAAGAAGCAACAAACTAAGCGAGTTAAAAATTCTAGAATAAAAAAGGGTGGTGCTCCAACCCAAACTAGAGGTTGGAGTGGTTGGGCTAGTACTTATGCACCTGGATACACAAAGCACTTGCAAAATGCAGCAAAAGGGACTGCACTTTCTCAACAAGCTGTACAAACACTAGGAGAGAATGCTGAGACTATTGATCAATTGCAAACAGCATTTGTAGCCGTACAAAGACAAGTAGATAATCAACTAGTAAAGTTTAAAGCAAAAAAGGAAGAAGATCTGCTTAAAAAATTTCAAAAAGAGTGCAATGGTGATCCTAGATGTGTTGTAGAAAAACAAGCTGAATATTTGGCAAAAGAACAGGCTGAAAATATGCGAAGAATTGCGGCAAATGACGCATTCTGGGCTAGTCTTGTTAGAATGGATTCATCTCTTCCTGAATATACAGGATTGACCAATATAGAACTGTTTACTGCAATAGTTGATAGTTGGGAAGAAATTGAAACAAAAACAGCTTTAATATCAGCAGTAAAATCATATTATAAATGTCCTGGACCAAATACTCCAGAAGCATTATTGAAGTGCTTTAAACAAAAGGCGGATGAAGTATTTAAAAGAGCAGTTAATAAATTTGAATCCAAAATGCATGAATATGTTGACCAATATTTGACTGGAAATGCATCAAATAGAGCAAAAGCTGGTGTAACTATGGCAGCAAATGCATTTAGAGCTGCACCTGGTTATGCATTGCAAAGTGCAAAAGGTTTGTCTCAACAATCAAGATCAAGTATAGAACCTGCATTTGAACAAGTTAAAACTATGATGCCACAGACGCACCATCAACATATTGACAAAATGAAAGATTTCTTGTTACAGCTACATGATATTGCGAGTAAATTGACAGGACTTCAAGCAGAAGTTAGTTCTATGGAACAAGCAGCAGCAGAAGAAGATAGTGGTGATGGATTTGAAGATGCATTAGAAGAATAATTATAAATTACAAAAGAATCTATAATTATTTTACAAAAGTATAGCAGTGTTTAACGCTTCTTGTATGTTTTTTTGCCAGCCTTTCTTCCTCTGCGCTTGCCAGTCAAACGCTTAAGGCCCTTGTTGACACCAGAAAATAGCATTCCTGTGCTCTTTTTGAGCGTCTTCCAGATGGTAGACACACCAGACTTAACAACGGGAATTGTCTTCTTGCCAACAGTGGTGACGGCAGAACCAACAGCCTCAGCACCACTTGTAACAGCAGGAATAATTTTCTTTGTAGCAGATGAGATCTTCTTGTAGCTCTTCTTAAGCATGCCGCCTCTGCGCTTATGTTTACGAACGTGAGAAACCATTATACAATATAGATATAAAATATTTATTTTATATTTATTTTAGTCACACATTTTGCATTTTCTTGTCCACCTAATTTATGGACGCATCTCTAATTTCAAGTTTTACAAATTTTCTAAAGGAAAATTACCTAAATATTATTATTGCATTTGTCATTATTTTGGGCGTGCTTATTATTTTTAGCATAAAAGGATGGAAGTTGGATACTACGCCTAAAAATCTTGTTTTAATACAAGAAGTTACAATGGAGAGCATGCAAAATAACAACCCAACAGAAGAATTATTAGGAAAAAATAAAATAGAATATGCGCAAGGAGACGATTTAGACACATTAAAAGAACTAAATAAAATGAATATGACACCAACAGATGGGTTCTGTGAACAATATCGCGGCAACTCTGGCGAGCTTGAAAAGGCATGCAATGAATTGACGGAAAGCAATTGTAACGAAACCTCTTGTTGTGTTTTAACAAGTTCAAAGGGAACTAATAAATGTGTTGCTGGAGGAATTGACGGCCCAACTTATAAAACAGACGGAAAGGGAAATTTGATAACGCATGATTATCACTATTTTCAAAATAAATGCCATGGAAAAGGTTGTCCTTTGGTTTAAATAAAAAAATTGATTTAGGCTTAAAGAATATTAAGAATAATATCCACAACTATTGTATACGAAAGATGATAATCCCAATTAAGTGCTTTACCTGCGGAACTGTGATGGCTGACAAGTATGTTTACTATTGCGAAGAGGTTCGTCGCATTAAACGATCCAAGGGTTTGGATGTAGACAAGGTCCTTTACTTGACAAAGGAGTTTAGTGAAAAGACTGCGGAGGGGGAGGTTTTAGATGAAATTGGGCTTAAGAAGATGTGTTGTCGCAGACATATGCTTACTCATGTTGACATTGAATAATTTCTCCAGGATATATATATGGTGAAATCAAATAAGAAAAGTATGTCACACAAAAAATCACGAAAAATAAGAAAGCAACCATTATATCAAATGAAAGGTTGTGCGTCACGTAAAAATCGTAGCATGGGATGCAACAAGTGCAAAAAGATGCACATGTATGGTACTTGTGCGTACAATGGTTCGTGCACGTGCCCATGTGAATGCCATAGAAAGAGAGGACAAAAGGGTGGGTGCGGATGCAGTGCAACCACTTCAATTCAAACTGGAGGAGCTACGGCAAATAATTATCCCATGACTGGACCATTTGTTGGAAAACCATGGATGCCTAATTTTGGATGGCCCACTATAGATGGGATTAGTGGTGATAGAAATTATTTAGAATATAATAATTATCCTGTAGATCCCCAAACACAAATTATGCCATACAATTTTAGGAATGGGTGGGCTGGAGGCAAATCTAGAAGGCGCAAGGTTGGTGGATGGAGATACAGCTCTTCTAGTTCAACTTCTAGTGAAGAAGGCAAAGAGAACCCTAACCCTAAACCAGCGGTTGTAGGAAAAGGATTGAAAAGTAAAAAGCATACAAAAAAGAGTAAAGGAAAAACAGTTAAAAGAGGTGGCGGTATTTTAGCAAATGCAACAAATGACATTATGTTTAACCTTAAGAGCGCATATAGTGCGTTAAATGGTCAACAACAACCAGTAAATCCAGCTCCTTACATGGATCAAATGACGCAAAAACCTACATTAATGTAATAGTCTAGCAATTATAATGACAAAAATAAAATTTTTTCTATGATTATTTTATAAATGGCCTTCCCCAAGAGATTAAACCAGTTATGCACGCCTTCTATGGTGTATTTTGTGATTTCCATGATCGCACTTGCTATTTCAGTTGTGCAAAACATGGGCAACCGCAATAAGTACAGCTTAGGCAACTTTTCTTGCCGCGTTCCTAGCACCATTGCCGTCTTCATTGTTAAGGTGATCTATATCCTCTTCTGGACGTGGATCTTGAACTTGATCTGCAAAGATGGTTATACGTCAATCTCATGGATCCTTGTTCTTCTTCCTTTTATTCTCCTTTTTGTCATTATGGGTCTTATCATGATCAACCAATAAGTCTATAGTCTTGATAAGTTATTAGTAGTTTTCTAAATATTTTACTTGAATGTTTTACATATTCAAGTAAACTTAAAAATAAAATCAATAACCATTATTTTAGCCAAACAACCTAAATTTGGCTGCATACATTCCAAACAATATAAGAATCATACCTACATAATCATCCACTGTTGTGGGCAACTTTAACCAGTATATATTGGACCATATTTGTGCCAAGAAATCAAATACATAGGAAGACATTGCCAACTGTGCTGGGTTTAAAAATGTATTTCCAATACGTTGGGATGGGATTAAAAACATCCACTCAATTGTTGCCCAAAACTCAGACGTTAATAATTTCTTGTAAATTGATGCATCTTTCATTTCGGGAGTTGTTTGCGTAAACAATGCGAAATCCATTGTTAAGCCAATCATTACATTTAGAAATAACCAAAAAAGAACAATCCATATAAAATTGTATTTCATTATCGTGTTATATAATAAAATATAGATTTAAAATATATACAAATTATGGATTATTCTAAATTACCTTATTATGCATTATTTTTAGGATTATTTATTTTGGCGCAATCATTGTCTATGTGGGGACAATATGTGACTCTCCCTTTTAAAAATTTGAGCATGTGGGAGGCATTTAAAATGGCCATACCATTTGCCTGGTTAGATTGGATTGTAATGACATTTACTATTCAAGTGGGGGACAAACATCAATTGGTTACTCCCACACAAGACACATTTTTACTTATTATTATGCAATTTACCCTTGTATTGTTGATTAATCGTTTTTATCTAAAGCAAAAAATTTATCGCAGTGATTTAATAGCCTTTGGAATTATTCTTTTAGGATTTTTGGTAAGTTTTGTGCATGTTATTTCAAATACGTTTAATATTCCTATTCCTAAACACCCTACAGAAAATCCAAATGAAGCTCACGCCAGTTTGCTTGTTAGAAGATATGCAACATTAAATACTAATCCAGGCGCTCTTGATTTAGAATATAGCAATGTGGATTATTCAAAGCAAAATACAAATGCTCCCACCGATGATGGAGAAAACATTGTTTCAGGAGATATTGATACTAGATTGCAAGACGAATAACATATTAGATGTGCAATACTGTTATTTTTTCATTTTTATATATTTTAATAATATATACAAATATGCCAGATAAGCCAACTATTAAAACAAAAACAAAGAATGGAATTTGCTACGAACAAGACGGGTGGCTTTATATTTCTATTAAGGGATCGCCAAAAGAACGCGGATATGCGCACGGAAAATGTGTAGCAGAAGAAATGAAAAAAGTTCTTGAGATGTTGGAATTCATGTGTTATGAAGATTATGGTCGTCCATGGGAATTTTTTGTAGAAGCTGGGCGCACATTATTAAAGCAAACAATTATAGATGAATTTCCCGAATTTTACGAGGAAATGGAGGGTATTGCAGAAGGTTGCAATGCAGGTGGAACAAAAATAACGGTGGATGAGGTTCTTGCATGGAATAACTACATGACATTAACGGAATATTGGTATCCTAATATGGATAATAGTGAGGGGCAATGGGGTAAAAAAACTGCCGCAGGAGGTGAGGGTGGTGCGCCTCCACCTAAAGCTAGAACTGGTGCAAACGATAGATGCAGTGCATTTATTGCAAATGGATCATATACGGAAGATGGTAAAATTGTAGTTGCTCACAATAACTTTTCTAATTTTATAGATGGTCAGTACGCAAAAACTGTTGTAGATGTAAGGCCTGACAAGGGCCACCGTGTTTTATACCAGGCTTTTGTTGGCTGGATTTGGAGTGGCACAGATTTTTTTGTTACAAGCAAGGGTATTATTGGAACCGAGACCACAATGGGTGGGTTTCTTCCATATGAAAACAATTTCCCTATTTCTTGCAGAATTCGCCAAGCAATGCAATATGGAAATTCATTAGATGACTATGTTAGCATTTTGTTAAGAGGAAATTCTGGCGATTATGCTAACTCTTGGTTATTTGGCGACGTCAATTCAAATGAGATTTTGCGTTTAGAACTTGGCCTTAAATACCACAAAGTAGAAAGGACCAAGAATGGATATTTCATTGGATTTAATGCGCCATACGATCCCCGCATTCGCAATTTGGAATGCACTAACTCTGGATTTGATGATATTAGAAGGCATCAAGGAGCTAGAAAGGTTAGGTTAGCTGATTTGATGGATGAGCACAAAGGGAAGATTAATATTGAAGTAGCCAAAGCTATTATATCTGATCACTATGACGTGTATTTGAATGAAACAAATCCCTGCTCTAGAACTGTTTGCTCACATTATGAGTTGGATCCTCGCGAATACATGTCTCAAGCGGATAGACCCAAACCATATCAACCAAGAGGTGCATTGGATGGTTGCATTATTGATTCTGCAATGGCAAAGAAAATGTCTTTTATGTTGAGATATGGCAATTCATGTGGCATCCCTTTTGATAAGAATGCTTTCTGTGATCAAAACCGCATATGGGATGCACAACGCCCTTATTTGCATGATAGACCGCAACAACCTTGGTCTACATTTACAATTACTGGTAATTTTAGAAAATTAACTAGGGGGCAAAGCATCAAGGTTAAAGAAGATAGCCCAGAAAAAAAGACTAACAAGAAAACAACTAGAAAGATGAAAAATGCCGCATAAAATAATTATACAATTGCAACAATTGCAACAATTAATCAAAATAACAATAAGCATAATTATATTTTAAAAAATATGATTATTATTATATACAATGGATGTTATATCATGGAAAATTATTGATAAGTATTTCAAAAACAATCCTTACAACTTAGTTGCGCATCATTTAGATTCCTATAACGATTTTTTTAATACAGGAATCTATCAAATATTTCGCGAAAACAATCCAGTTCGCTTTATTGAAAGGGAAGACAAGCAGAATCCTGGAAATGAAAAACGCAATCAATCCTTTTTGTATTTAGGTGGAAAAAAAGGAGACAAAATATATTTTGGAAAACCAATCATATACGACGACAATCGCGTTCATTATATGTACCCTAATGATGCCAGACTTCGCAACATGACATATGGAATAACAATTCATTATGATGTTGATGTTGATTTTATTTTTTACGTAAATGGTGAAAGAGTTGAACATAGCATAACATTGGAAAAGATTTATCTAGGCAGATTCCCCATTATGCTTCATTCAAATCTCTGCATGTTAAAAAATTTATCAACAGAGGTGAGATTTAATATGGGCGAATGCCGTAATGATTATGGTGGGTATTTTATTATTGATGGCAAGGAAAAGGTTATTATTTCTCAAGAGAAATTTGCAGACAATATGCTTTACATAAGGAAGAATAAGCCCGATGAAACATATAGCCATTCTGCAGAGATTAGATCTGTCTCGGAGGATACATCCAAACCAATTAGAACTACTTCTGTTAAAATGGTGGCTCCTTCTACGACGCTTTCTAATAATCAAATTGTTGTAGATATTCCAAATGTTAAAAAGCCTGTCCCTTTGTTTATTTTAATGAGGGCGCTTGGCGTACTATCCGATAAAGATATTGTTAAGTGCTGTCTGCTTGATCTTAAGAAAAATGAGCAAATGGTAGATCTATTTATTCCATCAATTCATGATGCCAGTCGCATTTTTAATCAAGAAAGTGCACTAGAGTACATTGCAACATTTACAAAGCGTCGCACAACCATTGGTGTTATGGAAATACTTATGAACTATTTTCTTCCCCATGTTGGCGAATTAAATTTCCTGGATAAGGCATATTTTGTTGGTTACATGGTGAACAAGATGCTCAAGGTTTACACAAAACTAGAAATGCCAACTGATCGCGATAACTTTCGTTTTAAGCGCGTTGAACTATCAGGTTCATTGATATATGATTTGTTCCGCGAATACTATCTTATTCAAAACAAGAATATTGGATTAGTAATTGATAAAGAATTTTACTACCACACTGGAAAATACAAGGAAAATTTTGTTAGTTTAATTGAAGACAACTTCAAGGCTATTTTTAAGGATCGTATTGTAAACGACGGCTTCAAAAAGGCGTTCAAGGGAAATTGGGGTGCAGCGGCAAATACAAAACGCATTGGTGTTATTCAAGATTTAAACCGCCTTTCATGGAATACTTTTATTTCACATCTTCGTAAAATTAATTTACCACTTGATGCTAGTGCCAAGGTGGTTGGACCTCGTCTTTTGAATAGTTCTCAATGGGGTTATATAGATCCAGTGGATACGCCTGATGGCGGCAATATTGGTCTGCACAAACACATGTCAATAAGCACGGCTATCACTAGTGGGTTTTCTTCCTTCCCTTTGATTAAGTGGTTGAGAGCCAATACTCCTTTGAAGATTGTCCAGGAGTGCAGTCCCGAGTTTATGGCAGAGTCTACAAAGGTATTTGTAAATGGTAACTGGATAGGTGTAGTGGAAAATCCTCTTGAACTTATTGCCAAAATGAAATTATTGCGACGCAATGGAATTATACCTGTATTTACAAGCATTGCATTTAATTATGAGAATAATGAAATTTATTTTTACACAGACGCGGGTAGATTGACGAGACCTATTTACTATGTGGATAAAACTGGGAAAGTGAGCTTTGATAGAAAAGAGATTCTTGAGATGATTAATTCTGGTAATTTCACATGGGAAAATATTGTTTCTGGATTTATGAAAAAGGCTGATGACAAATACAGCATTCGTAATAATGTTCTCTATGAACCAACAGTTCTTTATGGCGCAGAGGCATCAAAAGAGAAATTTGGAATAGACATGGAACTAGCACAATCAGTTGTAGATTACGTTGATACCGCAGAGGAAGAAAGTGCGCTTATTGCGTCTAATCCAGAACAGTTGATACTTAATAGATACTATTCACATGTAGAAGTTGATCCATCTTTTATTTTGGGTGTTATGGGCAATTCTATTATTTACCCAGAGAACAATCCGTTACCCAGAAATGCATTTTCATGTGGTCAAAGTAAACAAGCCGTTTCTGTTTATCACTCTAATTTCCAAATGAGAATGGATAAGATGGGAGTCATTTTGAATTATGGACAGATCCCGCTTATTAAATCCCGTTACTTGCAATATATAAATAAGGAAGAACAACCATATGGCGTGAATGCAATTGTAGCTATTATGAGCTATACTGGATACAATGTAGAAGATGCTATTCTTATTAATGAAGGCTCAGTGAAGCGCGGTATATTCAGCACAACTTACTTTTCAATGTACGAATCAAGGGAAGAAAGCTCCAAGATCTCTGGCGCAACCACAAATTCTACTTTTGCCGATGTAATGGCAAAGAATGCTAGCGGACTTAAATTGGGATATGATTACAGTCAGCTTGATAAATATGGCATGATTAAAGAAAACGCCGTGTTAGATGATAAAGTAATTTTAATTGGCAAAATTGTTTCTAGTACAGAGAATCCAAGTGAATTTGGCGATGACTCTATTAGTCCTAAGAAAGGGCAACTTGGTTATGTAGATAAATCCTTTATTACAGATGGGGAAGAAGGTACGCGCATTGCAAAAGTGAGAGTGCGTGAACACAGAGAACCCGCTATTGGTGATAAAATGGCGTCTCGCGCTGGGCAAAAAGGAACCTTAGGTCTCATTATACCCGAGGAAGATATGCCTTTTACAGCTGATGGAATCCGTCCCGATCTCATTATTAATCCTCATGCGCTCCCTTCTCGTATGACCATTGGCCAGCTAGTGGAAAGTCTTTTTGGAAAGGCGTGTACAATGTATGGTGCATTTGGGGATTGCACTGCATTTGCCGTAAAAGGATCTAATGTTACAACATATGGTCCAATGCTTACGCGAATGGGATATCATTCTAGTGGCAATCAATTGTTGTACAATGGGCAATCTGGAGAGCAGCTTGATGCAGACATATACATTGGTCCCACATATTATATGCGTTTAAAACACATGGTAAAGGATAAGATCAACTATCGTGCAACTGGTCCAAGAACAGCGTTAACCAGACAAACTGTTCAAGGCAGAGCTAATGATGGTGGTTTGCGTGTGGGTGAAATGGAACGCGATGGCATTATAGCACATGGTGCTGCGGCCTTTTTACAAGAATCATTTATGATTAGAGGTGACGAATATTATATGGCAGTTTGCAATAAAACGGGAGCAATTTCTGTCTATAATGAATCATTGAATTTATTCTTGAGTCCATTTGCGGATGGTCCCGTTCAATTTAATGAAACGTTGGATGGAAAAATGAATATTAAAAATGTTAGCCGTTTTGGTCGTTCATTCAGCATTGTTAGAGTTCCATATTCTTTGAAATTGTTGATGCAAGAATTGCAGGCGATGAATGTACAGATGCGCATTATAACGGATGAGAATGTTGATCAATTGATGAGCTTGTCATTTTCTAACAATATTAATAAATTGTTGGATAGTAAGTTGCCCACGGATGAATTGGTTAAAAACTATAAAACTGAAATGCTTTACAAAGCAAAGAGAATTATTTATGACAGGGAGGATGTGGAATCTAAGATTCCAGGAAGAGAATCTCCTGCATATCAGGCAATTTATGGAATGGAATCTCCTCCTTACGCAGAAACCAGTCCTGCTTATCAACCTACGAGCCCAGATTTTGCTCCAGGCGGAGATTTGTATACGGGCGATAGTCCTCAATATAACCCTAATAGCACGCCTCCCTATATTCCTACTAGTCCAGCTTACAGACCCACAAGTCCAGCTTATGCACCTACTAGTCCAGCATATGATCCTAATGGAAGTCCAGTGTATAATCCAAATAGTCCAGTTTATGATCCTAATGCAAGTCCACAAGATTCAACTAAAAAGCTGGTTTATTCACCACATACTCCAGAGGGACTACCACCCCCATTTATTTCTACTAGCCCAGATTATCCACCTCCGCCACATATTATGCAACAAGGAATTACAGACGTTCCTGAATTAAATCAAGTATTTAATTCTCTTAGTGAAAAATCTAAGGAGCAAATCGCAAATTTGTCATTAAATGAGAGAATAACAGTGTTATCAAAATTAAAGGAAGAAAGTGATAAAAAGACAGAAACAGCAAAAGTTGCGGAATTAACATCCATTTTGAAGGTGCCTGAACCTGTAAAAGAAGAAGGAGACGAGGGATCGTCTAGCGGAGGAGGAGAAACAGAAGAAAAAAGCTCATCTAGTGAAGGAAGCAAAAAAGTAGTATTTGCAGAGTCAGCTTCCACTGAAACACAAAGTGGCGGCACTACAAGAAAAATTATCCTTTAGATTATTTCAAAAATATAATAATTAAAATTGAAATGAAATAAAATGATTCTATGTATATTATAGTAACCAATGGCATCCCAGAACTCTAGTTTAATATCCTCATTATACACCTCTCGCAGAACTATGCTTGATTTGCTTAGTGATCAAGGATATCAAATAAATGATTATGATGGTTTTACTGTAAATGAAGTGAATGCAATGTTTCAAAACAAGCAACTTGACATGCTTGTTGAGAAATTGGAACCTGTTGAAGGAGGAGATAGAAAAACAAAAACATATGTGCGATATTACATGGGTAAGACGCTTAGACCTCAAAATATTCAGGAAATGATTGATGACCTCTTTCATTTAGAAGAGATTCTTAAGAAGGAAGATACGCTTATAATTATCAACAAGGACGAAATTAATGAAACCCTGACAAATTTAGTAAAACATATTTGGGAGCAGGAGGGAATTTACATTTCAATTATAAACATAAAGCGTCTGCAATTCAATATTTTGAAAAATGTACTAGTACCCCCTCATAAAGTAATTAATAAGGAAACACTTGCCGAGGTTAAAAGAAAATTTAACATTATGGAGGATTCGCAGTTGCCTGAAATTTCTAGATTTGATGCAGTTGCAATGGCGATTGGTATTCGCCCAGGAGAAGTTTGCGAGATTATCCGCCCAAGCAAAACGTCCGTAACTACAAAGTATTACAGAATGTGTGTATAAAAAAAAATCATTGCATTTATATATGGATAGTAGTATGAATAGTAATATAGATACATTAATAAATTCAAATAAGATGCAACTGCAAGATGATTCATCTCCTTATTCAAAAATGAGACCAGAAGCCGTACAATTTAATGAGCGACTTGATAATTATGCACGTGAATATTTTCTAAATTTAATAAAATTTAAGAGAAATTATGTATTTTATCACAAAAATCCTGAATATGAAGAATATCAAAAAAATTTTGTAGATAGCAAGGGACAACTACAATCTATTAATAAATCTATTTTTTTATTGGCAAATGCAATTCAAGCTAAAATAGAACGTTTAAATGCTTATATTATGGATATTAACAGAAAATTAATGGATGATAAAGTGTATTATTCAAAATTAAATGTAATTTACAAAAATATTGGTAATACGGAACATGGATCCACAACATTAATTAATGATTATAAAAGAACATACAACGAAGTCTACTTAAACGCCTTTAATATGTTTATTGGAATTATTATTGTATGTGGAACAACATTTTCTGTATTTAAAAATTCTACTTTAAAAGAAGGGGTTAAACAAAGTGCCTCAAAGATTTCAAATTTAATAAAATCAAAGATTCCTGGAGCGCAAAGATATAGATAAAGATAAAGATATAGATATAGATTTGAGTTAAAAGTTTTTATTCATTTTATACACATAATAAAATGAATAATTTTTTTGCTTTAGCATCAACCTACATTTACAAGTTTACTGAAAAAAATACAAAACATGAATCTAGATCTTTAAAGAAGAATCATGTAGAACAAGTAAAACCAGAAGCAATGGTTGTTAGAAAAATAACATCTAGTCCTTACAATAATTTTACTGCTCTTCAAAAAAAAATATTTATGACAGAATCAATTAAAAAGGCTGAAGAATTTGCCAGAAAACAAAGCGTGTGCTATTGTTACAATCATTCTAAGTTGTTTATCAAACCAAGTTGGTGTTATAAATGCAATAAAATTCATACTATTATAAATAATACATTGTACCCTTCATTAGCATTAAATGGGACATTGAATAGTATTGATTTTGCTATTTTAGGATTAGTTGGGATTGGGTGCATTTCATATATTTTTTATTTGAAGAGATGAGCCAAACTATAAATAGATAGTTTTCTTTATTTATATATATTATGACAGATTCAACCATGACAGATTCAACTATGATAAATTCAACTATAATAAATTCAACTACAATGAAAAGCAATGGTGACAAAATTGACTCAACGATGTTAAGATTAAAAACATTAGAAATAGAATATGAATTAGTAATGAAGAGATACGAAGAAACCTACAAGACTTATATTAATAGCTTAAGCTCTAATGATTCTTCCAAGATTGAATACAACTATATAAATGGTAGCACTTATTGGGGTACTGCTGGATTGGAAGAAAAACCATTAACCACTCAAGAAGAATGCGGTGCTCTATGCTCATCCAACCCACAATGTACTGGAGCAACATTTAATCCAGAAAAAAGATATTGCTGGACAAGAATGGGAGAAGGAGAAGTTACTGTTGGTCAAGTCGGCGATGTAGCAATTATCCAAAAATCAAGAAGCATCCTTTCTCAATTAAAGTTTTTAAATGCAAGACTTGTAAATTTAAATAGTGAGATCAAAACCGCATTAAATGAATTGAAAACTCCTGCTTTAGAAGAGATGAATGCAAAGGATGAAAAAAAAGTTTATTTAAACAATTTATCTTCAAAGTTGGAAAAGGAAAGAGCACAATTAACAAAAATGATGAATGAGTATGCCACAATAAACGAAAGCTACGATCAGTCTAATTTGTTTACAACACAAAAAAATGTACAATTTAGATACTGGTTTCTTTTGGCTTCAATTGTTTTACTTATAACTCTTAAAAAAATGGTTAACCCTGCATCAGCTTCATTAAATTTTATTTTTTGGTTAGTTTTATTTATACTTCTTTTGATATTCTCATATACATTGACCAGTCCTCAAGGATATTTAATGTGGCTATTTGTTGTATTGGTCATAGTTTTAGTAAAATTAGATATTATTCCAAGCCCAGGGTCTGCATCAAAAACAAGCAAATAAGATTCAAAATTAAAACGGTAGAATAAATAGAATAATGACAAACCATTAAATTATTCTATTTATTTATATTAAAATGAGCTATACAAATCTAATAGAACAGTTTAAACAAGAATTTGAAAACAAAAATACTATCCCTACAACTTTAAGACAGGGTGCACAGTTTAATAAATATCAAAACAAAATTAAAAAGCATGTAGAGAGCGAGCCAAATTTATTAACATCGTTTAACGACGTTGTAAATAACATCAAAGAGGGCTTTTCTTTGAATGACTATGTGTCTGGCATTCAACAAAATCAAGCTGATGCACAATCAACAAAAGAACAAGGTCAACAATTTATGCAACAAAATAAAAGTGATCAAACTGAGCTTGCTGATTTAGAATCACAATTTGGCACAGTAATGTTGCAATATGAGCAAACTCAAGAAGCAATTATAGAAAAATCTACAAACTATACGCAACGTTTTAATTCCAATAATCCATACTTGAATAAAAATGTGCGTTTAGCAAATGGGGCTATTGGATATGTAACAAATCAAGGAGAATACAAATGGTATTCCAGTCCTGAGTTAATGAAAAGCACTGCTGGAAAAAATGGTTGTCCAGCAGAGGCGCAGGTGATCCAAGTAAATGTGTCATCAGATAATTACAATAATCCTGGTTCTTTTCTTCCTACAACTCCTCCTCTTTTAGTTGGAAGTGCCATGACAGCTGAACAGGCTTGTGGTAATGAAGGCACTAATGTATACGTTAATACGCTTTTAACCGACCCATTGACGTCTTATGTTGGTTGTTATGGAGACAAAGAAGATCGCGCAATGGGTGCGCCATTAGCATCGGGTCAAAATATATACAACTATGACACGTGTAGAACAGCAGCAATTGACTCAAGCAATCGCTATTTTGCAGTACAGAATTTTCAAACCGATTCACAACTTGGTCAGTGCGTTGTTTCAAATGATTTGACTACAGCAGAAAAATACGGTCCTGGGGATAATGTTCAAATGACTTCTTTGTGGGCATCCAACACCAATATTGGAAGCATAGCTACTTTAAAAAATACAGGTGAATTGCTAGTTGTAAATGTAGAAGGTAATACCGTTTTTACTTCCCCCAGTGATTCAAGAGAATGTTTAAATGGTGGCAATATAACCCTTCTCAATGCTACTTGGGGAGATGGTTGTGCGGGTGTATCATCTAATAATGCTATGGATTCATTAAATAAACTAATGGAACAAAATGTGGCAAATCGTTTGAATTATAGTTATGTTGTAGGAACTGACATGAGTGATCCATCCGTTGGATGCAAAAAGTCGTTTAATATTGCTTATCAATGTGGCAATGAAATTAAAACTGGACACATTGATGGTGAAGCACAAGGCCAGAATTTTTTATTAGACTGCCGTGCAGAATCAGCTGCATGCAATTTCTATTTAATATTGCAAGATGATGGGAATATGTGCATTTACAAGGGTACCCCAGAGCAAACTGTTGGAGGAGCAGTGTGGTGTTCTAAAACAAATGGACAACAACAGCAGACTAATCCAGAATGGACTTCTGCAAAGGGGAAGAAATATCCTGGAAAAAACTATTTAAGTATGGGAGAAACTTTGGCAGCAGACGAATGGATTGGATCTTCTAATGGAGAATTAAAACTTATTATGCAAACAGATGGCAATTTAGTTCTTTACACTTCAAAATTATCTACTATGTGCAGTGCCGGAAAGGATGGAAAGATGTATGGAGCGCCTTGGACAAACCCAATTTATGATACAACAGATGCGGGAATACTGGGATATATAAGTAAACTTGGTTATGTAGATGCCGATTCTAATTTAAAGGAATACCCAGCATCCATGATTGGTCTAGGCGACACATATCAAATGTTTCCAAACTTTGATTCTCCTGGGAATGATTTGGCAAATATGCCCAAACCTAACTCAACGTTGCAAACATGTAGACAGGAATGTACAAATTCAACCGATTGCTATGGTGTAGTATTTGATACAACTTCAAAGAATTGCTGGTTAAAGGATAAAAATGTCTATCCAAATTCAATTAAAACTCCCAGGGAAAATTTGTTGTTATTAACAAGAAATCCATCCATTATTGGTGTTGAAAGCTGCAATAAAGATATTAAAAATGTTGACTCATTGCAATGGAGTAAATATGTAAATAATGGTGTTAAAATGACTCCTGATGAAAAATGTGGGTTAGCAACAGAGATTACAGAATTAAAAAAATTATTAGATGAATTAAAAGGCAAATTGGCAGCTCTTGCTGAAAAAATAACAGAGAAAATACAAGCTTTGCAAAATGAAAACTCATCTATAAATAATAAAATGGTAATTGATCAAAAACAAATGAGCGATAACTTAATAACTTATAAACAGATTAATGATGAACTTAAAAATTACAAGGTTGCGTCTTACCAAAATATAAATGGTATGTTAAATGATACTGATACGCTTGTATTGCAGGAAAACTATCAGTACATTTTTTGGTCTGTTTTAGCAATTGGATTAGTTATTATAACAATGAATAATGTAAGAGTTAAATAACTGTATCAAATCAATTATATTAAATGAGACTCTATTTTATTTTATTTATCTTGCTATATTCTATATATTAAGATGAAACAATATACATCATGCACAGAACCAACAAATAAAGATGATTGTCAAAATGCATATATTAATGCACTTGGACCAAAACAAGTTAATGCATGCTCATGGGATTCTGATACAAGCAAATGTTATACTACTTCAATGGGGCCACCCGATCCTGATTATACTCATGGTCATAGTCCCATTAATGATGATATGCCACGATCCAATTATAAGCCTGTTCCTGGAGATAATGGCGCAGATTCTCAAAAAATGAATGAGCGAAGTGAACAAACTTTAACAGACATTCAAAGCCTCCAGGCAATTGAAAAGGAGCTTTATGCTAATTTAGAAAAAAATAACGGAAAGGATGTTTTGACTCCAGACGAAAAAACGCAAATTATAAATAAGATAAATGAAATTTCTCAAATGAGAATTAATTTGTATGCTACATTAAAAAATAACTATTCTTTTTACCAGAAAAATGTATCTTCCTCTCGCAATACTTTACAAGAGCAGACCCAAGCAGTTAATATTGTTGAACAAGAGTTGAACGAATCAAAAAAGAAATTACAGTTATTGGAAGATGAAAAATATAACAAACTACGTCTTGTTGAGATTAATACATATTACGGAAAAACTTACAATGCTTATGCTGCAATTATGAAAATTATAGTAGCCGTTTGCATTCCCGTTTTAATTTTAGCAATTCTTTCAAATAATCAAATTATTCCTAGGATTTGGTATGGATTACTTTCATCAATTATTATCATTATTGGTGTGGTTTTAATTGGTTATATATTGCTCAGTTTATACAATAGAAGTAACACAAATTTTGATGAGTATGAGTGGAAATTTAATCCAGCTGATGTTCCTCCAAGTGGAAAAAACAATTCTAATTCAAATAATAGCCCATGGTCCATTCCTGGTTTAACATGTGTAGGAGAAATGTGTTGCAGCGATGGAATGTATTACGATACTACTGCAGAAAAATGTGAAATTGGAACAGATCCAAGCGTGGGTGCTACAACAACAACTATGGATCCATCCACTGGTATAACTGCAACTGCTACAAATCCTTCCACAACTACAACTGCAAAAATGACAACAACATCTCCCGCAACGTCTTCAAATTCTGGTCAGGAATCATTTATGAGTGCTATAAATAAAGCAATGAAGGGTTCTTCCCTTGAATCATTTAACAATTATAATTTAATGGATAGTGCTCCCTTTTAAAATCTAATGATTGTATAAGAATACAATGAGTACAGAATCATGTTCGCAATTATTAGAAGAACAAAAACAACAAAATGCCCAATTGGAAAAGTTACAACAGCAAATAACAGATCAGCTAAGTCAAACATTGGGTACATCTATAACTGCATTAACATGTGGTCCAACTTGTCAAAGGGAAAATAAGATAAATGAATTGCGACAAAAGTATTTGGATGCACAAACAAATAAACTTACGGCTCCGCAGCAGGTTGTTAATGCAGAGAAAGACTATTATACTTTTGCAGAAGGGACTGCAGCGTATGATACAATTCGCACAAAAGAGTTGCAAGATCAGGCCAACAAATTAGGTGGCCTTATGCAGGAGAATTTTATTGATGAAATTTATAATATTGAGCTTTTAATTAAAATGTATAATATTATGCTTATTGATGCTGACAATACATTAGAACTATACAATGATTACGAGGAATCTATTACAGAATTAAATGATGAAATTACTGGACACAAAACAACGGTTGTAACAAATGATAGAAAAACATATTATGAAAGCCAAGAAATTATAAATGTGAAATTTTGGCAAAGAATCATGTTGTTTATTTACTATTTGTTGGTGATTGTATTTTTTCTAGGCATTTTCCTTGCAAATAGTTCATATGGATTCTTTAAGAAGTTTGGGATTTTTCTATTGTTGGCATTATATCCATTTTATGCAGGAATAATTGCAAAAGGAGTAATGCGCGTAATAACTTTTATCACAGATTTATTGCCAAAAAATATTTATAAGACTATATAAACAGCTTCTAAGCTTTTGGTTTTTACATCTTTTTTCTAAATAAACTATTAAAAACTCCCATTTATAATAGTTTATTTAGAAAAAAGAATATAAAGATTATTTATTGTTCAATATAAATGGACGAATGCAAAAATTCTTATATCAAAACAGATGGTAATAAAATAATTAATGAAAAAAATATAAAATGGATTAAAAAAATGGCTGAATGTTTGGAAGTGTGCACAAAATCAAATGGTTGTGTTACAGAGAAAGATACACATACAATTTGTAAATTTCATACACCAGATAGTTATAGTAAACTAAATCGTTTATTTAAATAACTATTTCATTTACACCATTTTGCGTTTTTAATGAGAAAAAGTGTAAACTGTGAATTTTATAAAGTTCTACGTTGTATAAAAATAATATAAAAAACAAATAAATGCATACGTAATAATTTTATAGTTGTTAGAAATGCGCAAATGCATTAAAAAATAAATAAACCTGTTTGGATTATTTATTTTTAATTTATTTTTTGATACCTTTGCAGATTTACACCTTTGAACATTTAAATAGACTGAAATTTGGCAATTTATCGGCGACAAATGCAACGTTACCTAGGACGTTTTCAATGTCCAAAGGTGTAAAATGTTTTTTTACTACACAATAAACAACATAATAAAAAGGTTTTTAAAAATTATCACTAGTAGCTTCTAGGCGATCGTGTGTGCATTGAACTTTTCTAAATGGATTTATGTCTTTGTAATTTTTTTTATAAGGTCGTTTATAAAAACGTCTCATAAACTTGCACGCATTGTCTTTCTTTGTTTTAGGATTGATAAAATCGCCGCATTTTGAACAAATTTGTGTATTAAAATATGTTTCTGGTTCTGCTGCTCCATAAATACCATAAGCAGCTTTTTGGACTGTTTCCTTATATATAAAGAAACATTTCGCTATATTATGTGCAGTTTCGTCCTCATGTCTATTCCATCCAGTCATTGTCCATACGTCAATGTGAAGTCGGTTTCGTAGTACATCCAGCATAGCACTTTTCTTTTGGTATTGAACTTTTTTTATTTTAAGAAAGCAGAAATCTTTTACAATATCTACAATAACTGAGGGAAGTGGCAGCTTCTCCATTATACGCTGCTTTTGTAAGCACGACATGATGCGTTTTAATACTTATTTACATAATATTATTTTATAAAAAAGTTTTCAATTTTTTATAAAATGTTTTATTGCATTTTTGTCTGGGTTTATCCATTCAACTCCTCAATTTCATCTTCTTGATCTGGATACACAATTGCAATTCCACTCCATCCAGTAGCCTTTGCTTTACCAAAACGCTTATCCATGTACTCATTGAGTTCAATTCCCTTTGGCATCTTGCGATTTCCCTGAGAATCTTGAAACCACATCTTGAATTGTTGAAATAGTTCCATCTTCTTGATTTTTCCACCGTCCCTCTTTACAATCATCTCGCTTACAAACGCGGCAATATGATCCTGAGTTTGACGGTATTTGTTTGATGAAGCGCTGACAATATCGCAATCCTCCACCTTACCTTGGGTCTCAAATACGCGGTTCACCAACATGCTTGCAAACACAGGTGCCCACTCTGGTAACTTGTCCTTAAGGCTCTTATCTTTTGTAAAGACATATTTGGTATCATCAGTGTGAGTTTCACCGTCATCCACAAATTTTGCCAAGAAATCGCAGATTCGAATACGTCTCCAAGTACCATCATCATTGCTACCAACTTCAAACAAGGTATTTGTGCAGACAACCAAATTGAATTGGATGTGAAATGTCTCGGCCTCGCAATACAATGCACGAGCTTGCATGGTTGCATCGCCAGTCAAGTTCTTCATCATACCCTCATTAATCTTGGCATCCTTTGAAGGCTCTTGCATAATTGCATAACGAACACCTTTCAATTGCATAATTTCTGAAGAGGTACCCCCTACACCTGGTCTCTTTTCAGTTACAAGCGTCACGGGAACTGTTCCTGCATATTCGCCCATAGTCATGGTCATCAAGTCTGTAAGCATGGATTTGCCATTGCTACCACTGCCGCGATAAATATTAAATGTTTGATTGATGTTTTCACCAATAAGAGTAGACGATAAATGATCCCACATATATCTGTTGAGTTCCTTAATCGGGAAAAGCTTCTCCATGAATGACATAATATCATCTGCGATTGTCTTGAATTTATCGTAATCATAAGGAACGTAAAGAATGCCCGTGGTTTTTGTAATGTAATCCTGAGGATAACCATCGCGAAATAGTCTATTCTTCAAATCCACAATTCCATTGGTAAAGCAAATGAGGTGCTTATTCAAGTCCATATTCTTGACAAATTCATTATCATAAAAGATCTCCATGGCCTCTCGCATAATATTGTTCTTGTTGTTTGTCGTCTTCAACTTTACGGAAATCTCTGTGTACTTGTTCACCTTGCGCTTCATGTTTTCTCTCTTTGTGTCATCGTCCACTTCCACTTGCTGCAAACTGGCTGCACACAAATGCATTGAACGCTGATAATAGTTGAACATGTCCTTTGAAATAGCCATGCGCAGACTTTGACCCTTGTCTTGCACCCAACGATGATTCTTGAATACATACCACGTCTTGTTGACAAGACTTGTGCAGATATACTTGTCCTTGAACATTTGATACAAAACCATACCGAAATCAAACTCCGTTGGCGTCTCCAAAGTAATTTCTATGAAATGGTCAATTGTTGTCATGCGCACGCTCATATATTCATCATATGCATCCTGTTTTGCCCAATACATAATAGAGCGCTTGGTAATACCCTCTTTATTGTTATTGTAGCGCTTCCAATCGCTATACAATTGAGGGATGGACGCGTAGTCAAAATCTGAAGCCTTACTGCGCAACATCACCCAGGAGAGAAACAAGCGCTCGTCTGTATTTTTTAAAGCAAACGCAACCTGACGATTTTGTAAATGGGATCCAGGCTCGTAATATTTTGGTGGCAATATTTGCGTATACTGATGCACCTCTTTAACAGCATATTCTGCAGGCTGCAGAGAGTTCATAATTTTGTCTACTGCTTTTTTTAGTATTTCTTGATTTGTGATCTCGTCCAGCGAAATATCAGTTTCGTCTTCATCATCATCGCTGCAGGCAGAAGAAATCAACTTTACCTTTGTTTTACTTCCGCTTTTCTTTGCACGAATTGTTGACTTTTTTCCAAGAAGTTTGCTATATTCCTCCACAATTTTTGGATTAATTTCAAACTTTTGAAATCCACTGTATTGCGCAGATAATTTTTCAAAGTCCTTACAAACATCAAATGATTGCGCGCGTTCCTCCTCCATCATAAATTCTCCATCAGCTTCATCGTACGTAATAACATAATGCTGTGTAAGTTCATATGCTTGATTTCCTGGCTTTCTTGACCCATAAAGCTGCCAATTTGTGATACCCTTGCTAATTCCTTCGTCTAATACGGCGTCCCATTCATTGATAAGAGGCAGATCGCATGTTTCGCCAATTTTTGCAAGAACTCGCTGACGCAACATCGTCTGCATAATATGATCCATTTGAATTCCAATAATCATATGAATTCCATCCTTTGTAATATTTTTATCTTGACACCTATTTACATTTGGTTTTTCCATAACAAATACAGGAAATGGTGTGTCTTTTTTGAAAATGAAGAATTCCTTAAGTTCCTCCAAATACAAAAGTGTTATTATATCAACAATGTGCTCCTTTGTGTGCTGACGTGTTTGCACTTCATATTTGTATCTAAAATCAAAATCTACAAATATACCTCCACATTTTCCGTCAGTTCCATCAAGCTGCTTTTCTGTCAAGTACTCCATTTTTCTGTTAGTGAATACGTGCTGACAGTACAAGCTGTAAAATGCTGGCAGTTCTTCTGGTGGGATACTGTATGCTCCACCAAATATGTTCAATGTTTTGTCACCAATTCTCGTGTGAGATATTGTTACAGTTCTGTCATTTTCTTTTTCCTTATCCTTGTCTTTTTGTGCTTTTGAGTTATGCTTTATTAAGAAATCTTGCAGGTCTTTATATTGACACGATGATGACATCATTGATTGTTGGTATAATATATAAAGATATTTCTATTTCATTTTTTTTAGTTTAGTTAATTTTGAAATTAACTAATAATTCAAACCTAGTTAAAAACGTCTTAGCATTATAAGTAGGAATGGAGAAAACTAAAACAACTGCAACAAACTTTATCTCAAAGGAGTCCATTACGCGTTTATTGGGAGATGTTAGACAAATTATGAAGAATCCATTGACTGATAATGGGATCTATTACATTCACGATGATACTGATATGTTGAAAGGATATGCGCTTATTATTGGTCCAGAGGACACACCATATTTTGCAGGAAACTATTTTTTTGAATTTGATTTTCCAACTGATTATCCATTTAGTCCTCCAAAGGTGATTTATAGAACAAATGATGGTGTGGTGCGATTCAATCCAAATCTCTATGTTAATGGAAAGGTTTGCGTTTCCGTATTGAATACATGGAGAGGAGAGCAGTGGACGTCTTGTCAAAATATTTCTACTATTTTGCTTACATTGTGCACACTTTTGTGTAATAACCCTTTGCTGAATGAGCCTGGTATTACAAAAACACATCCAGATTATACTAGTTATACGCAAATAATTGAATTTGCAAATATGGAGGTTGCTGTGTGTGATATGGTAAATAAAAAAGAGGGTATTTATCCAGGAAGTTTTGAAATATTTTATCCCTATGTGAAGGAGAATTTTGAAAAGAATGCTAATAAAATTTTGACTTTTTTGAAAAAGATGGAGAAGAATGATACTGTTATTTTAGAGTCGGTTGTTTATAGATTTAAAAAGTCAATAGATTACAAGGCTGTTATGAAGAAATTTAAGGATGTGAGTATTGCATGCAATATTATTTTGGAAGAGGAGTCTCTACCTCTACCTCCAACTCAAAGTCAACCTGGATCTAAAATAAGTCAATGTTGCGTATAATGCAAACAGTTAATTTAAGTATAGTTTTATTTTAAATTAAAACAAAAATTGAAACATAAATAGTATTATTTACTATATATATATCAAGAATGCACTTCTGCAATAAATGCGACAATATGTATTATATCCGCATTGACGCGGAGAATACAAACAAACTTATATATTATTGTAGAAACTGCGGCAACGAGGAGAGTTTGATGGGAGAGGAAAACGTATGTGTCATTAAAACGCAGTTAAAGAAAGGCCAGCAAAATTTTACGCACATTATCAACAAGTATACCAAGTTGGATCCCACTTTGCCCCGCATTAACCGCATCCTGTGTCCAAATGCAGAGTGCGCAACTAACACAGAATCTGCTCTTAGAGAGATTATTTACATTAGATATGATGAGGTAAACATGAAGTATGTTTATTTGTGCTCTACATGCGACACTGTTTGGAAGACAGAGGATCAAAAGTAATTTAATATGACAAACGTCTAGTGTTCTAGCTTTTTGCAATAATATTTTAGAAGTATTTTGAATTATTAAAAATTTGACACAAATTGATGTCAAATTTTTATATTTATTATTTTTTTTTGCATGAAATAAGGTCTATAAATGCTGCATTTATTTTATATAATGCGCAATATATTTATAAAATTTTTAAAACATACTTTGAGTTTCAAATAAAAATAAAATTGAAAAGCAAATTAAAACTATCTATAGATAATATACCAGTAAAACAATGAGCAGTTATCACGAAGACGATGACTTTGAAATTGCAAATAGTGATCCAGAAGTAGAAGAGGAGGTAGAAGAGGAGGAAGAGGAGGAAGAGGAGGAGGTAGAAGCCCCTGACTCTGATGGTGAGGAAGTAGAAATAAAAGATACAGATGCAGATGCTGATGAAGATGATGCAGAGACTGGTCTAGATGATGAGGAAGAAGTTGATGCAGAAGAGGAAGATGAAGAAGATGATGATGATGATGCTGCAGATGAGGATGAAGTGGAAGATTTAGAAACTGATGTGGTTACTGAACAGGCTTCTAAAAAAAATCAAAAGGTTCTTCTGTCGCGTCCTCCTCTTGTAGAAGACGATGATGACGAAGATGATGACAATGATGAAAACTATTTGCAAAAATTTAATACTGAAATTAATAGAAATTATATTATGAATTTTCATCCCGAAACAACTATCCAGAATTATGAAGAGATTGAAGCTCTTACAGTTGTCATTCGCAACAAGAACAATCTAATTATTGATGATCTCCATAGAACATGTCCATTCTTGACAAAATATGAGTATGCTCGCGTTTTAGGTCAGCGCGCAAAGCAGATCAATTCTGGGGCTCAACCGTTTGTACGGGTTCCCGAAAATATTATTGATGGTGCAGTTATTGCTGAAATGGAACTAAGGCAAAAGAGAGTTCCATTTATTATTCGCAGACCATTGCCTAATGGAGGTAGCGAGTATTGGAACTTGAAGGATCTGGATGTTATTTCATTTTAAATCTAACCATAACCATAATCATAAATGTTGCATAATTAGTTGAAATTTGCATTTGTAATAAAATCAACTAATTATGAAAAACTAAATCTAATTTATCTTTATTTTTTTTTGCATGATTAAAACCATTGTCAAATAATTCAAATAGGTCATATTTTTCTCTTGAAAATAAAGTAGTAGTATTATAAAAGGTTTGAATTTTGTTGTAGACATTAGGCTTTTCTAAAATTTTTTGCTGGGGCTCCCACATAGAAGGAGTAATGTGCATAGATGGTTTCATTACGCTTAAATATGGAAATTCACTAAAACCACCGTCAAAGGAATACATATCATGGTATTTATTAAAAATACCTCCAGTAATAAGAGGTATATGTGAACTGGCAATGCAACAATTTACAGCATCCTCCAAGTTGTCAAAATCAGTAAATATATTTGTGTTGAAATTTAACTTGTTATATGTTGTAACGCCAACAAATAAACGATTCAAGTCAAAGTCCTCACTTTTATATATTTGTAGTAGCTTCATTTTTAATAAGAATTCAACTTCAAATGTGGATCCCGTTTTATTTATTATTGTGGGATCCATGATATTTGATATAAACTCTAATGGGTCTCCTTTATATGACATGAACAATGAATTCCACGCTCCAGCAGATGCACCAGAAAATATGTATTTATCCAGATTATAATTTTCTTTAATAAATAAACATGTGCCTAACATGTAGAATCCCTTGTATCCTCCAGGGGATATGGAAATCAGTTTTTTATCCTTAATAAAATTATTTTCCTGTAAATATAGTTCCTTGCCCTTTGCATCATCTGCAAACTGGCGGTTGTCCTTATTTTTAACAATACATTTTAGCGAGGTTGGGCTTACTAGTTCAACTTCATCCTGTATTTTTTTTATAAGAGTATTTTTATAATTTTTTGCCTTAGATTTTAAATTATTAATTATGAATGCTGATGGTGAATGTGAATGCATAGAATAAGCTAGAAGATTCTTAGGTGAAATGATGCTTTTGCGGTATTTGCCAACCAATTTTCCAGCACTTGTTGTGCATCCTAAAATAGTCAACATTACAAATGATAGTATGTTTTTAATACCCATCTACTTTTTATATGTATATTTTTATATTATTTTTGAATGAATAAACTAGACATAAATATTAGGGTAAATGATTTACAGTTTACTCTTTATCTGTAACAAAATATATGCCAACGATGGCTAAAATAATTCCAAATATTTGTTTCCATGTATATTTTTCTTTAAATATAAAAATACCTACTGCAATTAATGCAATTACAGAGACAAATTTTGAAAAGATGAAATTAATAAGTGGTGTATTATAATATTTGTCAAACTCATATACAAAAATAGTAGAGATAATGGATAAAATACAAATCATAAAAATTGCCCCCATTTGAGTAAATGACAGTTTCCTGTAATTTTCAATACTTTTATGCACGGTTTTTTCAAATACGTATTTATAAAGACCCCAAAAGATAACTAATGTAAATATTACAATACTATTAATAAAAAATAGTTCATGAGAATCTAGTGTCATAAGAACGTGTTTGCGAAAATATGGGTTCATTGATTTTAATATGGACAAGCAGATTGAATAAATATACATTTTAATATAGGCGTATATTTATTTTTTGTATTTTTTGTATTTTTAGATCTATGTTGCTTACTATTTTTTCTTATTTTTCTTACTTTTTTTAGGATTTTTTGTTTTTCTTGTTTTTCTTGTGTTTTTTTGTGTTTTTTTTTTTTTTTTTTTTTGTGTTTTTATTTTTGTATAACGAACACCTTCTCCAAGTACAGAGTCTCTTGTAGTCGTTTGTCTTAAAGATTCATCGCTTAAAAGTTCAGGTGTTTCAAATATACTATGAAATCCTTCTACTGCATGATAGTCGTTTAAAAAATCAGGATTAACAGTTTCTAGTGGAGTTGAGCTTCTTGCAGATGTTCTACTTGAAGATACTTGTTGAGTTAGACTACTAATATCTTGCGCACTTGATACAAGTTGGCTATAACCTAGTTCGCGTTCGGTTATAACCTTTCTCATAACAATGTAGTCTTTAAAATGACAAGATTTTATATCTACTACGGAAAATCCATATTTATTATATATTCCAGGAAGAACACTTCTTTCGGGTTCTTGGTCTCTTACTAATAAATACAGGTGCATTAGACTTGCACCAAGTAATTTAACCGCAACTTGTTCAAATACGGTCATTAATGCTTTTAAAGGACTTGTAGAAGGTTTTTTACCTCCAATTGGAGCTGAAACTGGTTCGGTGATTCTGCAAAGATCATTTATCCACAGTTGAGGACCTTTTCTTTTTTTACACCAATCGTAGTACTGCATTGTACCAGACGCTTCATCAAGCCATTCAGTATCATCCGTTAAATTCTTAATAAATCCAAATGCACTGTAATTTCCACTCTCAATATTGCTTCTAACAACATCTTCAGTTATATCTAAACACGCCTTACCATCTTTTAAACGTGTTCCTAGCTTTTTAATTAAATATTCATGCACATCTTTAAGCTCCTTTTCTTTTTTATGAATTATTGGAAGTAAAAAAATTTCATAACTAAATAATGTGCCATCTATTTCAATTTCTCCCGCAAAATAAGTTTTATTTTTAATTTGTTCGGGAGTATCACCTTTAGTTATTTTATATAATGCTCTTGCCATTCAGGTTTGTTATATTATATAAATATAATTTTTTAGGTTTTATTTGTGGTCAAATTATATTATATTGTATTAAAGATTGCATTCCAAATAAATATATAATGAAGGCTGCTCTCTGCTTCATAATAAGTTACGAACATATTTTAAATAAAGAATATCTGTGGCGACAATGGGTAGATGCTAATAAAGATATTATAAATGTTTATTTTCACTGCAAAGACTTTAATAAAATTAAGTCTCCGTGGATTAAAAGTCATTGCATTCCACAGAATTTGGTCGCTAATACAAGCTATTTTCATGTAGTCCCAGCATATTTTATGACAATGATATATGCTCTTAAAAAAGATCCTGAAAATGAATGGTTTTGTTTTTTAACAGACTCTTGCGTTCCAATTATTCCTCCTGAAAAATTCCGCGCATTGTTTTTTGAAAATTATGATAAAACTATTATGGGCTGGAAACCCGCTTACTGGAATATAGATTTTCATAAACGTGCAAACCTTAATCGTTTGCCTTCAAAATTTCATTTGGCAAATGCGCCCTGGTTTGTATTAAAGAAAAAGGATGTTGAGAGGTGCATTGCATACATAAAATATAATAAAGAAACATATGATTTAATTTGTTCAGGAGGTTTGGCAAATGAAAGCATATTTGCTATTATTTTAAAATCATTTAATGAATTAGATTCTGTAGTTAATGCCACAAGTACCATTACTGATTGGAGCAGAATGACTAGCCCTACTAGTCCTCATTGTTTTGTAGAAGGAAACAAAGATGATATTTTGTTTATTGGAAAAAGTCTGCAAGATGAAAAATATGCAATGTTTTTAAGAAAGGTGCATCCTAGATTTCCTGAAAAGTTGTTGCTGGACTTGATTAATGCGCCTGAAAAATTTGAAGAGTATATTGCGAGTGCTCCCGCGACTTCTAATAATGTTGCAAATGTAAATGCAAATACAATAATTAGAAGAAATCAACAAAAAAAAATACTGTTTTTGGATAGCGCAATTATGATGTCTAGTATTTTGGTTTTTTTCCTTGCAGGTATAATTTTTTTTATGCTTTAATTTTTATTTTTATTTTTAACACTTCCAACGATTGCCGCACTCAATGCAGGTGACAAAGGTTGTCATGGGCTCATCAGCTGAACGCGTCTGCATCTGATAATATGTACATTTATTAGAGTGACATTTTCTGCACTTGAACGTGTCTGTAGCGGCTTCCAACTTTACCTCATACTTATTCTTATCTCTCTTGATCTTTGCTTGAATTAGCTCATCCCATTTCTCTGGTTTCATTTCTTGGTGGGTCATGAAGCCAATCATATTGGATTTTACATTTCCAGATTTAATATTTTCAACTAGATCAGGATTTTTAAGGTTCATATAAACGCTTCTTAGCCGATCAAGATAGATTTGAACAAAGAATGGGTTGTCCCACTTCTTAACAACCTTGCGATTGGACGCCTCTTTAAGGGCCCAATTGTAGACTCCTCTTTCCATGTTTGTGCACTTCTTTTCATCATCTACAAATGTGCTCAACTTTTCGCAAATATTCTGGCGGAATTTATCGGGGGATTCAATCTTTCGCATCATTGCTCACGTATACTAATAGATTTAAATGACTAATATTTAAATCTATATCAATTTTAATATTTATTTGGTCTATTATGTGTATTATTTTCTTTTCATTCCTTTCTTGGAATGTGATCGCCGATTGTTATTAAGGCGATGTCTTGCATTATTTTTTTTTAAAGTTTTGCTGTGGTGTTTTTTACTACGTTTTATTTTATGGTTACTCTGTGAAATTCTGTGTTTTTTAGATTCTCTGTATTTTGATTTAAAGAGGTTTTTTATAGTTTTCTTCCTTTTTCCTCCATGATCAAAAGGGGATGGTGGTCTTGCCTTTTTACGTGTAGCTTCGTATTCCTCTTCCTCTTCCTCTTCAAGATTGTAAAATGCCCAAGGATCTACAACTGATTCCATGCTCTCTGTTCTTTGACTCATAGTAGGTTCAAATTCTCTTTTTGGACACTCAAATAAAAGCATCACGTTATCACTTGCAGTTATGCCAGCTTCTCCAAAATCTATAATACCTATTTCAGCATTCGCCAAATCATCAGGATTTAAAACAAAAATGTTGCCACCATTTAAATCATTGTGAAAAAGGTTGTGTCTAATTAAACAAGCAACAATATCCTTTATTTTTCTTTTAATCATTTTGCAATAGTTTGCGAATAACGGATTCAACAATAATTCTTTAATTGAAACACCTTGCATATTTTCCATAACAATATAGAATAAACATTTTCTATCAAAACCCATCTCATCCATTTGTTTCCGCGTTAAGTTAACTTTTCCATAACGAATTACTTGGGGAGAAAAAAATCCACAAGATTCATTCAACTCTTTTGCATATTTTTGAAATACTATTTCTAATACAATTTTTGCCTCAATAATTTCACTACAATCAAAATTATAAAGTTTTAAAATTTTAGTGTTTTCTCCTTCTTTTAAAGAAAAAACAGATCCCTGGACTGCTAATTTTTGTCCTCGTTTATCTGTAGCCCAGGTTCTTGTATGAACTGAAAGTCTTGTGACTGTATCCTCTTTTTTAAAAAACTCATCTAAAAAATCTTTTGAACCTTCATCATAAGAACTTAAAACGACGCTAGCTTTTTCTAACAATTTTAATTTTACCTGTTGAGCTCCTTCACTTTGTGCAACTAATCTTTGATTAATATTTTCCATAATACCTTCATCTTCTCCTTCCCCTTCTCTTGGAGTTTCAGTTGGGTCGCGATACTCTTGAGATGCTTCCACCTCTATTACTAATCCAAATGGGTTTTTGTTTTTTAACATTATTTTTCTTATTAAAATATATTGATATTATATTATATTTTAATAAATAAATTGGTTTTAGAGTTAATGATTTTTATAATTACATTTTACTTATTTGTTGGCGTATTATTGTCATCATCTTCATCTTCGTATTCCTCTTCACTCAACTCCGACCCGATATCTTCCAAAACAAGCACGCCTTCACTAGTTTCATCTGTGTCATCAAGGGATTCGCTCTCTTCTAAAGATGAATTGTCGTAATCATCTTCATCTCCATCACTATCAACGACAAATCCATCCTTCAAGTATCCATTTTTGGTCTTTTTTGATGCAGGTACATTATCAAGCTCATCTTCCTCCTCCTCATCCTCTTGACAAGTTGCAGCAAGATCTTCAAAACCACCAAACAATTTTTCATAAATTTTTAACCACAATGGTTGTGACAAATTAGTTAAAACAAGTTGACCATCATCCTGCTTTAAAGACGCAACCAATGCACAGCTTCCAAAAAATAGCGTGTTGTCAACTGGTGGAGGGAAATCGTATTTATTTTCCATATTTGCCTTTCCATCAGTCTTACCATAAACCGAGACTACATATTTTTTTCCATCAACCTTTGTTACCCAATCAGTTTCCTTCTTAAACCCGTCTGCTTTCTTAAATCCACATTTTTTGTAAAGATCAGCTTCAATATAGTCCTTTACAGTCAACTCTTTGAGAGAACCACCCTTTTCAACAATGATTATGCTTATAGTTACCTTGTCACCCATCACAGGCTTTTCACCCGTCGCAAGATTTGCATCCGTTTCACTTGTTAAATCCAATTTCTCTGTTACAATATTAAATGACGACGGTATTGATGTTACTGAACTATCTTTATTTTTCTTAGTTGCCTTTTTCTTTTCTGGCTTATCACTCATGCTTATATATTTATTTCATTTGGAATAGGTTTAAATAGTTTATCTAATAATATCTAATGACTTTAGAAACTAGAATTTATATTCAAAACTTTTCAATTGAGCAAATTAGTAAGATTCTTAATCGTATTGATATTTATTTTAAAACTCAACGAGATCATACGGAACTGTATTCAAAGGAAGAAGGTATTTTTTTGATTGAAAATGGATCTTTTTTTCAACTAAAACAAATAGATAAACCAATAAAATACTACAAAGATTTTATTGCAGGCTTTAGCCTAATTTTAGATGAAAGCTATTATGAAAAAACTTCAGTAGTATCGCAGATCCCAGTTGATTATGTTAGTGTTCCAGTAACAACCTTTGAATTTTACAATAGTCCATTTGTCAAGTTTATTGTAGAGGGAAATAAATCTAGTTTGCACGGCTGTTCTCGTTATGAAACATTTACGCTATTAAATTTTTATTTTAAAACAAATGAAGATATTGAAAACCATTTTGTAAAGGAAGAACTTAATGTGTTTTTATCCCTGTTTTACTAATCTTTTATTATTATATGCTTCTCTGGATCATTCAAATATCAATAATTTCAGTCATATTTATTTTTTTGGTTCACAATTTAATTGGATTTTTTAAGTCTACCTTGACAGTTCCAAAAATAAAAGATTTAGTAACTACACCTAATCAAAAGTATGAAAATATGTTTAATGTTATGTCATCATCAAAATCAAATACTTTTGATCAAGAGGATGATCCCACTAATTTTGGTATAGAGTCAACAACTACACCTACAAATATGAAAGACGAATTAAAGAATTTTCTTAAACAGCAAATGAACACACCTTCTTCTACAACAGATATATCATTTTTAGATAGTATGAATATTGCACCAGGCATTAGCTCATTTTCATCTTCATCAACATCTTCACAAGGAAATTATAGCAACTATTAGACATTTTGTCTATTTATAATAAAATTGATTTAAATTAGATATCTGTAGTTAATAAATAGACAGAATAATGACCACTTTGCTAACAAAGCTATTCTACTTTGTGATTGCAACCTCTAGTAAGTATGCAATTGATGAAACTCATGGCTTGCGCCATAGCATGGACATTCTTCGCTTTACACACGAGATATTCCAGAGCGAGCTTTCAATGAATTCATGGTTAGCAGAGCAAGAAAGGCTTATTTATGTATCTGCTATTATTCATGACATGTGCGACAAAAAATATATGGATGAAAATGAAGGCATAGCCCAAATTGAAGAGTTCTTAAAAGATAAACTGTACAAGGATGAAATTAAGGCCACAAAACAAATTATTTCAACCATGTCTTATTCAAAGGTTAAGAAGGTTGGATTTCCTGATCTTGGTAGATATCAAAATGCATATCACATTGTTCGCGAAGCCGATTTATTGACTGCGTATGATTTTGAAAGATGTATGATGTATAACATTCGGCAACAGCATGGAAACATTCTTGATGCATTTGATAGTGCAAATACTCTGTTTGAAAATCGCGTTCTAAAGCACACGGATGATGGTCTTCTTCTTACAGATTATGCCAGAATGAAGGCTCCTGGTCTGCAATTAGATGCAGTAAATAGGATTAATACTTGGAAACAATTGATTAAGAATCCGTCTTTATTGTAAAATTGGGGTTGTAAATTAAAGGTTATAAAATTATAAATTTATGCGCATTATATATCACACATAAATTTAATAATGGTTTTTATTAGCATAGGAAGAGGATGTATGGTTAAATATCAAATAAATAAGCATATAGGAAGTTCACCCACACTTTTTTTTGATTGGTTAATTACTGACATGGATTCAGTTATTGAATTATTTAATATTTATAGTTCTGGAAATATAGATACATTCTTTTTACCTAATAACACGGCACAATGTAAAAAAACTCCAACACATGATAGTAAATATGCGAGAATTCTTATGGGTTCATTACCTTGCTGCACCTCTATTCACGATGTTAATGCTATATACACAGATGCAGATATTTGCGAGTTTATTGAAAAATATAAAAGACGATTTATGCGAATTATTGAATACATTAATAGCAATGAGAAAATATATTTTATAAGATATGACAAAATCAATAATGATCAACGAGTTAAATTTATACAAACTATAAAACGTATAAATAGTAAATGCAATTTTGAATTAATAGCAATTAAACCAAATGAAAATAATAGTGAGGTAAAAATTGAAGAAAATTATAAAGAGATAAATTTAATAAGTGTTGAAAATAAAAGTTCTAAACCAGATTGGACATATTCTTATTTGGATTGGAAGAAGATATTTGATGAAATTACAAAAGTATAAACACTCTATAAATTATATAAAGATTACCATAGTATTACAAGTATAAAGTGCAATGAACAGTTCAAAATTAAGCGAACACGATATTCAAAATGTTCTAAGAGAACTTCCAAAGGTAGAACTTTCTTATGAAAAATATGCGCATAAGAAGGTTCACAACGCTAATTTTATTTTTGCAATTCCAGAGGGAAAAAAATGTTTTGCCTGGTTTTCCACGTATAAGAGTAAAAATGTCTGTTATATTTTGCAAATTGCCGAGAATAAGAAGATTTGTAACGTGTATTTTGCAGTAACTAGTTTTGCTAGTTCTTTGAGCCACGGGACTCTTTTATATGGCACAACTTTTATGCATTCAAATGCGGCATTAAGAACGCCATTTTTTTCTGTTGAAGATGTCCTTTATTATAAGGGTGAAATGGTTTCCAAGACCACATTTGAAAAATTAGAATTATGCAAATTTATGTTTGAGAATGAATTGGGGCAAAATTCTTTTTCAAAGAAGCAATTAGTGTTTGGACTGCCTATTGTATATGATAATGGTGACAACCAATCTCACATTAAGATGATTCAGCTTGCAGAAACATTGCCTTATAAAATTAAATATTTGCAATATCGTTTTAATGATCGGCGCGAGGCTATATACAATGTTGAGTATTACAAAAATGGATCGCAGTATCAAGAGACAACACAGTATAAAATGCAGCACAATACACGAAATGACAATATAAATCGCACTCCAAAAAAATCCAACTTGTGCGAAGCAGTTTTTAATGTGACGCCAGACATACAAAATGACATTTATAACTTGTTCATATATGAAAATGGTAAGGAGATTTTATATGACACTGCATTTATACCTGATTACAAAACTAGCATTTTTATGAACAAATTATTTAGAATCATTAAAGAAAATGCCAATTTAGATGCATTAGAGGAAAGCGACGATGAAGAAGAATTTGAAAATGAACGCGTTGATAAGTTTGTGTTTTTAGACAAGTCTTATAAAATGCATTGCGTTTACAATTTCAAGTTTAAAAAATGGGTCCCTATTAAAGTTGCAAATCGTGGAGATAGATTGGTGAATAGACACCAGCTATAATTACAAATAAAATTAAAATAACGAGTAAATATATACTACATGTCATCACTTCTTTTTAAAAATGGAAACATTTCTGCTCCTTTAACGGGAGTGAATGGATCACTTGTAAACATTGATAATTCTGCTTTTCGTGGGCAGTTATTTAGCTCTGCCATTCCAAACCATGGATTACCTGAACCATATAATAATGTTCAGGCTGCTGCGTCTATTGTTCCATGCTTAACTGGAGGCAAGCCACGCCATTTACGCAAAAGAATAAATAATATTTCTAATATGTATAAGATGAAGGGAGGAAGAAAAAGTATTAAAAAGAGAATCAATCGCATGAAGAAGCGAGTTATGTCACGTTTTAATAAGAGCCGCCGCAATTTAAGAAAGACTAGCCGTAAGTCTCGTAAATCTATGAAGGGATCAAGAAGAATGCGCGGAGGCTATTCTCGGTTTCAAAATAACAACCCCATGACTGGAAGCTTTTGGGCTCCTACAAAACTTCCACCTACTTTAAGCGCTTTAGCTAACCCCGTTCCAATTGAGCGCCACTCTAGTCACGTGAACTGCATTGATAACTACAATCATTTTACAAACCAGGGCTCAGCATCAAAGGGATGGTGGTAAAAAAGTTTATAGTTACTCCTCTACTGATCTTTTTATTTTTATTAAGCACTTTCCTTGCAATGCCTCTTCACTAGTAGGTTTTATTTTAGGAGCACGCACACAAGCTTTCCTAGTTGAGGTTCCAGGTTCATATATTACATCCCATTTTGTAATATCTGCATCATAAGTTGAAGAACTTGTATGAATTATTTTATAATTATTTTTCATGTAATATGCCTTACGCTTTTTCCATTGGTTTTGAAAAGGATCATGTTGGTCTATAATATCTACTACAACTGGCGTTGAATGTTTAGCACGCAAGATGCGGCCCACGGCCTGTTCTATGTCTGTTTTTGGCGTGACCATGACAAGAGTTGTCAAGGTTTTTATATCAAGCGCTTCCGCCGCCATTGAATAAGTAGCAATAATAACTTGTTTGCCCTCACTCTCTTTTAGAGCAGCCTCTTTCATTCCACCAACGTAATAGCCAACTGTTGTAATTTTTCTGTGCTGAATTGCATCAAAAATATATTTTAGCACATTCTTGTTGTGTGCAATAACCATAATCTGCTGATCACCATTTTCCTTTAACATGTCCCCTATAACTCGCAAGATAAACTCTGTGCGCGCACTAAACTCACAAAGTTTGCTGATCATTGTACTATATTTTGCTTGCCCCCTATAATCGTACTCCACCGTATTAAATTCCTCGTTGTTAGATTCATATTCTAGCGCGCGAACAAGGACTGCATCATCCTTTCCTCGCACTTCTTTGTGAATAATGTCTCCCAAAAATAGTTTAAAAATGTGCGTTGTCCCATCCTTGCGATTCATTGTAGCGGAAAGGCCGAGTGTATAGTTTGTTACAAGTTTAAAAAGAGCGCATGAGAATACTTCACTGGAAATATGATGAACTTCGTCTATAATTGTTAAGCCAAAGCTGTCAAACATGGTTGCTGGGTAGTCCTTCATTGACAAAGATTGAAGCATACCCAGCACAATGTCCTTGTTTTCAATGTCTATTATCTGTCCTTGGATCTTTCCAATCCTAGCAGAAGGAAGAAACTGTTGGATACGCTCTATCCATTGATTCATTAAAAATTCCTTGTGAACTATAACCAATGTCTTCTTTTTAAGCTGGGAAACAAGGTATAAAGATAAGGACGTTTTACCAAAAGCGCATGGTAAATCAAGGAGGCCTCCTCCTGTCTTCCCTTTGTTAACATGATCTAAAAAACTCTTTACCACAGGTTTTTGATTCTCGCGAAGCTCGCCACTAAAGCCAATATTAATGTCATCTCCAAGTGCAATTTTAGATTCAGTTGGCTTGCCAAAATATTTTTCTCCAAAATAACGTGGTACATATAATTTCTTATCCACTTCTCTAAATGCTGGAAAAGTTTTTGCATTTTGTTGATTCATCCCTGGCGCATAAGGTTTTACTGTTAATTCTTTTTTAATAAATTGTTGTTGTTCAATTGTAAGTTCCTTCTTATACAAAGTGTAACCTTTTTGTCCCAGGTATGTATTTAATATTTTAGGAGCCTCAAATACTTTAAAATTGTTTATGTTTTTAAAATCTTGTTCTTCCTTTTGCATATGGCTAAATACACTATATTCTAATACATTTAGTATCTATATTGTTTCTTCTTTTGTTTTTTGGGTTAAAGCAGAATAAAATATGTAGATATGATATATGGACAATTTTAACAGCTTATTCCAAAAAAGACATATGGGTCAGTTACTTCTCTCCGTACTTTTTGTCATTTATTTAATCATGGGCTACAAGACGCCTGATAAACTTGCTGCCATGGTTGACACAATGTGGGGCAAGGTTGTTATTGCTGCTCTTGCATTGATGTTATTTGCCAATGCTAATCCCGTTTTAGGTGTGTTAGGATTAATTGTTGCATATGAGTTCATTGTTAGATCTAGCCACATGATTGGTGCATCTGCCATTGCAAGCGCTTACCCCACGGAGGAATACAAATGGTCTCCTTTCAGTCAAGAGAACCAATTCCCCATGACCTTGGAACAAGAAGTGGTGAAAAATATGACTCCCCTAGTGAATAGCGAGCCCAATGGTCCCGCCACATTCAAGCCCATTTTGGACCCCCAATATGATGCTGCACCCATCAACGCTGGTCTTTAAGTCCACATAATATAGTTTTTCCAGAACCACTTAAAGAGGTTTTGCAAAATACGCCAGTCTCTTGTTTCGCATAGTTTCTTTCTCTAAATTGTTTATATTGTTGTCGACGCTTTGCAATATTTCTGGAACAGAATTTTCTTGATCACACAATTTAAGCCAAGCAAAATGATCAATATTGCGAAATGTTCCTATGCAAATAGACCAATCTTTTTCCGTTTTTTGACCAATGTGTTTGCAACCATTTACATTTGTCATTGTTATATGCTTTAACCATGGTCCAGTTTTAACGACAATTGCATAGAATGTGGACAAAGATCTCCAGGGTATTATTTGCAGCTTGTCTGCAGGTTTTCTGTATTTGCATTGGATTGCATAATAGGCATCTCCTTTTTTAGAAAGCAAATCTATACCATAATCATTTTTTGTTAAATGGAATTGAGTTTTAAGTTCTTTTGGGAAATCTTTGTAAAACCATACTTGGTCATGCTGTAAAACATTTTCCAAATATAAATAACAAAAGGCTTCAAATAAATCTCCTTTTTTCTTTTTATTATTTGCCTTTTCCTTTAATTCAATCATATTGTGGGCTTTAGCTCCTTCAATATGATTTTCTATTTCTTGCATTAAACAGTCAAACTTGTTCTTTTCAGTTTGAATATTTTTTGAAATCATCTCTTGGATTGTATTTTTTTGAATTTCGCTCATATACTATATGTTATGGTGTTAATTTTAACTTGTTTTTGCTAATAATCTCCAGCATCTACAGTATTTCCAACCTTTAATGATGCTTGCCTTGGTGGAGTGGATGCTAATAAAGATCCTCCCTCTCGCGATCCTCCCTCTCTTGATCCACCCTCTCTTGATCTTCCTTTTTTGCTTCCAGTAACACTAGCTGCCGCTGTAGCAACAGTCGTGGCTAAACCACTAGCATTGCCTGATGCAAGTTGAATAATTACATAAAAAACTGCTAATATTAAAATAAAAAGAGCAGCAGATAAAATCATTTGGACAAACGGATTTGCTAAAATCTGCTGCAAAGTTGGAAATTTAAAATCATTTGCAACTTGAGTAACAATTTCTTTTGTATTTTCCTCATCTGCTCCAGTGGGCTTGCAATCTATATATATTTCGTTTCCATTTGCTGATCCTGGACCATTTTCATTGTAAAAAAGCTCGCCACCCTTTTTAATGTCATAAATATTTTCAAGTATAAAGGTTTTCATCTTTGTTAAAGCATCACTTGTTATATCAATTGCTGCATCATTTACATTAAATACAATGTAATCAACATTACCAGTGCAATCTTGATATGGAACGGTTCCACTATAAGAAAAATAAGGTTTTTTGGGCACAAATTTGCTCAAATTAAAACCTGTCAAGTTAATTTGCGTAGATTCCCCATCAACAGGTGCATTTGCAGACATGGTTTCAACTATTTGTGTCAAAAGTTGGCTCGCAGCTGTAGCATAATTTGATACCCTTATAGGAACACAAACTAATAGGGGTGTTTGCCCCGCACACAAGTGAACAATGATCATTTCGGCATCTGTCTTTTGCCCATTGTAGGCATGAAGAGATGGAGTGTACAAACGAATTTGGTCCACATAATAGTTATACTTGTTGTAGACTACTGGATCGCTAGATCCTCTATCATAAGACAATTGTATATAATCATTGCGATTTGTTCCAGTAGTGGTACTGTCTGCATAAGAAAAACTGTATGCACATTTTAAATCGCAATAATTGTCTCCTATGAAACTCAATGATATATTTTTTGGGGCTGTAGCATTTGGGCAACTCATTAATATAATTGTATAAATTAAATATAAAATTATCTACCAATTAAATATATTTGGGTATCATAGATGAAATTAACTAAAGGAAGAATCTGCAGGATTTTAAAATGTAAGAAACAGACTATGAAAAATAGGCAGCATACTACGGTTTATCGCGAAGCTTGTAGACCCAAGAATTGCACATTTAGAAGCAAGAAACCTCTTAATTTGCGTATTAGAACCCTGAAGAATATGTCTTTATAATCTGCAGTTGACCATATTTGAATTGATCACGTAGAACTTTTGAATATGAATGTACAATATATTCATATTCAAAAAAATTGAGACTCTTTTTAAATACTAATTGATTAGTACAACCAAGTCTGCACGTTTACGCAAAGTATAATCAAATATGGAGTTTGTTTCCGCTGAACAAGAGGTCGTTGATGGTGTTGCCCTTACCATTGATGACATGATAACTGCGGTGGAGATTTTCCACGAGCAAGAGGATGAAATTGGTTGGGGGCCATCTGAAGATGGATTGGATGAAATAGAACTGGGCGAAACAGCTCCAAAGCCAATTATAACAACTGATTCTGCCATAGCATTGATTGGCAAGCGCCAGGATCGCATTTACACGGGTAAAAATTGGGTCATGGTGCAAGATGGTCATGGTGCAGACGCATGCATCCACTTTCTGGAAACGCTTGACTACACGGCCATCATGCAGCTAGAAAATCCCGCCGAGGAGATTCACCGCCTAGTAGAAGAAAAGAGTAGAAGATACAGTGAAAGCGGCAGCACACTTTGCTTTGCACGAGTGTTAGAAGATCGTGGATGCATTGAGATTGTAAATGTCGGAGATTCACAGGCCGAGGTTTACATTGATGGTAGTCTAGCATTTTGCAGCAACCCACACACCAGAGCTGATGCAAATTTGGAAGAGCTGGAGAGAGCCAAGTTATATGAGCATCCACTGATACCATTCCAGAAAGGCCAAACTCTCAAGGTTTTGTCCCCCGCACATATAACATACTCTTCTAATCCTGTCTGCATATTCAGGAACGGAAAACACCTTGTTCCAACAATGGCTCTTGGTCATGAAAACATGACGGGGTTTAAGCCTACAAAAACATATATTCCTTATACACCAGGACAAAAAGTGCGCGTCTGTGTGTACTCAGACGGCGTTGCCGACATGAAAATTAATGACAATGTTGATGATAATCGCGATATGCAGACGCTAAGTGCTCAACAACTTCTTGACAAATTTGTTGGCCGATGGAAGCAAAATTGGCTCTACGTTGAGGATGAGAGCAAAATGGAGCAAGGACAAGAAACAAACATGGGCGGAGGTTATGATGATGTCTGTATTGGCGTCCTTGAAATCAACTAAAAACTTTATATGGCAGGAATGTAACGAATGGTGTCATTATCGTAAACAGTCACTTTAAATGCATCATTATATCCCTCAACGTAAATTGTATCACCATTATATAAATTGTCACAACCATATTCATTTGTGCAACTTCTACCATTTTTTACTACAGGAAGCTTAATGTTGTTTGGCTCACTTAAAGTATAATATTGCCATTTGTCCCTATTGGTGAAAAGGGGTCTACCCATCAATGGAAGAATCTTAGTGGGACCATTTAAAGGCGTCAAGATCCCCACTTGTCTATAGTTTGTGTTTACCGCACCCACATTAGTTGAAATGTTGATAGGTACAGCACCTGGGGGGTAATAACTAACTTCTGGTACCAAATAACGCTCATCCTTTAATGGTGGCGCGTAGGGGTTTAATAAAACGTCGCCTGGCAAATTAGTGTATCCATAATTTGGACGCATAAACATGCTAAAGAGCCCTTGATTATAGGATTCGCCATAGTATCCTCCTCGTGGAGCTCTTTCGGCGGGCCTTTGGTTAATAATAATTTTTTCTGTTTGGGTCATTGTTTTTTGAGATGAAGATGGAGACTTTAAAAAATGAATGTATACCATGTAACCAACAATAAATATGATGATTGCTAAAAAAAACATAGTTACATTTTCAACACAAATTACGCCAGGCGGACACTTTTTCATTGCATTGGCATTTTTAATGATTCGCATATTTCTTATATATTAGATAGATTAGAAATATGATAAATTTTTGAAAGATATAATTTTTGATTTAAAGCTTAAGGCTTTGCCGCAGCAAAACTCTTTACCATATCACCTAAACCTTGTAAGTTGCTCATATCCATTCCAGACAACACTTCTTTTGCTTGCTTAAGAAGTGGGGTCATGTCTTGCATTGATTGAAATAATTTTTTTTGTTCACTCATAAGCGTCATTGTCTCTTTTGTAAGGTTTTGCATTGCTTCAGGATCCAACATACTATTTAAAGCTTGGTAATTTTCAGTCATAGTTTGAGCATAGTCTGGTTTAGCACCATTAACAGTTGAAAGAGCATCTTGTCCCACTGGGGCATCTTCCTCACTTTCCGCAGGCCCAGTAATCACGGTAGTGGAAGAATCTGTCTTTTTTGCAGTTGCAGGCTTGACAACTGCTTTTTTTGCAGGTGTAGGTGCAGGCTTATCAGTCACGGGCATATCAGTTGTAGTCGCAGGCTTGTCAGTTACAGTTGCAGGCTTGTCGCCATTCTCCATACCCTCCTTAAAAAAACTTCTAGACATGAGTAAATTTGTCACTACTAAACAAACCAATAAAATAACAGACATATTTTTACTAAAGTAATGCATCAATACTCCAACAATTAAGAATACTGCAATAGCATTGAACTTCTTCATCATTAAATAGCCCAAAAGATTTGTTACGGCTAAAACAAGAAGAAAGTATAAGAAATATTTGCTTGTAAATACCTTTTTAACTGACTTTTCAAATTTCATTATATATATAATCTTTAAAAAAAAAATGATTAAGAATTATTATAATCACCTTAATTCACACATATGCACTATGCCCCCGAGAATGAATTTTGGAAATCAAGATTATGAATTTAACTTGCAACGGCAAGAACCTGAAAGTGAAGACGAGGATTATGATGAGAATAACGACTTTTATGAAGACGATGAATCTGTTGATGAATATTTACCAGCAGATTCAGGTAAGTGCTATCTTGCATTGTGCGAATTGTACAATGGCAAAATTCATGGATCCAATAATTATTTTATTAATAGTCAGTATCTTGTGATTCAAAGATTCAGCGGCAATGAAATCTTGTCACGAATGCTAAATGACATTGTAAAACAGTATTCGCAGGTATATAGAAGACTAGCGCAACAGTCAAATATATCCCATTCTATTATTAAAAATTACAAAAATATTATTGCTAGAGAGGATTACATTTCTCCTCAAATTGTTAAATGTTCTTATCTTCCTGATGGAGAATGCGTCGCAGTAATCAAAACAATGTGGATCAAGTTAATACAACGCAGATGGAGAACGGTTTTTAATGAAAGACGACGCATTATTGGGGAACGTTCACGAATTAGTAGCATATTTTATAGAGAGATCCATGGAACGTGGCCAACGGGCTTAAATGTAGTGCCTAGTATTTGTGGTATGCTATCGCAAATTCAAGGGTAAACATAAATTAGTTTAAATGTGCAACTGATTAATTATTGTTTTAACATTGTGTCCAGCAGTGTTTTAATCTTATTCATCTCTTCAACAATTTCTTTGTGCTCTTTTTTTGCATTTTTAAGATCATCTTTTGTCATTGTTTCTTCCTTAATCCCGTCTTCTATTATGTTATCTATGTGGTCTGCAATTATTTTTAAAGCCATATACTGGTCCATTGTTTCCTTAATCACATTTTCAAGGTATAGATTATAGTCTTCCTTTGCGGCTTCCAAAAACTCATTTTTTTGAATTTTTTTATCCAGCAACTTCTTTTTTTTCAACAGCAGCTTTCTTTTTGCTTCCACTTGCCTTTCTATTTGATATAAATAACTGTCTCTTTCTGCTAATGTTAAATTCATTATATATCACGTATATAATAAATACATAATTTATTTTTAATTTTAATTTTTTGATGCAATTTCTGTTACATTTTTTAATATTTCTAACATTGCGCTGCGCTCGTCAGTCTTAAAAATAAACTGCGTGTAATTCATGGGTTCCCCCTTTTATGCAATAATGTAAATATTTTTCTTTTTTAACACGTTAAAGTTAAGGTATTTTGCATATATAATTAAGGATTTGGATTTTTACAATCTATATTAAAAAAATATAAAATCTTCGCTATATATTATTTAGGATGTCAAGACTAAACAACGAACCTCTACTTACACCTGATGATAACAGGTTTGTAATGTTTCCAATTAAAGACCAAAGCATATGGCAAATGTACAAGAAACAAATTGACTGTTTTTGGAGAGCAGAGGAGATTGATTTATCAAAAGATCAGGCTCATTGGGACAGCTTATCTGCAGAGGAAAGATATTTTATTTCAATGATTTTGGCGTTTTTTGCCGCGAGTGATGGTATCGTGTTGGAAAATCTGGCTACGCGTTTTATGGGCGACGTGCAACTTGCTGAGGCGCGCGCATTCTATGGATTTCAAATTGCCATGGAAAATATTCACAGTGAAACTTACAGCACGCTCATTGAATCTTACATCAAAAGCAGTGCGGAAAAAGAAAAATTGTTTTCGGCTATTGAACATTTTCCTTGCATTAAAAAGAAGGCGCAATGGGCGCAAAAGTGGATCCATGATAACCGTAGTAGCTTTTCCACTCGCCTAATCGCATTTGCATGTGTTGAGGGTATCTTTTTCAGCGGTGCATTTTGCAGCATTTACTGGTTGAAGAAGCGCGGGCTTATGCCTGGACTCACGTTTTCCAATGAGCTTATTTCTAGGGATGAGGCACTTCACACTGAATTTGCTGTTCTTCTATACAATAAGCTTGTGAAAAAGACGAGCAAGGCGCGATTTCTTGAAATCATTAAAGAGGCCGTAGAAATTGAGATTGAGTTTATTTGTGAGGCACTTCCATGCCGTTTGATTGGCATGAATTCCACACTTATGACGCAATACATTCAATTTATGGCTGATCGCCTTTCTTTGCAACTTGGTTATGATAAGATTTACAATGTCGCAAACCCTTTTGATTTTATGGAGCTTATCAGTCTTGAGGGCAAAACCAATTTCTTTGAAAAAACAGTTTCCGATTATGCATTGGCAAATAAGTCAAAGGCTGATGATATGTTTGAGCTTACGGCGGATTTTTAGTTTAAAGGCAGATTTTTATATGAAACATACTTAAACATAAAAATAGTAATTTATACAACATGAAATTCATAACTACTATCATAAAAAGATTTATGCCAAAAGAGTTACCAAAACCCGTTGGTAGATGGAGAATAGAAAACTGTAATACTCAAATGAACACTAAAATAGATTTATCAAATGAAGACCATTGTGGCCCGTGTGGTCAGTATGCATTGGAAAAAATAGAAATAACAAATAATAAAAATACAGATGTTAAAAAGTAAAATAATCATTGTATAAAATAATATAGAACTTTTGTCCTATATTATTTATTAGAATACTTATGATCACGTGTAATCTAATGGGAGGACTCGGCAATCAGCTGTTTCAAATTTTTACAACTATTGCGTATGCACTTGAGCTTAGACAACCATTTGTATTTTTAGATGCAAAAACTATTGGGCAAGGTGCAACAAAAACGCGGAAAACATATTGGAATACTTTATTGGGAGCTCTTGCACCTTTTTTGAAAAAGGACAAGGATATTGCCATTGGGTATACTGTGAAGGAGTCTGGGTTTTCATATTCGGCATTAGATAAACCACACAATGATAGATCAATGGTTTGCATGCTTTACGGATACTTTCAAAGCTGGAAATATTTTGATGCATATTTTCAGCAAATTTGCAGGATGATTCGCCTTGAAAAACAAAAGGAAGAAGTCCGTGGATTTGTTCGCAGTTTTTTGCGCGAATCCCTTGAAAATTGCGTAAGTATGCATTTTCGCATAGGTGATTACAAGAACCTTCAGGATCAATACAACATTTTGGGGCTCGGGTACTATAAAGATTCTCTTAAAACTGTTCTTGAAAGTGAAACAAGGGAAGAAAAAGCATTTCAAAGTGGAGCAACGACAGTAGTCTATTTTTGCGAGGAACATGATTTGGAAGAAGTTTTACAAATTGTTTTGCAATTAGAGACAGAGTTTCCTCATTATGTGTTTGTGCGCGCAGATCCCCGTATTGACGATTGGCAGCAGATGCTAATGATGAGTTGTTGCAGACACAATATTATTGCAAATAGTACGTTTAGTTGGTGGGGAGCTTATTTGAATTCAGGGGAAAATAAAATTGTTTGTTATCCTGGTCAGTGGTTTTCACAGGAAAATAATAAAATAGCAATTGATGATCTTATACCTGAATCATGGATTAAGCACTAATTTTTAATTCTAAATATAATTTTTATATATGAATATTATATATTGTAAATATGTCAAAATCAAGTTCATCTGCAGGAGGAGGAGGTGAAAAAAGACCAGCAGAAGGCGATTCAGGAGGATCTAGTCAAAAAGAAAGTAAATTACAGACATTTGCAGAAAGATTGCGATTAATTTTATTTGAAGTCCAACCAGAACTTGCAGAACCAGATTTGAATGATTGGTTGCAAAAAGAGGATGTACCTCAAATGCCAAATGCAGTAGTATTTGCAAATGGAAGATTTCAAGGATTGGTTCCAAAGATTGATGCGGAACATGGTGTTGGGGGACATCCAGGATTAATATTTAGATTAATGATGGTTGCATTATTATTGGGAACGGACAATATTGCTATTAGCTATTCAACCAAAGAAGATGATGACAAAAATCCATTGTCGCCTGAATCAAAAGCAAGAATGATTAGGACGTTGATACCAACTTTAAAAGAACAAATTGTTGCTTTATTAATAAAAAATGAATTTAATCCAACTGAAGTTAGGGAAAAATTAGATGCATTAGATATTAAACTTTTTCCCCTTACCAATCTTTTCTCTACAGTTGCAGCGGTAGGAAAAAGTTTTCCTGGACAGAAAAATCTAGTTATGGTAACTGGATTAGAAAAAGATAAACAAGGAAATGATTATAATAAATATGCAACAACATTTAAAAATTTAAGTGGTTTTACAGGGGTAGATTTTGTTTTAAATTCTAGGCAAAGTCAATATACTATTAGTGGAACAGAAATTAGAGAAGCAGTTTTAAAAAACTATTATGACGAGCTTGGAAGATATTTATTAGACGCTGGATTTACAAATGAGGCTATACTAAAAGAATATGGAAAACTTATACACGAAATGAAAACAAAACTTAGCGAACCTTCCCAAACTGAACTAGAATATGCAGAAACGTTACAAACATATATGATTTTTGCTGCATTAGAAAAACTTGATAGATTGAAAGAATTAGAGATAAAAGCTCAAAAAGTCGGGTTAGATGAAATTGAAAGTCAAGAGTTAGATCATTTACAAGAAATAGAATCAAGTTTAAGAACCTTTGCTGTTTTAGAAGAAGACCCTGGTGCTGCTAGTGCTACTGCTAGTGCTGGTGGTGGATTTTATGAAGAAGAAGAAGGAGAAGAAGGAGGAGAAGAAGAAAGAGGTGGAAAAAGAAGAAAACAAAAAACCAGAAAACAAAAATTAAAGAAAAGTAGAAAGGCTCGTAAAACTAAAACTAAAACTAGAAAAATAAAATCTAGACGCACAAGAGGTAAAAATAAGAATAAGAATAAGAAATAAATTAGAAGTAGGTTAAAAATAATAAATAATAAAAATAAAATAATAAACACAGTCTATTATTTTATTCTATAATGGATCAACCCATAGAATATATATTGCTCATCTTGAATTGCAAAAAATACATAAATAAGGCAACTCATCAAAAAAATACATGGTTAAAAGATCATGATTCTGTAAAAATTCCATATTTTCACGTAATTGGTGACGAAAAGTTAAAACAAGACTATTTGTTTGATTTAAATGATTATATTTTGTATGTTAAAACGGCGGATGATTATGTTTCTTTGCCAAAAAAAGTAATTGCTGCATACAATGCGGCTATAAATGAATTTTCATATCTAAAATACATTTTTAAAACGGATGATGATCAAGATTTAAAGGATCCTTCCAGTTTTTTCTCAAATATGGTTAGCGTATTGGAAGAAAAGAAACCAAAGGTACATTATGGTGGACACGTAGTAGATGTAAAAACTCCATATTTGAGCGATTACGGAAAAATTCATCCAGAACTACCTAATCCATTAATAGTATACCCCACACAATATTGTAGCGGTCGTTTTTACACGCTTTCTATAGAAGCCGCAAAGTCTCTTTTGCAAAAACGGGGTTCAATTATGGGCGAGTGTCTGGAAGATTATGCCATGGGATATCATTTGAATCCAATATTCAAAAAGACTATTTTAAATATTGATACATCTACGCATTTTACAGATTTTCAATTGAAATAGAGCGCTGAACTACAATCTTTTCCTTTTTGGTTATAATTTCCATTGTATCAACAATAAATGATTCATATGATGCCTTTTTATATTCAGTTGGTGGTTTTTCAGGGAATTGGATTATTTTATATTCTGTTTCTAATACTTTTTTTCCAAGTGCATAGGTTTCATAAAAATCCAAGGTCACGTCGGCCTTACTTATCCTATCTGCTTGATAAATTGCAATAGTTTTCTCATTTATTTCTACTAAAAATGAAGGGTTTGATTTTGTCCCCACAAAAACATTCATTATTTATATAACACGCTAAATCTATATAATTTAATCTATACATTTACAATCCCTAAAAGTACTGATTAAATGATTATACCGAGTTTTCAACTTAAAGACCTTTAAGTTGAAAAATTTAAGATAATTGATCCTTCTCAATTAGAACCTCCTTGGCGACCTTGGTTATAACCTTATTTATGCGCTTTTCTTCTTCCTCCTTTGTACTCCCACCAGTTGATTTGAGAACAATGTTCAAGTATTGATCGTTTTTTTTTGAATGATAGTCTTGGGAATCTGGATTGGCCTCTATCCAGTCCGCAATTTGATTCACATTCTTATTGGCAACCTTCCTTATGGCCTTTCTTATGCGTTCTTTTTCCTGATCCTTTTCCCAGTTGTCTTTATCTCTTACATATAAACGCTCACGTTTTGAATCTGTGCAATGTATGGGGCGTTTTGACACGTCTAATTTCTTCAATCCATTAATAAATATCTGTGAGATACCTTCTTCATAACCCAGTTTTCCAGTCTTTTCCAAATCTGAGAAGGTGATTGCCAACGAATCTACAAAATCTGTCAAATTCATTGCATCTTTACACGTCTCATTGAGAAAGAAATTCATATTAAAATTGTTATTTAATGTGTTATGAGTGTTATTATTATTATTATTAATTGTTGTGGGTTTGGATGCATATTCAATGAGTTTGTTATTTTGCTCCAGCAAAATTTGTTTAAACTCGCAATTTTGTTTAATCAGTTCAACTACCATTTCAGTTGGAATTGTTGAAGGATTTTGAAACACTATTGCTGCAGTTTCATCTGCTGTTGGTATTTCTTTATAAACACAACATTTTTTTTTATGTTTAAATAAACTTTGTTTATGTATATATTCTTTTCCACACATACAATAGTAACATTTTTCCTCGGCATTTTTTGGCATTTTTTTAGCAGCCAAGGTAAGCTTTTTGTGTTTTGCGGTTAATAAATGAGAATTATAATTGCTTTGTTTACTGCATTTAAAGTCACATGATTCGCATACAAATACATTTTTAATCTCGGCATCATGCCAAGTAAGTCCATTTTTCTCATCGTCACAATTTGTTGACATACTTTTTTTAGTTATGGTAATATTATCCATATGTCTCTATATTCTAATTTGATAAAAAATCAAATTTTTAAACGGTCAGCCATTTTTGGCTAAATAAAAAATGCCGAGAGATCAACTTTTTGGGAGGTCCAATTTTTCAAAAAAAAGTTCAGTCACAATTTTTTCAACTGAAAAATAAAAATTAGAGCATTATGCTCTCAAGTCACTTTTTCAAAAACACAAAGAAAAAAAATCCCAAAAGTATTTTCAGAATTCGAAAATGGACAAAAATAAATGTCCAAAATCACTTTGGCGAAAATAGTTTTGAAATTATGAAAAGTTTGCATTTGCCTACATCGTGTAGGGAGATTTTTAAAAATTATTTTCAAACGCTCGCCTACATGATGTAGGGTGCGCCTACATGGATGTAGGGTGTTAGTGAACAGTTTTTAACAGATTTGTCCTACATGTATGTAGGCGAATATGGAGTTTCCCTACATTCATGTAGGGTAGTTATAAACAATGTTATTGTTTTATTTACCTAGATGAAATATATTTTACTTGGTAAACTGCATTGTAAAACGACATAAAGACATACTAGAGTATTATACCATTAGTTTAAATGAAATGTTCTATTTGCAATAATGATATAGAAATAACAAAAACAAATAATGAATATACTGAAAAAAAAAAGAAAATAGACGCAAAATTATTAGCATATATTGACAAACATTTTTATAAAGATGAGGAACAATGTTGGCAAACAGTAATGCAAGTAGAAGCGCTACTTTTATCGCCAACTGATTTGGTCAATACTTGTATAAATAAAAAATGTATTGCACAAATGTGTGCATATTGTTATAGAAAAAATATTATTTGTCTTGAATGTGGAGAAGAATCTAAAAGGAAATATGAAAAACCAACGTCTATTAAAAAATAATATTTATAGGGACACCATTACAATTTTTATAGAAGAATTGTAATGTTAGTTAAATAGGTGGTCTTTTTTTGACACTTTGAGCTGCACCCTTAGTTTGATCAATAAGTTGAATAGATTCCTCTTCCTTTTTTTCAGGGATACGTTGGCTATTCCCTGTTACTGCCATAGGCCCCAGTCTACCGCATTGACCTCCTCCGATTGGTAGGACTGCTCCTATTACAGCTTGATTTAAATCAAACCCAGAATTTTGTGAAGGTGAGCTTTGTGAATTTCCCATATTTATATTACCGTTATATAATATTTTTTTATAAAGTTTAAAATTTTGGTTTAGGTTTAGGCTTAATGACTAAGTTATCATGTGCAATTATTTGTGGAGTTTCTGGTCTATTCTCAGTTAAAGGCATAATTCTAGAATTATTGCTATTTGTAGGCAAAAGAGATTGCGGTGGTTTAGGTTTTTCTTCCGTTGTAGGTGCGTCAATTGGTAAAGGTCTTCTTGTCATTATATATTAAATATATATTAAATGGAAGAAGAAAGTACACCTAGTCAAAATATAGTATTAACTATAGTAGGTCCTACTGGAATGGAAGACATTGAGTTGCAGATGCAAAATGCAGGTATAACAAGAGAAACAGAAGCAACAGAAGTAACAGAAGCAACAGAAGAAATAAAAACTTCTCTTTCAGTGGAACCACCTAAATCATTAGAAATACAAGAGGCTGAAATAACATATACATATAGAGAAGTGGATGATGAATTAATCAGGCAATATAACTCTACAAAACATACAAACTATTCAACTATTTGCGATATTATTGCTGTTTATTTGAAAGGCCAAAAAATTCTTTACACCGAGGCAAAAACTGTTTGTGAACAACGATTAACAGTTTTAATGCTCCCATCTATATTTATAACAGTTTTATGCAGTATCTTAACATTGATCTTGGACAATGTATCATACGGAAAAATAGCTGTTAGTGGACTAGGAGCGATTACTGCCTTTCTTCTAGCTCTTGTAAACTATTTAAAGTTGGATGCTAGAGCAGAAGCACATAGAACGAGCGCATATAAATTTGATAAATTACAATCATATGTGGAATTTAGTTCTGGAAAACAATTATTTGTTGTTTGTTCTTCCTCTGTATTGGCAGCAGTTATAGAAAAGGTGGAAAAGGATGTTACAGAAATTAAAGAAACCAACAAGTTTATTATACCAGAACGCGTAAGACATAACTACCCATTGTTGTCAAATATGAATATATTTGCAGAGGTTAAAAAAATAACAACCAAGGAAATGAGGTTGACAAACATTTTAAAAGACATTATGAATGAATCTATTTCTTTGCAAAGTAAAAGTACACTGACTCAAAAAGAGTTGGAAAAAGTAGAAGTGTTAAAAAATTTGAAACAAAACATTGTAAATGATATTATTAGCATGAAAAATGATTTTATAACCATTGATCAAAGCTTTATTGGGGAAATGGAAAAGAATCGTTTAAAAACCGACAGTAGCTGGCTCAATTGTGATTATTTTAAAGTATAATTATATTGACATGCATAATTTTTAGATTAAGAATTCCAAATAAAATTGAAACCTTTTAACAAGGATTTAAATTGACTACATAACTATATATAGACCCAGCCATATCAATATGAGCGCATTTGTAGAAGAAGACCAAATTAAACAAGAAGTTGTGCCGCCAATTGATTTCCCATGTGAAAAAGAACTGCCAAAACAATTATTGAGAAAAAGAACAATCACGATTGATTTTACAACCACTACATTCTCTGGACTAATTTCTTTAAACGAAATAAACCGAGAAGACATCTTTGGCCCTATAGCGGAAAGCAACTGGGTTGTTCCTGGCAAGCTTATTGCAGGAGCATTTCCAGGCTATATCAGTGACCTTGAAACAGAAAGAGCTCTTATAAAGATCCTGAATACTGGAGTTAGCAAGTTTGTTTGCATGCAAGAAGAATATAATATAGCCATTAAAGAAGAAGATTGGCGAAAAAATTTGCATGTAAGAGCAAGTGCAGTAAGACCATACTTTGCAGACGTGCAAAGGATTATGGAAAATAAGGACATTCATCCTACATTGAATACAGATGTGGTTAATATGACATTTGATCACTGTCCCATTAAAGACTGCAGCACAGTGGCTGATGAGATTGTATTCAATTTGGCAAAAGATCTTGTGAAAGCCATTTATGATGGCGAAGTTGTTTACCTACATTGCTGGGGAGGTCATGGAAGAACAGGTATCATGGTTTGTCTTATGCTTCATTTGATGTATGGATTGACGGCAAATGAAGCGTTGGAAAGATGCCAATTCTTGCATGACATTCGCAAGATGCCGATTATTGTATCCTCTCCGCAAACATTCAGTCAAAAAGATCAAGTTAGACGGATTATTTACAACTCTTTAAAAGATAAAGGATTGCTCAATGAACCTAAGTTTGAAGAGACCAAGACACCTGCAGTAGATAGCGAATGGGATGAAGATCTTTATAGCTAAGTTAAACTAA
>Ga0194041_10000013_pt1 | contig 64597 bp, 54 predicted proteins | sample JunL449m_MetaG_FD_160082 | JGI IMG/M metagenome (GOLD analysis project Ga0194041, IMG submission 160082) | Anoxic zone freshwater microbial communities from boreal shield lake in IISD Experimental Lakes Area, Ontario, Canada - Jun2016-L442-9m | ecosystem: Environmental > Aquatic > Freshwater >...
GCATGCGGCCGCACCACCCACTGCACCGGCATACGGGGGTCGATCAGGTTGCGGTCGGAGGCGATGTACACCGTCTCTAAGTGATGGAGCAGCGAGGTCCCCTGGTACCAGTCCATGTTGGTCGACCGGGTCACCACGTTGTCGCCCTTGAGGGCCGAGATCGGGATGAAGGTCAGGTCGGCCACGTCGAGTCGGCTGGCGAATGCAGTGAACTCGGCGCAGATCCGATCGAACACGGCCTGGTCGTAGTCGACCAGGTCCATCTTGTTGATACAGACCAGTAGGTGAGGGACTCGCAGGAGAGACGCCAGGAACGCATGGCGACGTGTCTGCTCGACGATCCCCATCCGGGCGTCGACCAAGACCATGGTCAGGTCGGCCGTTGAGTTTCCGGTCACCATGTTGCGGGTGTACTGCACGTGCCCGGGGGTGTCGGCGATGATGAACTTGCGGGCCGGCGTGGCGAAGTAGCGATAGGCCACATCGATGGTGATGCCCTGCTCGCGCTCGGCCCGCAGGCCGTCGGTCAGGAGGGCCAGGTCGGTGTAGTCGTTGCCCCGCTGTGCCGACACACGCTCGACGGCCTCCAGCTGATCTTCAAATATGGCCTTGGAGTCGTACAGCAGGCGCCCGATGAGGGTGCTCTTGCCATCATCGACAGACCCGGCTGTCGCAAATCGGAGAAGTTCCATCAGAAGTACCCTTCGCGCTTTCGATCTTCCATTGCGGCTTCGCTCACCCGGTCATCCGCCCGGGTCGCCCCGCGCTCGGTCAGTCGGGATGCAGCCACCTCGATGATGATTTCCTCCACCGTGGATGCGCTGGACTCGACAGCTCCGGTGCAGGTCATGTCGCCCACCGTCCGGTAGCGCACCGTTTCCTTGAATACCTCTTCGTCTGCCCTTGGATGCACGAAGGGGCCGGTAGAGATGAGCATGCCGTCACGCACGAATACCTCGCGCTGGTGGGAGTAGTAGATGGTGGGCAGGTCGAGGTTCTCCTCGCCGATGTACTGCCACACGTCGAGTTCGGTCCAGTCCGAGATGGGGAAGACCCGGATGTGCTCACCGCCCTGGTGTCGCCCGTTGTAGAGCGACCACAACTCGGGTCGCTGGTTCTTCGGGTCCCACTGTCCGAACTCGTCACGGAAGGAGTACACGCGCTCTTTGGCCCGGGCCTTCTCCTCGTCCCGACGGGCTCCACCGAAGACGGCATCGAACTTCTGGTCGGTGATGGCGTCGAGCAGGGTGCGGGTCTGGAGCCGGTTGCGCGACGGGTCGCTGCCGCTCTCTTCGGTCGAGCGGCCGGCGTCGATCGACTCCTGTACGGAGGCGACCACCAAGGTGGCTCCCAGATCAGCCACCATCCGATCGCGGAACTCCAGCACCTCGGGGAAGTTGTGCCCGGTATCGATGTGCATGACCGGGAAGGGGATCCGCCCGGGGGCGAACGCCTTCTGCGCCAGTCGCAACATGATGACCGAGTCCTTGCCGCCCGAGAACAGCAGCACCGGCCGCTCGAACTCGGCGGCCACCTCGCGGATGATGTGAATCGACTGTGCTTCGATGGCCCGCAGATGGGACAACTGGTACTGCCCCTGAACTGCACCCGACTGGCTCGTTTCCATAGTTGCCCAACTTACCCGTTGGGAAAGTTAACGGAAAGGGGTCAATGGCCATAGAGTGACAATTTGCAGCATTGCAACTTTCGCCACCGCCGAATCGGGTCGGGCGTGCCGAGGAGACGACAGATGGGGGACAACGGGGCACGGGGTCGACACGGATCGGATGCCTCCGATGATCGCGGCATCACGGTCCGCACGGGCATAGATGGGGATGCTCCAGCGGCTGCTCGACTCCATGGCGAACGGATCAGCGGCGGCTTCCTGTCATTTCTGGGAACTTCCTTCCTCACCCGTCTCTACCGCCGGATGACCCGGACCTCGGGGTCGTTCCTGCTGGTCACCGACTCCGGGGGCGAGGTGATCGCCTTCATCGCTGGCTCCGCTGACGTGGGCGGGCTCTACAAGTCGTTCCTGATCCACGACGGATTGATGGCTGGGCTGGCGGCCGCCCCTCGACTCGTCCGAGGCTGGCGGCAGGTGTTCGAAACTCTCGGACACGGTTCTGAAGGCGGGACCGGCACCGGTCAAGGAACCGAGCTGCTGGCGGTGGCCGTTGACCCACAACACGAAGGGCACGGCATCGGGCGGGCCCTGGTCGATGCGTTCCTGGAACGGGTCATCACCTCCGGCGGGCACCAGGCCTACGTGGTCGTGGGGGCAGCCAACACCGGGGCCATCAGACTGTACGCCGGTGCCGGATTCGTGGCCGGCCCCGAGTTCGAACTGCATGCCGGGACGACCTCGGTGCTCATGCAGTGGGACGAGGAATCCCCTGCATCGACGGCCCCCGCTCCCCGAACGCCAGCCACATGAACCTGCTCGCCTTGGCGCTCATCGCCTTCCTGGTCACATTGGCCCTCACTCCGCTCGCCATATCGGTCGCCACCCGCACCGGCATCATGGACCGGCCGGGCGAGTTGAAGGAGCAGACCAGGGCGGTCCCCTATTTGGGAGGGGTGGCCGTCCTGGCCGGCGTGCTGGTCGGCGTACTGTCGGATCGGCCGTCGTTGGCCATCCCACTGGTGGCGGCGACTGCGCTTGGGGTCGCCGACGACCGGTTCGACCTTCCCCCCCTGGTGCGGATCGTCGGCGAGCTGGCCGTAGGTGCCGTCGTCGTTGCCACCTGCCCGGTCCACCTCCCCCTTGGCCTTGCGGCAGTTGCCATCGTGGCGGTCACCCTCTTGTTGATCAATGGGGTCAACCTCATGGATGGCCTCGACATGCTTGCCGGGGGATCCGTGGCGGTAGCCGCCGTCGGCTTCGCCGTCCTCCTGGTTGGCACTGGACGACACGTCGCCGTGGCCCTAGCCGCTGCGCTCCTCGGCTTTTTGGTGTTCAACAGGCCACCGGCCCGGATCTACCTGGGCGACGGTGGTTCCTATCTGCTCGGCACGACGCTGGTGGTTCTACTCGCCCAGTCCTGGGGAACTGACGTCCCCACCGTCGTCGGCGTGGCCGCATTCGCCTTAGTGGCGCTGCCGGCTGCCGAGGTGGCGTTCGCCATCGTTCGTCGGCTGCGTGGACGTCAGTCAGTACTGGCTGGCGACAGGGGCCACCCCTACGACCGGCTGGTGGCACGGGGTTGGCCACGCCCATCGGCCAGCGCCGCCTATATCGCAGCCCAGGGAATCCTGACTGTCGGTGCCGTCCTGGCCTTCCGTCAGTCGTCCCTGGCGCTGGCCATCACCGTCGATATCGTCGTCGCCGTGGCGCTGATCATCGCTGCCAGCCTCGCTGGCGGTCTCTCCCCCGACCAGGAGGTCGCCCCATGAACTCCCCCACCCCCGAGGTATCCCGATGACCCGCATCTTCCTTTCGCCCCCCGAAGTCGGACCCGAAGAGCGTCGGATGCTGCTCGATGCCTTCGACTCCAACTGGATCGCCCCACTGGGCCCCGACGTCGATGCCTTCGAGGCAGAGTTCGCGGCACGGATCGGGGTCGGGCACGCGGTGGCCCTATCGAGCGGCACCGCCGCCCTCCATCTCGGTCTCCTGCTGGTCGGGGTCGGCCCGGGTGACGAGGTACTGGTTCCGTCGTTCACCTTCGTGGCCACAGCCAACGCCGTGGTCTATGTAGGAGCCACGCCGGTCTTCATCGACTGCTCCCTCGATACGTGGACAATGGACCCCGACCTGGTCGCCGACGAACTGGAACGCCGTGCCGCCGCGGGACGGCTGCCGGCCGCCGTGGTCACTGTCGATCTGTACGGCCAGTCGTGTGACTACGACCGCCTGCTGGCTGCCTGCGACCGCCACGGCGTGCCCCTGGTCGAGGATGCCGCCGAGGCGCTGGGCGGCACCTACCGGGGCCGGCCAGCCGGAAGCTTTGGACACATGGGCGTGTTCTCCTTCAACGGCAACAAGATCATCACCACGAGCGGCGGCGGCATGCTGGTCACCGAGTCGGCCGACGAGGCGGCACGGGCTCGCTACTTGGCCACTCAGGCCCGCGAACCGTTCCCCCACTACGAGCACACGACCATCGGCTACAACTACCGGCTGTCCAACCTCCTGGCTGCCTTGGGCCGGGCGCAGTTGGCTGGGCTCGACAGCCGGGTCACCCGGCGACGGGCCATCGACGGCCGCTACCGCGAGGCGTTCGGCGACGTCCCCGGTATCGAGTTCATGCCCATCGCCGACTACGGAGAGCCCAACTACTGGCTGACCTGCATCACCATCGATCCCGAACTGTTCGGCACCGACCGCGAGGCAATCCGAGTGGCCCTCGAGTCCCACGACATCGAGTCCCGTCCGACCTGGAAGCCGCTGCACCTCCAGCCGGTGTTCGCCTCCAACTCGATGGTGGGCGGGGCGGTGTGCGCGGGGATCTTCGACCACGGGCTGTGCCTGCCGACCGGTTCGGCACTCTCAGTCGAGGACCAGGACCGGGTGGTCGGGATCATCAAGGACCTGCAAGCCGGCTGACGCCCGACGGATCCCGTTCGAGAGGTCCATCACCTCCACTCTGTAGCACCTGAGGTGCTACACGTTCACCATGACCCGCATCGGAGTGCGCGAACTGCGCCAGAACGCCAGCGTCTACCTCGCCCAGGTGAAAACCGGCGAGGTGGTCGAGATCACCGAACGGGGCACGTTGATCGCCGTCATGCGTGCCCCCTCCCCGCAAGCCGCGACCAGGGAGGTGCTCATCGCCGCCGGACGGCTCCTGCCCGCTCGTCACGCATTCGACATTCCCGACCAACGCATCTCTGTCTCAGGCGACACATCGGCAAGCCAGATCCTCGCCATCGACGCTGCCATCATCGCCGACGCGGCAACTCTGGAACCGGTCGGCCTGCGGAGCCTGGACAGCTTGCACCTGGCTGGAGCTCGTTCGATCCTGTCGAGCCTGACTGCGTTCGTCTCCTACGACGGGCAACTGTGCGCCGCCGCAGCGGCGGTCGGCCTGCCGGTGGTCACCCCGGTCTGACTGTTCAGACCTGACCGGACCGGACCGGTCAGACATGACCGTTCAGACCTCGGTGCGTTCCTGCATTTCCTCGGTGGGGAACTGCGTACCAAGCCGGCCTCGGGCACCGTCATGGAGTCCTCGCGCCATGGCGCGCAAGCGCAGGAGGCGACCCTCCGGCTCTCGGATGACGGCCCGCCCGAACAACTTGGAGATGTTGCGGGGGTAGTAGCCGATGCGCTTCTTCACGTACAGGTGCACATAGAGCATGTTGCGCGCCTCGTAGTAGTACTTCCATACCGGCACCCCCACACCGTGACGGACAGCATCGTGGCGAACCCGCGCATCGGCTACCACCCGCATCGGATAGCCGGCCTCGGGGATGCGCCACTGCAGGTATTCGGTGTCCTCGGCCCACCAGAACAGTTCGGCCATAGGAAGGCCTACCTCTTCGACGATCTCTCGGGCCACCAGGAATCCACACCACGAAGGCCAGGCACCGAAGGTTCCGTCCGGCTGATAGCTCACCGGGAATACGAACGCCTTCGGTGGGTCCTTGGCTGCCACCACCCACAGGTGCTCGAGGCAGTCAGGGTCTGGGCGCATGTCGTCATCGATGACCCACGCGTGTCCGAACTCAGACTGCGCGAAGTGCTCGAGGGCCAGCGCATAGCCACCGGCGGGCCCGCCGTTGTGATCTGAGCGGACCAGGGTGACCGGCGGCAACCCAGGGGGGAAGTCGGCCGGGTCGACCGGTGGCGTACTGGCGTTGTCCACCACGAGGATGCCCTTGGGCAGCAGAGTCTGGGCCGCGATCGACCGCAAGCACCGCTCCAGGGTGGCAGGGGCGTTGTAGGTGAGCACGACCGCCATGGCCGACAGTTCGGGGTCGATGAAGGCGTTCATCTTCGTCGCCAGCCTAGGGACGGTGGGCCAGGATGAACCAGCCCGTTTCGTCGCGGGCGGCATCGACGACCAGACCGGTCTTGTCGAACCATGGCTGGAGTTCGCTCCACACGTAGCGGTGCTCGACGGGGGCGCTCAGGCGGTCGAAGGTGTCCAGGGTCATGCTGCGGAACGGCTTGCCCCGATAGGAGTCCATCGGCAGGCCGGCCAGCGAGCCCACGCCGTGCTTCTCCCCCCATGCTCCCGGTACCACGAGCCCCCAGTAGAGCCCGGCAGCGATCGGGGTGGACAGGCGCTTCAGCGTCGGGTGAGAGATACGGGTGGTGAGCTTGCGGAGTCCGGCCGAGCACGACTGCCCGATCGACCGGAGGCTCCTCGTTTCTGGGCGGCTGTACAGGTAGAGCAGTACCTGCCCCTTGGGGGCCAAGTAGGTGAGGAGCTGCTCGAACCCGGCGAAGGGATCATCGAGATGATGGAGCACACCGAGACTCGAGATGAAGTCGAAACTGCCAGGAGCGAACGGCGCAGATCGCAGATCGGAACGGACGACGGCCACCCCAGGAAAGTCGGCCAGGTTGCGGGCGGCCGCCTCAGCCGCCGAGGAGCCATCGAGTGCCACCTCGGCCTTGAGGTATCCGGCCAAGAAGCGGGTGTAGCGACCCTTGCCGCATCCCGCGTCCAAGCCCACCTTGCCCCGCAGGCTTTCGAAGTCGACGTCCCGGAAGTAGATGGTGGAGAACGACTCGTCCTCACCTCGCACTTCGTCGAAGGCGTTCCACTCGTAGCCGAAGCTGGCGAAGGTCCGCTCGGTGGACCCCTTCGGGTTCCCGGCCTTGGAGAAGTCGAGCACCCCGGCGGTGCGGTCGAACCGGTGACCCGATCCACACTCCACTCCGCCGTCATCATCGAGCACGGCCACGGACTTGCCACATGTAGGACAGCGGAGGCGATCGAGTATCAGTGTGGGGATGCCGCCAGCCTCGCCATGTTCCACTTCTTCGGCTTGGTTGGTCACACATCCACCCTACTGCCACAGGTGGTGCGCGCCGAGGGTAGTTCAGTTGTAATTATCGCGACTTTGCGATTCTACATTGCTAGATGAATGGCGACCACAGGCTCAGATCGAGGTCGGGAACCATGTTGGCCAGGGCGGTGACGTCAGCCGCGTACATCGAGTGCAGCCGCGCAGCGGTAGCCGGAGCCAACCGGTCCGCACTTCCGTCCGCGCTCTGCTCAGGGTCAGCGACGACCCGCGGGTGGTACCCCGCGTCCAGCCCTAAGAAGTCGAAGGAGTCGGCCAGCGAGCCAGCCGTGTCGCCCACGCACCGCTCGTACTGCAGGATCCGGACCTGGTCGGGCGGATAGTGCTCGAAGAGGTGTGCCACCTGAGACCCGTAGAAGCCGCGGTCCACCGCGTCAGCCAGGTTCGAGCCGACGTGAGGAGGACGATCGTCAACCGTCGCTGCGATCCGGGCCCGCAGGCTTTCGATCGGATCGCGCACCAGCACCAGCACCTGGGCCCTCGGAGCCGCTTCGGCCAACAGCGGCACCACCCACGGATACGACAGCCCATCGGGTGACCAGTGGCCGATGATGCGCCCGGGCCTGCGGGGGAACAGTGCATGGAAGGCCTTGCCCTGCTCCGCTCCGAACCGCTCGGTGGCCGAGGAGGCAAAGAAGTGCGCCGCGTCGTCGAGGGTCCTGTTCGGCGCCACTCCTGGGTGGTCGGCCAACTGGGACATCCACCACCGGCCGCCCACATCGGTACCACCCAGCACCAGGAAGTCCGGAGGACCGGGACGCTCGCCCGGGTTGGGGCGCGGCGGCTCCACCACGTAGCCGACGTCACCCGGTACGCGAAGGTTCAACCAGTCACGGGCATCAGCCCGCAGTTCGACGGGCAGGAGTTGAAGGACCCGCTCCGGCACGCGAGCGATCACTCGCTTGGTCACCGGGGTCACGGCGAGCCTTCAGATTTCGGGGCACTAGACGGGGCACTAGACGTTGTGGCTCCGTCGGTGAAGTTGGACCACAGCGACAGGTCCAGACCCGGGACCAACTGGGCCAGTGCGGCCACATCGTCTGCGTAGCACTCGATCAACCGATGGCGGGCACCAGAATCCAAGTCGATCTTTCCCCCGCTGCTGACGTTGACCTCGCGGCGCAGCTCCGTAGGCCGATACTGCTCGAGCTCCAAGAATTCATAGGTCGCCTCGAGTTGGCCAGCGGGATCGATCCGGCACCGCTCGTACTGCTGGACCAGCACCTGGCTCGCCGGGAAGAACTCGTAGAGTCGGGCGAGCCACCGTGCATAGAAGCCCTGACGCACGGCATCGGCCACCGTGACCGACGTGTGCGGGGCGCCCATGCGATGGCGGAAGGTCAGACCGGAGCGGAATCGGTCGACCGGGTCGCGCAGCAGTACCAGGATCTTCGCCTCGGGTGCGGCCTCGGCGAGGAGCGGTGCCACCCACGGAAAGGCGAAGTAGTCCGGCGTCCACTCGCCGGTGACCGTGCCGGCGGTGCGGGGGAACCACCCGTGGTAGTTGCGGACCTCGGCGGGGCCGAACGGCTCCACACAGAACTGCGACAGGTAGTGGCGCTCCTTGGGGATGTCGGAGCGTTCGAATACCTGCGGGTGCTCGACGATCAGCTCGTACCACCAGCTGGTCCCCGCCTTTTGGACGCCGACCCCCACGAAGTCCGGCGGTCCTGTCACCTCGCCCCGCCCGAGGATGGGGGGCGTGAAGTCGAAGCCGCCCTCCCATGGGGCGTAGTCGCCCCGGGCGTGCAACAACACGGTCCGCACCGTGGGGGGGAGGTTTCTGAAGGCCCTCCTGGCCACGTCCGGTGGGCGCATCGGTTCAGGTTGCCACACCAACGTGCGTGGCCACAATGATCGTCATCCCCCAACGAAGACCGCACCGCATCTGCACCCGGGGTTGAACACCCCCTTTGCTACCGTTGGCCCGATGAGCACCCGACTGTTGAGCGTCGTGATGCCTACCCACGACCGCTCGGACAAGTTGCGGCGGGCGGCCCGTTCGGTCCTCGACCAACAAGGTGCCGAGATCGAACTGGTCATCGTCGACGACGCGTCGAGCGACGACACCCCCGAGGTCACCTCGCAGCTGGCCGAAGACCCCCGGGTCCGCGTAGTGCGTAACGAGGTATCGCTCGGACCGAGCGGAACCCGCAACGCCGGCATCGCCATCGCTCAAGGGGAGTTCCTCGGATTCGTCGACGACGACGATGCCCTTCTGCCTGGGGCCGCGGCAACCATGGTCGAGGCCCTCGAGGCCGACCCGGACATCGGAGCCGCCGCCCCCTGGTACCGGGTGGTCCACGAACGCCAAGGCCGGACCGCCGAGTTCCGGGGACCCACCGACTACGGAGCCGAGCAGCTCTTGTGGTTCAACTTCGTCGGCATCCCCTTCGGCGTCATCCGCCGGAGCCTGTTCGCCCAGGACATCGCCTTCGACCCCCTGCTCCCGGTCAGCGAGGACTGGGACGTATGGCTCCGCTGTGCCCAGGAGCGTCCGTTCGCGGTGGTGGAGCAGTCTCTCTACAGTTACCACCAGCACGGCGGAACCCGCGTCACTCAGGTGAGCGACGACCGGCGCTCCGGGTTCCAGCACTTCTTGGCGAAGCATGCATCGGCCATGACTTCGTCGTGCCGCACCTATCACGAAGCCGTGATCGCCGGACAGACCGATGGCCGATCGGCAATCGGCCGGGTCCTGGCATCGGCCGGGCGCCACTCCCCGGCCGACGCCGCCCTGGCTGCGGCCGTCATAGCTGCGGGCTATGCAGCCAGCACCATCGGGACCTCGCGGGGTGATCCGGGACTACCCTCTCGCTTCGTGTACCGAGTTCTGACGACACCAACCCGCCATCCGATGGGCACCCGATGACTGGCGAGCGCCCGATCGTCATCGCTGGCCTGCCGCGGTCCGGCACCACGTGGACCATGCGCGTCCTCGGCACCAGCCCGGGGGTGATCAAGATCCCTGAGCCCGATAACGAAGACAAGTATCCAGCCGCTATCCATGCCAAACACTCGTTGGGGCGCTATCCGTGTCTGGTCCCGGGTCAACAGGCCAAGCCTTACCGAGGGCTGTGGGCGTGGATCCTGACGGGAGCGACCGAGGACTGGCGGTCCGGCCAGGCTCGCCGGCTCTTGGGCCCAGGTGCGACCACTCGAATCTTCGAGGGACGCATGGACCTCACCACGTGGGCAGCGGCCACACTGGCCCGCAACCCCCGTCCTGGAAGTCCCGCTCCTGGACGAGTGATCGCCAAGTCGATCCACGCCCAGCTCTCCCTCGAGTGGATCGCCAACGAGTTCGACATCACGCCCTTGGTGCTCCTGCGCCACCCCGCAAATGTGCTGGCCAGCTGGATGGAAGTGCAGCTGAAGGACGGCCGCAACTCTACGTTGGAGTCACGCCCCGAGGTCCGGGCCCGCTACAGCGAACGATGGGGCGCCCCCCAGCCCGGTGACGATCCCATCGAAAAGATGAGCTGGCGGATCGGCCTGCTGGTGGCTGCACTCGAAGAGGCCATGACACGGCACCCCGAGTGGCAGGTGCGGACACATGAGCAGCTGTGCACCGACTCGGTGGCCACCTTCCGGACGCTCTTTGCCGATCTGAGTCTCGAGTGGAGCGATGCCACCGAGCAGTTCTTGGTGGACAACGACACCCCGGGCGAAGGGTTCGTCACCAAGCGGGTGGCATCCGAGCTGTCCGACTCGTGGCAGCACCGGCTCGACGACGAGCAGTTGGCCACCTTGCGACGCGTCCTCGGATGGTTCCCCATCACCACCTGGGGAGACGCCGACTTCGAGCGGACGCTGCCTCGCTCCTGAACGGCTGATTGCCTGGCGGCTGGTTGACTGGCGGCTGATTGCCTGGCGGCTGGTTGTTGGCTCAGCCCGAGAGGCCCGGCATCCAGCGGTCCAACCACGCCTGCAGGGCGATGATGTCCCAAAGTTCGTGTGCGAGGTCACGGCGACCCGACTGATGCAGGGCCCAGGCCCGGCGGATGGGTTCGGGATCCAACAGCCCTTGAGATGCCAGGCGCGGTTCGGCCAGCAACTCTTCTGCCCATGGACGCAGTGGGCCGCGCAGCCAGGACCCGACGGGCAGACCGAAGCCCATCTTCGGGCGATCCACCAGTGCTTGGGGGACGTGCCGGTAGAGCACCTGGCGGAGGATCCACTTGGTCACCCCATCGCGGATCTTCAGATCCATCGGTAGCCGCCAGGCCAGATCGAACACATCGCGGTCCAAGAAGGGCACCCGGGTCTCGAGGGATGTGGCCATGGCCGCACGATCCACCTTGGTGAGGATGTCGTCGGGTAGATAGCCGACCAGATCGAGCCACAGCATCTGCTCGGTCACGGTGGGCAGGCTCGGCCACTCTTCCGGCCGACTGGCCATCGATGCCGTCTTCCCCACACCCAGCACCATCGACTCGGGATGAGCCCAGTGAGAGACCAGTCCCAAGTAGGCATCTTGAGGGGTGGCAGAAGCCAGCACCTTCCCCACCTTGGCCACCTTGGAAGACGGAACCCGCACCTGGTAGGCGGCGGGAAGCAGCCGGGTCACTTTGGCCGCAGAGTCCACGAGTCCAGGGGGCACCCGGAGCATGGCTGCCCCCAACGACCGTCTCACCGGGTCGGGTAGCCGCGAGGCCTGGCCCCAGATGCGCTCCAAATAGGCATGCCGGTTATACCCGGCGAAGAGTTCGTCGCCCCCATCGCCCGAAAGCGAGACCGTCACCTGGGATCGAGCCAGCCGGCTCACCAGGAGCACCGGGATCTGCGACGAGTCGGCGAACGGCTCATCCCAGATGCCGGGCAGTTCCGGGATCACATCGGCAGCATCCGACTCGGTCACCCGCAGCGCGGTGTGATCGGTCCCGAGGTGGGCTGCCACCGCTTGGGCTTCCCCGGACTCGTCGTAGGCCCGATCATCGAAACCGATGGTGAAGGTCCGCACCGGCCGGCTCGATGCCTGCTGCATCAGCGCCACCACGATGCTCGAGTCGATGCCACCAGACAGGAACGCGCCTACCGGCACGTCGGCCACCATGCGGTTCGCTATCGACGCGGCCAGCACCGACTCCAGCTGGTCGGTCAGCTCCTCGTCCGAACCCGTCGCCGGGTCAGCCATGGCTTCCTCGACAGCGTCCCGGGCCGACCAGTACGCCTGTGGCGCGGGCATGGTGCCAGGCCGGTCGTCGAGCCCAAAGACGACTCGGGTGCCTGGCGGCAGCTTGGCGATCCCCTGGTAGATCGAGTGCGGTCCGGGGATGCAGTTGTGACGGAGATAGAGGGCGATCGCCTCGCGGTCGATCGTGGGGGCGAACCCAGGAAGCCCGGCGATGGCCTTCAGTTCCGAGGCGAAGGCCAGGCGGCCATCCACCCATCCGTAGTACAGCGGCTTTTCGCCAAAGCGGTCCCGGACCAGGTGTAGCTGGCACTCCCGGCGGTCCCACAGTGCGATGGCGAACATCCCCTCGGCCGCTTCCAATGCCCGGGCGACGCCCCATGCCTGCACGGCACCTAGGAGTACCTCGGTATCAGAATGCCCGCGGAATCCCATGCCCTCGGCCTCGAGCCGGCGCCGCAGATCAGCCGTGTTGTAGACCTCGCCGTTGTAGGCCATCGTCCACCGCTCATCGGCAGAGACCATGGGCTGGTGGCCGAGCGGGCTGAGATCGACGATGGAAAGGCGTCGGTGGGAGAAGGCGGCCCGGCCTTGCGGATCGACCCACAGCCCGTGGTCGTCGGGACCCCGATGGATCAGCGTGGCCGCCATAGCGGCCGCGTCCGCACCCAGACGGTCCACGCCACAAGAGCGGGCCGAGTCGACCAGTCCGGCAATTCCACACATTGGTCAGGACCCCTTGTCGGACTGCGGGGAGCCGGAATCAGCCACCTTGGGTATGACCTGGCCAGCGCCGTCCACACGCCCGTACTCACCGGCGTCGCGCTGATAGGTGGGGTTCTGGCCCAAGCGACCGCGCACGCCGTCCCACAGCCCGTGCACGATGGCCGACCGTTCGGCTCCGCTGCGAGCGGCCTGCAAGTGTCGGATCGAGTACGCCAAGTGCCAGGCGCTCCACGACCGGCGGCCATGCCGGCGACACAGTTCCAACGAGTTCCGGGCGTGATAGTAGGCACGCCACGCTTCGGCGGCATCGTTGGGCCGATCAGCCCGGATCGCCTCGTCCCGGCCTTCGTTGGTCTGCTGGCTTGCTACCGCGCGCGCAGCCTCCCCGTCCACCAGCACCTCGAAGCCGGCTTCGCGTACCTGACAGAAGAAGTCGAAGTCCTCGACCCCGAAGAAGAGGTCGGGATCGGGCAGCACTCCGGCATCGACCACCCGACGGGACACCAAGGTGGCGCCCCAGCAGGCAACATCCACCGGGACGAAGCCGGCGGCCGTTGGCACCACGTTTACCGTGTGTGCCCCGCGCCCGACGAAACTCCTCCCGTAGGCCACCACCGCACCCAAGGCCGGATGGGCTGGAGCCAGCACGTCGACTCGAGCCACGAGGTCAGCCACGCGGGGCGTGGGTAGGTCGAACAAGCCGATGTCGTCCTCGCATAGGTAGACCCACTCGCACTCAGGGTCGCCGGTCGCCACCTCGAGCCCAGCCCGAAACCCACCGGCTGGGCCGGTGTTGACCGGCAGGCGCACCATACGCACCACGGCCTCCAGATCAGGATCATCGAGTCCGCCATCTCCGTTGACCACCACCACGATCTGCTCGGGACCGAAGCCCTCGCCGTTGAGCAGCGACCGCACTACGTCGCTGGCCAACCGGGGCCGGCGATAGGTCAGGACTACGGCGGTCACCGACCGGACCAGACTGGCGACAACGGTCCCGACCATCGGCTCTGGGGCATCGTGGCTGCTCATCTGGCGTTCACAGGGTTAGGCTAACAGTGCCCCTCGCGGGCAGGTGTCGTCGGTGCGGAGGTTCCGCGCTACCGCTACGTTCTGCAACATCGTCTGCGGATCGTGGCGGATCGGACACTAGGGAGGAGCAGCCGGTGTTGATTGCGTCGAGGTCGGTTGCTACGGCAACAATTGGCGACCGCTAGTCCGATGACAGGTTCGAGCCATCCCGAGGGACCGAGTGCACGATGATCAGTATCATCATCCCGGTGCGTAACGGCATGCCCGTCTTGGAGGAACAACTGCGCGCACTCCAAGCACAGCGGTGTGACGAACCGTGGGAGGTGATCATCGCCGACAACGGCTCGACCGATGGCACCCTCGCCTTTGCCAGGGACTGGGCATCCTGGCACCCCAAGTTCGTGGTCGTCGATGCGTCGGGCTTGGCTGGGACCTCGGCGGCCCGCAATGCCGGTGTCGATGTCGCAGGCGGCGAGTACCTGGCATTCTGCGATGCCGACGATGTGGTTCTGGCTGGCTGGCTGGCTGCATGCGTAGAGGGGCTGAAGACCACCGACCTCATCGTCGGCCGCTTCGACTTCTGGAGCCTCAACACCATCCCGCCGTCACTTCCGGTGCGGGCCGCCACCCATCAGCTCGGCTTCCTCCCCGCCGGCCTCGGCGCCAACCTGGGCGTCCGGCGAGGTCCGTTCGAAGAGGTCGGCGGATTCGACGAGTATTTCGTTCCCGGCGAGGACATCGATCTGTGCTGGAGGATGCAGCTCCGGGGGTTCACCTTCGCCGAGGTGCCCGAGGCCGTAGTGGCCAAACGGGCCCGTATGGACTTCCGGGAAGTGTTCTGGCAGGCCTACGCCTACGGGCGATGCGGGCCCTTGCTCCACAAGCGCTATCGCAAGGCCGGGGCTCATCGAGATTTAAACAGTGCGCTCAAGGCATGGCTGTGGCTGATCATTTCGTTGCCCCGCCTGGCGCAGCCGACTCGGCGCATCGAGTGGGCCCGCGGGGCAGGAACCCGGCTCGGCCGACTCGAGGCATCGCTGAGGCTCAGGGTCTTCTTCCCTTAGGTTCGCCAAGCAGTCGACGCTAGGGCGCACTGCGGGTCGGTCAGCTGACCGTCCACGCGGCACCGACGTAGACCGGCGACAGCGCCATCACACCTTCGGGCGGCTCCATCCGGTCCGGGCCGAACGCCTCGAAGGAGATGACGGGCTGCCACGGTAGGTACGGGTCCTTCTTCCCCTTGGGGAATCCGGTAATGGCCGTCCAGAGCGAGTAGTGCCCCTTGGGAAGCGGCAGGTAGCCCAACTTGCACACGATCTCAAAGTCTCCCTCGGGCATCGTCCCTTGATGGTCGATGACGAACATCGGGAATGCCGTGCCCTGGGAGATACCGATGAAGAAGCTGGCCATACACCGCTCCGGGGCGTTGAGGACCAGGCGCACTTCGACCTCGCACTCCGAACGGAGTTGGCCGCCGTCGGCCGCATGCAGTTCGGCTTTGACCACCCGGACCACACCGTCCTTGGTGCTGAGGAGCGTCGAACTCTGCTCTACTGCCGTCCGGTACATGGTGACCACGTCCTTGGTGGGGCCCGAGGCCCGCACGACCGAGTCGGACAGCCACACTGCTCGGTCGCAGGAGGCTTCCACCGATGCCAGATCGTGAGAGACGTAGAGCAAGGTGGTGCCGTCGCGGACGATTTCGCCGATGCGACGGAGGCATTTCTGCTGAAAGTTGGCGTCGCCCACGGCCAGCACCTCGTCCACGAGGAGCACGTCGGGTTCGAGGAAAGCGGCGATGGAGAATCCGAGTCGCATCTGCATGCCCATTGAGTAGAACTTGATCTGCCGATCGATAGCATCTTCGAGTTCGGCGAACTCCACGATGGTGTCGAACTTGCGACGGATGTCCTCGCGACTCATGCCGAGCACTGCTCCGTAGAGGTAGATGTTCTCCCGGCCGTTGAGGTCTGGATGAAGGCCGCTGGTCACACTCAGCAGGGCGCCTATCCGACCGGCCACCGTGCACCGTCCTGCGGACTGGAAGGTGACTTGGCTCAGGATCTTGAGGAGGGTGGTCTTGCCTGACCCGTTGACACCGATCAGGGCCAAGCTCTCGCCCGGGGCGACCTCGAAGTTCACATCCTTCAGGACCCAACGCCAGCCCGGCTTGCCGCGTTCCGTCACTCGCTTGCTCAACCGCGTGATCTGGTCGTAGAAGAGCGGCGCGGTCTTGTCGGACCGGAACTTCTTCCAGACCTGTTCGACCTGGACGCTCCCGTTAGGCAATGTCGGCAAAGTTCACCTCGTAGCGCTTGAAGATCTTGTAGCCCAGTGTGATGTAGCAGAGGGACCCGATAAACGCCGTGGTCAACGGCCACCAGCTGGGGTTCAGGCCGAGCAGCATGGTCTGTCGCACGCTGTTGATGACTGGCCCTAATGGGTTGAAGAAGCCGTAGACGGCTTGCAGGTTCACCGTGACGTCGCCGAAGAGGTGGTAGGCGGTGGGAATGTAGGAGAACGGCCAGATCACCGGGGTCATGAAGATGCCCAGCGAGACAATGATGGGCAGGACCTGCTGGAGGTCGCGCATCTGGATGATCAGACTGGACACGGCCAGCGTGATCCCGGCGGCGAAGAGCACTTCGATCAGCATGAAGAGCGGGACCCAGAGCGTGGCCAACCGAGGGGCCCGTCCAAAGATCACAAAGAGGAGCGCCAACGGGATCCACGACAGCATGGTGTTGACGGCCGTCACCAACATGGTCTCGAGCGGAAAGCACTCTCGGGGGAACTGGGTCTTGGCCAGCAGTGCCTTGTTGGCCAGGAGCGAGCTTCCACCGTTGCCCAGCGCCTGGGCGAAGAAGGTCCAGCACAAAATGCCCACGAACGCGTAGAGGGGATAGGGGATCCCACTGGTGGGGAAGGCCTGCTTCAGCCGCGAGAACACCACGACGAAGATCACCAGGGTGGCTACCGGGCTGAGCACGGCCCATGCCGCACCCAGGACTGCCTGCTTGTACTGCACCCGGAAGTCGCGCTCGGCCAGCGTGTACATGATCTCCCGATGCGCCCACAGAGTCTTGAGCGACGCCATGAGCGACACCTTGTGCACGTACAAGATGTCCGCCGGGGGTTCAGCTGGGATCGACGCCAGGTCGGTAACGATCAGTGGGACGTTGTTGTCCGGCTGATCGACGGCCAGATCAGTCATTGGTGGTAGTCCCCCCTTGAGCCGGCAACTGATGCCCGGCAATGGCTGTTTACCAGTACGCAATGCTACCGCAGCCATGGTCGGATTCGATACTTCTGCGCCTGATTTTCCCGTGAGGTGATGGAATCGCAGATCGACCCCAATGGGAACCCTTCCAGGTACGATGCCAGAGTGGACCACAGGGAGGCATCGGGTCCCGACCGGATTTCCCCCGTCAATCTCCATGGGCGGCGCCTGGTACACGTGGCCACCTCGGATTCCGAACTGGCCCGCCACCTGAGCGGCCATCTGGAGGCCTTCACCGGCGAGGGGTTGGAGGTCATAGGGATCTGTCCGCCCGGACCCAGCGCCGGCCGCCTGGCCACCCTTGGACTCCGCCACATTTCGCTCCCCTCCTCGAGCCGTTCGGGATCCCCGGTTGGAGACCTGGTCGCCGCAGCCAAGCTGACGCGCCTACTTCGACGCCTGCGTCCGGACATCGTCCACACCCACCAACCTGGGTCCGGGCGATTCGACCGGCTGGCCGCCCGGGCTGCTGGGGTGCCTGGCATCGTGAACACCGTGCACGACCTCGGCGTCGGAGGTGGTGGTGCTGGTGGTGCTCAGAACTCCGCTCCCCGGCAGTCACCCCGGCAGTCACCCCGTAGATCCTCCCGTGGAGCCTCCCGGCACTCACTGGATCGACTAGTGGCCGCATGCTCCCAGATCGAACTCGTCCGTAGTCCCGATGATCTGGCCGTGCTGACAGCCCTTGGGGTCCCATCTGCCCATCTGGTGGCCCTGGGGAGCGGAGTGGACCTTGGGCGGTTCCAACCGAGGCGGACGACGTCCGACATCGCCCGGGCCCGATCCGACCTCGGTGTCGACTCTTCCGCGGTCGTGGTCGGCATCGTCGGCCGCCTGGTGGGGCAGAACGGATACGGCGATCTCTTCGCGGCGGCAGAACAGATCCGGATTCTGCGGCCCGATGTGGTCTTCGTAGTGGCCGGCCTCGACGGCACGGCCATGGACGGCGCTCTGACCCCTGGCGACAGAGAATCGGCTTCCCATCGAGGCAACGTGGTCTGGGCCGGACCGCGCGACCACATGGCCGATCTGTACTCGGGTTTCGACCTCTTCGTCCAACTCTCGCAACGCTCCGGTCTCACCCGGTCCGCCATGGAGGCACTGGCCTGCGGCCTGCCCATCGTCGCCACGGACGTTGCCGGCTCGCGTCAGATCGTGGCCCACGAGCAGAACGGCTACCTGGTCCCGGTCCACGACGTCGGTGCCCTCACCGAGGCTGTGCTCAGGCTGGCCAGCGATCCAGCCCGCCGAGGAACGATGGGGGCGCGATCACGAGCCCGGGCAGAGGCCAACTTCGATGACCGACGCACGGTCCAGATTACGCTCGACGCCTACCGCCGACTCCCGGCACGGCGGAGCGCGTCCCCCGGCCGCCGATAGCCGAGGGCACAGATGGGGAGCCCGAGTGGACGATTTCGGGTGACTTGGCGGCAGCGCTACGGCTGATCGGCTCCAGCCACGTGGCGAGCCAGCGCGGCCACCTGCCCAGCCACTATCTCCTCGGCAAACGTCAGGCGGAACAGTTGGTGGGCCTGCTCGACCATCCGTTCGCGCAACGCCTCGTCGGCCAAGAGCCGAGCACACGCCTCGGCCAGCTCCTCTGGAGTGTCGGCCAGCAGCAGGTGGACCCCGTCTTGTACCCCCAGACCTTCTGCCCCCAAGGTGGTCGAGACCACCGGAACCTTCTGCGCGAACGCCTCCAGGACCTTGAGGCGGGTGCCGCTGCCGAACCGGAGCGGCACCACCACCAGATCGGCCTGGGCCAGCTCATCAGCGATGTCGGGCACTTGGCCGACCAGGGTGACCGCCGGAGGGTCGCCGAGCGGGGCCAGCCCAGCCGCGAGGGTGCCGACCAAGCGGATCCTGACGTCAGGAACCAACCGACGCAGATGCGGCCCAACCTCGCGGATGAGAAACCTCGCGGCCTCCGCGTTGGGCGGATAGCGCAGTGTCCCCTGGAAGAGGACGGTGGGCGGATCGGAGACCTGTATCCGGCCCACGGGATCGGGAACCAGTCGGTAGGCGTTGGCCACCACCTCCACCCGGGGGATACCCCCGGCACGGGCCCGCTCGGCGTCGAGTTCGCTGCACACCACCGTGGCCTGCACTTGGCCTCCGACCCGCTGCTGCAGCCGGCGCCACCGGCCTGCTTCCTCGACCGAAAAGGCCCGGGCCGCCCACTGTCGGGTCCGACCCGAGGGGCCGGAACGACTGGCGCCGGGGATCGCCATCCGAGCGGCGATCTTGTGATCCTCCAGGTCGACCAGGTCGAGGATGGAGGGTGCAGCCACCATGCCACCCGTCATGACGAGCGGTCGGATCCCGAAGTACCAGACCAGGTCGTAGCGACCCCGGGCGAACCGCGTCAGGGCCCGCAGCGACTCCCCGTTGTCGCTACGCGGCAGTTCGAAGGGCGTGTGCCGGTCGGCCGCCGCATATAGCCGGGCCAGTCCGTCGGGCGGACGGTCGTCGAAGGTGATCTGACCCACCCGGTCCAGGCCGAGGCCTGGATCAGGGGAGTCGATGTCCGTGCGGGCCACGGGGAGGATCGAAAAGAGATCAGTGGAGCCGCAGGCGGTCAGCCCGCGCAGCACGGTGTCGAGCCGGAGCCGAGATCCACTGTTGAGCGGCCACGGGTACTCGCCGGAGACGACCAGAGTCCTCATGGGTCGTACCTCATTGGAGTCCTCCCCTTCGCATCCTGGGCCCGGCGCACCCGGGACCGGCCGATGGTATCGCTCCCCACCTACCCCACCTACCCCTCGACTACTCGACTCCCAAACCACTAGCCCCAGTGATGCGACCCGGCGCTGCTACGTTCTATCCACTTGGTGGGCCGACGACGGAGAGGGCCGGTATGGCCGAACAGTGGACGAAGACCGATGAGCCGCTCATCTTGCATGTCATCCCCACGCCGCTGGCCCGGGGAGCACAACGCGAGGCGCGCGCACTGGCCGACGAGCTCGACTCCCCCGGACTGCGGGCGCACCGGGTGCTGTGCCTGTTCGACGGCCCAGCCGAGGTCGAGCCCGACCTCACACTCGGTATCCCCGACGGCGACCAGCCCGGTGTCGGCTACAACTGGCGCGCCGTTCCTCGGCTCCGGTCCGCTCTGGCCCAACTGGACCCGGTCTGCGTGGTTGCCCACGGCGGTGAGCCACTCAAGTACCTGGTGCCGGCCATGGTGGGGAAGAAACGCCCCCTCGCCTACTACGCCATCGGAACCTATGGTGCCTCTGCCGGACGGAGCATCCAGGTCGCGCTTTGGCGTCAACTGCTCCGTCGGGTAGACGCCGTGGCAGCCGAGGGTGACGAGGTAGCCGAGGAGTGCACCCGCCTGCTGGGGGTGCCGGCCGACATGGTGACCATGACACCCAACGGCCGTGATCCCGAGGTATTCCGACCGCTGCTTGGCGGACGTCAAGACGATCGACCGGTCATCACCTTCGTCGGGGCCCTCACCGAGGGGAAACGTCCGGACCGTTTTGTCGAAGCAGTGGCCGCCCTGCGCGCTCGCGGCCTCGAGTTCCGCTCAGTGCTTATCGGGGACGGCATCTTGCGGGCCCGCATAGAGTCTCCGGCCCGCCACGCGGGGGTCGAGATGCTCGGTTCACGCTCGGACGTTGCGGAGTTGCTCGGCCGCTCTGACGTCATGGTCTTCCCCAGCCGCCCCCAGGGCGAAGGGATGCCCGGCGTCCTCATCGAAGGGGGGCTCTGCGGACTGCCCATCGTGGCCACCGATGTCCCCGGCGTTCGCTCGGTCATCGAAGACGGCAAGACGGGCTTCATCGTCGATCCAGAGGACCTCGACGGCATGGTGGCGGCCCTGTCCCGACTAGTCGAAGACCGCGACTTGCGCACGCGTATGGGTGCTGCCGCCCGGGCTCGATGTGTCGAGCAGTTCAGCATCGGAGCCGTCGGGGCCCTGTGGCTTAAGGTCCTGACCCCATTGCTGCCTGCGGGGCTCGGCACCCCAAGCTGAACAGCTGGCCGTACTGCTGGCTGACCGGCAGCTGCACGCCATGCCGTTGCGACCTCAGACCTAGAGGCCGCAGGGCATCACTCGAGCGGTGGGTTCGAGGCTGACGAGGGCGCACCGACGCCAGGACCCACCGAGACTTCAGGCGGAGCCACTGGCGAACGGGGAATCTGGCCACTGGCGTAGGCCGCCTTCATGGCCTCGAGTGTCCGGTCTCTCTTGATCATGAAGGCGCGGAATGCCTTTCGGTCCTTGCGCTTGTACTCCCAGTCGTACATGGCCATCTTGCCCTTAGGCGTTATCGGGAAGGCGAAGATGACCAGGAAGAACGGGAGGAGCATGGTGCGCTCCCGGTAGATGAGCCCCAAATTCCCCAAGGCAGCGAAGGCGTAGATGAATCCGATGCTGTAGACGAGGCACATCATCACGTAAGGGCGGGCGAATGCCACCCGGGGCAGGATCCTGATTTGGCGGTATGCAGAGACGATGACGCCGATGATGACCAGATTCTCGAAGGCAGCGACGTACTGACCCGTTCCGCTAGCGTTGAACGGCAGCGGATCGAACAAGATGACGTAGGCATCGTTGAACCATCGAAACGGACTCGACGAATAGACGAATCCTGAGCTGCCGCACCCGTTGTCACAACCCGCATTGTTGCGGTTCGTCTGGGTGAGGTCGATCGAACCGTTTTGGCCCAACTTGAGGTAGTGGAGGGTCATGTAGACGGAGACGCCAAGCAGCAGGCCCATGAACAGCAGCCCGCCAATCCGTTTCAGCGACCCCAACTGCACGCGTTGGTCGGCACTTGGGCGCACCATGAGCGCCACGGCGAATCCACCCAACACGACCACGAGCTCGTTGGGGCGGATCATTGCTCCAATGACAGCTCCGAACGTGAGCGCCAAGAAACCGCCAGGCGTACGTGTGAGCACCTTGGCACATCCGAAGGCGATGAAACCGAGCGAGATGGTCATGATTGCTTCCTTACTTACGTCGGCGGTCCAGAAGATCGTCGACGGAAAGAAGAAGAGCAGGTACGCATAGCGGCGGTGGCCAGTCAACGCCCCGGGGAACGTCAGGGTGAAAGCCCGGTAGAAGAGGACGGTCCCAAGGAACGAGAACCAGGCGAATACCAGGAACGTCGCAATCTGGTTGGCACCGACGATGGCCATCACCACACCAGTCATGATGCTGACGGATCCGTCGTTGACGATGCCGCGCACGTTGGCATTGGCCAGGGTGAAGTTGAAGACCCGGAAGTCGGGGGCCAGGATGGAACCTTGTATGTCGTACCGGATCCAGTCGGCGATGCCGTGGTAGAAGGTGTTGACGACGTAGATCTGGGCGGGGGCGGCCAGCAGGTGGACGATCAGGCTGATGGTCAGGATCCGTACCAACCACGGATTCTGCTCTTTGTCTGCCACCCAACGGATGATCGGTCGCGAGGCCGCATAGATCACGGTCGCCACGATGACGACGGCGACCGGACTGGACTGCATGCGCCCCACGGCGAACAGCATGGTCACCCCATTACTCCGTCACGCGACCTAAGAAGGACGGAGCTCTACGACGGAATCGGCTGCAACTTTTTCCTTTTCCGCCTGAGTGACTTCGTCATCCTCGCTTGAGTCCAGTTCGCCCAGGGCGCCATCGGAACGGACCCGCCCGGATGCCGCCATGCCGGCCTCCAAGATCTTCCTTTGGCTAGCGGACAGTTCCGTCCCTACGAACACAGTACCGAGCACCGGGGCACCGAGGCGGCGCAGCACATCGCCCATGTCGATGGCGTCACCTGCTTCGGTTATGCCGAATTCGGCCACAATCAGAATGGCATCGACGGAGTGCACCATGGCTTCACCATGATGGAACCGCAGGAATGCCGGGGGTTCGACGATTACGACGTCGGCGATCGACCTCGCTGCGTCGAACACCTCCTTCGACCTCGAGACCAGCTGACCGCTGTTGCGCATGAAGTGGCGCATGGAAAGCATCCAGACGTTCTCGGGGCCAGCAGGGGTCAGCTGGCTCTCGACATCCGCCGGTGTCACTTCACCGGTGACGATGTCGTCGGCGGGGAACGTCGTACCCACCTCGAGCTCGCCGGTACTCACCACGATCACCCGGTCTCCGGCCTCTGCATAGGTGGCGGCCAGGTTGGCTACGACCTTGGTGCGCGCCGGCTCATCGATGGTCGACACGACTAGGAGCACATTCCTCGAACCCGGCTCTGGAACCGAGTAGGTCTCCCGCTGGTTTCCGGATACCCCGAACATCTCGGCGAACTGATCGCCTCCCGATGCGCCAGCTGCCTCGGCGGCCATCGATTCGAACAGTACGGACATGCGCAACTTGCGATACGACTCGGCCGCCGGGGACGTCGGCCGATCCACCACGTCGACCACCGAGGGGTCTGGAGGGAACGTCTCGGGGATCTCGGAGACCACCGGGAACTTGAAGTGCACCTCGGCTCGCCTCGCTCGTCGGATCGTCCGATTGAGAAGCTCACGCACCAAGATGATCACTACGGCCAGCAGCGCACCGAAGAGCAACCCCGCGAGCAGCCGGAACTTGTGGCTGTCTGTCGTGTTCGCCGCCGGCTTGTTGATCCGGCGGGCAAGCTGAGGTGTACCCGGGAACACCACTTGGTAGCCGGTCGAGGTCGCGGCGAACGGTGATCCGTCCGAAGCGGTCGATGACCCACCAGACTTCGGGGTGGGGAGGGTGGCCGAGTGAGCGACGGCTACCTCCTCCAGCGTATTGCCCAACTGCTTGGCGTACGCATTGCACAACGCAGCCGCAAGCGTAGGAGTCGGCCCGGAGGCGTACAGCGTGATCAGGCCGGCGGAGGCCTTCTTAGAGACCGTGCCACTCGTGGCGGTCGGACCTGTGGGATACGGCGTCTTCAGGTTTGGGCTGACGGCCGAACCGAACATGCCGGCGGCGTACGCGTACGGATTGCCAGTCATCCCCACTTCATTGACTGCGTCCAGTTTGACGGGATACGTATTGGCGTAGAAGAGGATCTGGGCGTTGCTGACTGTGCCCTGGATGATGCCGCTGGAGGCCGGCGCACCGACAGTGGCAAACGTCTCCCACCTCAGAGTCGTCTTGAGCACCTTGGACGATGAAGTCGGAACCAGCAAGGCAACAACAGCTCCGATGACCGCCAGAACCACTACGAGTCGCCACCGTTGGCGAAACGCCCCGACGAAATTGATTGGCTCGATCATGTATCTGTCCCGTCGTCCTGTCGTCGTTTTGGCCGCCGTATCCGGCCGTTGTGCCTTAACCCATAGTAATACACGGGTTTGCGTATTCGGCTAGGGCAATCACTGGTTTTTGGACTCGGTTGCAGTTCCGGTTCCTGATGCATGCCTCCCGTGCCTAGCGGGGTTTCCACCTCTGATCGTGGGCCAGCCCGGCACCTGTTCCCCTGACAACTACTGCTGTTTCGCACTTCGATTGCTCAGGTACTCCTGACACCTGACGCCCTCGATGTTGAGCCGATCTGGGCGGTTCCACTCTTGTGAAGCCAAGCCATGGCAACTGCATCGCTACCCCCAGCACGGCGATCCTGAAATTTGAGGATGCAGCCCGCGCTACAGCGCGGTAATGTTTCAGCCGACGACCTAGGGCATGGAGACACTGGCAGAATGTCGTTGGTTCAAACATGCAGGGGCATGTAGGTATGGCAGGGTCTTCGGAGAGCATCCTTCGACTCGGCAAGTGCGCCGACGGCTGGCGTTCAGGGGCAGTTTGATCAAGGGGCGACATCATGGAGCAGTCAGCATCATCACCAGGGGCAAGCATGCACGCTGAGTCGGAGCCGGTTGCTGGCGACGAACTAGGCCGCACCAATGTCAGCAGGATGGCCGTGATGGCCAGCCGCATTCGGTCCGCCATCCTCTTCGTTCTCCTCGATGCCGTCTGGGTGGCCATCGGCTATGGACTCTCCGAGGTCATCTACTTCCGCAACAGCCCCCCGAACGACTACAGCCTCCACCTCAGCGGGTTCATCGTCATCGCCGTGATCGTGACGATCACGTCCAACCGGTTCTACGGCCTCTACGGCCGGATGTGGCGCCATGCCGGAGCCGACGAAGCCCGCCAGCTCCTTCTCTCGGCTGCCACCACGCTCTGCGTCCTGATCGCCTTCTGGCCCATCGGGAACTCCCTGCACATCGGGCTCGTCCCCCCGGTTGTCGTGATCATCGGCTGCATGTTCGCAAGCACCGGCATGGGCATCCTGCGCTTCCACTCGCGCTTGTTCGCCTGGCAGCGAGGCTCCAAGCGCCTCGGACTCAGGGTGGCAGTCATCGGCAGCCGCGATGCGGGTGCTGCCGCCATCCGCGAGATGCTCCGCAGTCCCGGTGCCGGACTGGTCCCAGTGGCCGTCTTCGACGACGACGAGCGGTCCCACGGGCTGTCGCTGATCGGCGTGCCTGTCGTAGGTGCCATCGACGAGATCCCCAAAGCTGCCAACAGGTACACCATCCAACAAGTCCTCCTCGCTATCCCGTCACCCTCCCCAGAACTCGTGGAACGCGCACTACGGGCCTCCGAGTTGGCCGGAGTGTCGATGAAGATGCTCCCCGGGGTGAAGGACATGCTCAACGAGCCCAACCATCTCGCCGCCCTGCGCCAAGCACGGGAGCCGCAGATCGAGGACCTACTCGGACGGACGCCCGTCCCCACCGACCTCGAGTCGGTGCGTCGCTCGATCGAAGGCCGTCGGGTACTCGTCACCGGAGCCGGGGGGTCGATCGGCTCCGAGATCTGTCGCCAGGTTGCCAGTCTTGGCCCAGCCCAGTTGATCCTGCTCGATCACGACGAGACCCACCTGCACGACACCGCGGCCAGCATCGCCGGGCCCAGCGAACAGGCGCTGGTCGACATCTTCGATCGCGAAGCCGTGTTTGAGACGTTCGAGCAGTACTGCCCCGAGGTCGTCTATCACGCCGCCGCGCATAAGCATGTCCCCGTACTCGAGCAACATCCACTCGAGGCGGCCAAGACCAACGTGCTCGGAACCATGAACGTGGTGGACGCAGCCAGCTCCGTCTGCACCCGCCGCTTCGTGCAGATCTCCACGGACAAGGCCGTCCACCCCTCGAGCGTCATGGGCGCATCGAAGCGGCTGGCCGAGCAGACCGTCCTGGCCCATGCACCTGCCGGCGCCGCCTACTGCACGGTGCGCTTCGGGAACGTCCTGGGCAGCCGGGGCAGCGTCATCCCCACCTTCAGCCGCCAGATCGCCCAGGGTGGGCCGGTCACCGTGACCGATCCTCGCATGACGCGCTTCTTCATGAGTGTGGAAGAGGCCGTGCAGCTGGTGCTCCAAGCGTCCGTCCTCTCCCATGGGGGCGAGATCTTCATGCTGGAGATGGGGGTGCCGGTCAAGATCATCGATCTGGCCGAGCGCATGATCCGCCTGTCGGGCTGCCAGGTCGGCATCGACATCCCCATCGAGATCACCGGGATGCGGCCTGGAGAGAAACTGAACGAGGTACTGAGCACGCCCGACGAGGAGATCCTCGGGACCAGCCACCCCTACATCAACCGCCTGGTACCCACCCGTGCTCCGGCCAGCGTGTTTGCCGCCGAGCTCGAGCAGCTCGAGTTGGCCACGCTCCGGCGCGACAAGGAGGCGGTGCGGACACTCCTGTTCACTGCCGGGTGCGCCGACGGTGTGGTTCCTCCGTCCACCGTGGGAATCGGCCACCAGGGGTCCAGTTCGCCCGCGCCAGCCGCCTTCGAGTGGCCTGAGCTCGGCGAGGCCGAGGAAGCGCTCGACCTGCGAGCTAGCGTGCCCGGTCGGATGCAGCAGGTAGAAGACGACTCCGACCAGGTCCGGGCATGAGCACCACCGAAGCTGGCACGGGGGGCACGGGGGGCACGGGGTGCACCTCGGCGACCGCAGGACGGCACCGATGACTGCCGAGGACGTCCTCGGCAAGGTCATCGTCGTTGGCCAGGGCTATGTAGGACTTCCGCTGGCCCTGCGGGCGGTCGAAGCCGGGTACGACGTCGTCGGCTTCGACCTCGACGTCAACCGCATCAAGCGCCTGGCTGACGGAGACTCCTATGTAGAGGACATCACCGATGCACGGCTCGGCGCGGCACTCACCACGGGTCGCTTCCTCCCCACGGTCGACTCGGACCACATGGTGGGATTCGACATCGCCGTCATCGATGTGCCGACTCCCCTCGAGGAGGGGAACCCGAACCTGGCCTACGTCGAGGAGGCAGCCGCAACGCTCGCTATCCACCTGCGGCCCGGCGCCACCGTCATCCTGGAATCGACCAGTTATCCCGGTACCACCGAGGAGTTGGTCGTGCCCATCCTTGAGTCCGGTTCTGGTCTCACCGCAGGTCGCGACTTCCACGCCGGCTACAGCCCTGAACGGATCGACCCGGGGAACCCCATATGGAGCCTCGAGAACACGCCGAAGGTCGTCTCGGGGATCGACGCAGGATCGCTGGAGGTCGTCGAGGAGTTCTACGGTCGGTTGGTGGACCAGACCGTGGCCGTCTCGGGCACTCGCGAGGCAGAGTTGACCAAGCTCTTGGAGAACACCTTCCGGCACGTCAACATTGCGCTCGTCAACGAGCTGGCCATGTTCGCGTCCGACCTCGACATCGACGTATGGGAGGCCATCGACGCTGCCTCCACCAAACCGTTCGGCTACATGCGGTTCACCCCCGGCCCAGGCGTGGGTGGGCACTGCCTGCCCATCGACCCGAGCTACCTGTCCTGGAAGGTCCGGCGCAGCCTCGGCCAACCGTTCCGGTTCGTCGAGCTGGCCAACGACGTGAACGAGCACATGCCGGACTACGTGGTTCGGCGCCTGATGCTGGCCTTCAACCGCATGGGGAGATCCGTCAATGGATCCAGGGTCCTGATCTTGGGGCTGGCCTACAAGCGCAACACCGGGGATGCCCGAGAGGCCCCCGGAACCGTCATCGCCCGGTCGCTGGTGGCGCTCGGCGCCGATCTTCGGGTGGCAGACCCACATCTGGTGGGTGACACGCTGGCCTTCCCTCTGGTCGAGGCAACTGCTGAGGAGTTGACCGCAGCCGATGCCGTCATCTTGGTGACCGACCACGACGCCTTCGACTACGACCTGATCGAGGCGAACGCCAGCTACGTGCTCGACACTCGGAACCGGCTGGACGGTCCGATGGTCGAACGCCTCTGATGCTGACATGAGGGTGGTCGTGACCGGCGGAGCCGGCTTCATCGGCGCCAATTTGTGCCGCACCCTCGTGGCCACCTCGCAAGTGGATGCCGTGGTGGCCCTCGACGACCTCTCGACCGGCAGTAGGGCCAACTTGGACGGCGTCGAAGGCGTCGAACTCGTGGAGGGCTCCATCCTGGATGCGGACCTTCTGGACCAGGTGATTCCTGGTGCCGATGCCATCATCCACCTGGCCGCCCGGCCGTCGGTCCCGCGGTCGCTCATCGATCCCATGGCCACCCACCGAGTGAACGCCACCGGTACCTTGGAAGTCCTGGAGGCGGCCCGCCGTCACGGTGGCCCGCAGGTCGTGGTCGCCTCATCGTCTTCGGTGTACGGCGCCAACCCGACCCTGCCCAAGCATGAGGACATGGCGCCGATGCCGGTGAGTCCCTACGCAGTCAGCAAGCTGGCCACCGAGTCGTACGCCTTGGCCTACGGTCACTCGTTCGGGCTGCCCACCCTGGCCTTCCGGTTCTTCAACGTCTTCGGACCGCTCCAGGCTGCCGACCACGCCTATGCCGCAGTGATCCCCGCCTTCTTGGCCAACGCCCTGAGGGGGGATCCGCTGCCCGTCCATGGTGACGGCCGCCAGACCCGGGACTTCACCTACGTCGGCACCGTGTGCTCGGTGCTGGCCGACGCCGTCGTGCGCACCGTCACCGACCCACGACCGGTCAACCTCGCCTTCGGTACCCGGGTCACACTGCTCGACGTGATCGCCCTGATTGAGCAGCAGTTGGGCCGCCGCCTCGAGTGTGCCCACTCGGACCCGCGAGCCGGTGACGTGCGAGACTCTCAGGCAGACCAGAGCAACCTCAGGCGTCTCTTTCCCGAGGTCCGACCCGTCCCCTTAGAGGAAGGCCTGCGGGCCACCATCAACTGGTTCGAGGAGTTGTCATGACCGACAGCACGACGAGTACCGACAGCACGACGAGCACCGACACCGACGTGAGTACGGCGGTCGAGAACACCGGGGACGGTGCCGCACTCGATACCGATACGCATGGCATCGATGACGGGGCGGCAGACCAGAGAGCAATCTGGCGAACTGAGGCCATCACTGGCGGAATCATGGTGGGGATCGTCGTCCTGTGCGCCCTCTTCTTCCGGTGGCGCCCTGGACCGACCTTCGTCGACCACTGGGGGTTCTCCCTGGTGCACGCCGACATCGGCAACTCGTTCTGGATGCACGTAACCGACATCCGATCGGACTCGACCTTGGTTGCCGGCTCGATCTTGGCCGCCTTGGTCGTGGTGCTGCGGGACCACTGGCGAGCACTCGCCTGCCTGGTCGCTCCCACCTTGGCCGTGTTGTTGACCGAGTACGTCTTGAAGCCGGTGATCGCCCGTCGCTTCGAGCAGGTACTGACCTTCCCTTCTGGGACAGTGACTGCGGTGGCCGCCGTGGCGACCGCCTGGGTGCTGGCCGTACCTCGTTGGCTGCGCTTCCCGGTCGTGGTCATCGGGGCATTCGTGGTCGGTCTCGAGTGCATTGCCGTCATCGCCCTGCAGTGGCACTATCCCAGTGATGCGCTCGGTGGTGTACTGGTCGGGGTTGGCGTCGTACTGCTGGCGGATGGACTGCTCCACGTAGTCGTGGCTGCCGTGCGAGGGCGGGCCACCGGCAATCCCACCGATGGAACGACCAGCGATCCGACCAGCGATCCGACCGACGCACCAGATGGCGAACCGTCTGCCAGTAGTGGTCTCCCGACCGCTACCACCTGATCTGATCATGTATCGAGTCAGAAGCTCTGGGGCTCCATGTTCGCCCCGCAGCCTTGATGAGGCCGGACAACATGAGTGACGATCGCCAGGAGGCGGCAACTGACATCGACCGAGACATGGGTGCGGTCGCCTGGATAGATGTCGAGGCCGATAGCGAGGGCCCGTCCGACGCCACCTTGGCGGCCCAGGCCGTTACCTTCGTCCTACGGCGCATCGAGCGTGCCGTGCGGGCCGATGACCGGGTGTGCCCGGTCAGCACGCAATCCGTGGTCGTCCAGTTCGGCACTGTCGCCAGCGTGGTGCCTCCGAGCGTCCTCGGGAACCGCCTGGCCCATGCCATCGGGCCCAACCTCCCCTTCAACCGTTCCGATGCCAATCTTGCCATCGCCATCGGCATGGCGGCCCCGCTTTCCGCTGGGGGAAACGCCACCGGGGTAACCGCTCGCGCCCGGCTGGCGGCTCGATCAGCCCGACGGACGCTCGGCCTCACCAGCCGGGTCGCCCAACACGGCCTGGTCGACAATGTCACTAGCACTGCGATAGTCGTCGACGAGCCGGTCGAAGGGCGAGCCTCGACCTCGGTCGCCGTTGGACGGACGTTCGTTCCCATGCATCGACGCACCGCGCACCGGTTCTCCGCCAGCCGCATCGATGGCATCCCTGTCCTGGTCGCCACCGATGGATCCGGTGACAAAGGGAGCCGCCTCGACTCACTACGGGTCAGCAGTCTGTGCGTGCTCGTCGTCGACCCGATGGCGGCCGGAAGCGGCATACCAGGCTTCCCTTCGCTGACGGCTACTTCGGTCGCCGAGCGGCTGGGTTGTCGGACGGGAACGGCCAATGTGGCCCCTTACACGCCGCTGGTCATGACCGTCGGCGACATGGCCATCGACCTGGTGGTCCTGGTACTGGACGGCGCATGGGTAGGCCGCTCCCCCGACTGGGCCAGCGGAGCCTGGGGGTTTCCGGCCCGGGTCACCAGCGCGTACCTCGACAAGGGTATTCCGGTCTTCGCCGTGAGCGCCGGTGCCGGCGCCGGCGCCATTGCCGCCTGCGTCAGCCAAGGCGCCCTCGCGCTGTTCAACCTGGAACAGTTGTCCGATGCCCTGCGTTCCCTCGATGGGCTTTCGTTCGAGGAAGCGCGACTGAGGGCCGATGCCGGGTTTCCCGTTCGGTTCCACGCACTGCTGGGCCTCACCACTGGCGAGCGCCGCGTGCTCTTCTATCTGACCGAGGGATGGGCCGCCCAAGATATCGCCGAGGAACTAGTGGTGTCACTCACCACCGTGCGATCGCACATCCGTTCCGTCCTGCGCAAACTCGGCGTCCGATCGCAGCTGGCGGCCGTGGCCATCGCCAACAGTCGGGATCTCGAGCACCACAAGGTGACAGCCAACTCTTAGGGGCGAGCGGTCGATGTCCTCGACGCGCGTCCCTGTCTCCACGTGCCGGGTTCAGGAGGTCAGTTCAGGAGGCCAGGTTCAGGAGGCCAGGTTCAGGAGGCCAGTTCAGGAGGCCGGGTTCAGGAGGCCGACAGCCGGCCGATACCGCCAGCAGCCAACCGTCCGAGGAGTTCGTACTCCGGCTCGAGCATTTGGCGGAGTCGTTCGGTCTGCGCTCTGGTCAACTCCGACCGGCTACCGGTCACCCGTGCACGATGCACGGCCAGCGGCAGTTCCAGTCGGTTCGCCAAGTCCGCCAGGCCATCTGCGTAGCCCTCCGTGAAGAAGACGCTCGAGCACGCCGCAATCCGGTCTGTGGCTTCCGACACATCCAACGTGGTCGAGAACGTATGAAGCTGGGTCAAGAGGTGCCGGGGTGGCACCCGGTCCAAAAACCCGTCGAACCCGTCGTAGGCCAGATGACGCTCGCGCTCGGCCACATGGCCGGGAGCATCCACCGAGTCCCCGGTCACCAGGTAGTCGAAGTAGGAGTGGACCCGGGCCACCGGGTCACGGAGGACCGTCACCGTGAAGGTGCGGGGCGGAAGTGGCTGCTCCTCCACTGGACGGTGGGCCCGGGCATACAGATAGGCGCCTTCGGAGATGAGCCTGCGGTGCACCGACGCGAACGCATAGCCGCCGCTGACCGTACGTGGCAGCCGAGCCGACGTGATCCTCTGCCATACCGCCATCGGGTCCTCGCCGCCCAGGGCCAGGAAGCTCAGGAACAAACTGGTTCCGGCCGTCTTTCGAATGTGGTGGCAGTAGACCCGCTTCGACCCATCAGGAAGCTCGTAGCCTGCGGCCAGACGTCGATAGGTCGGGTCCAGCCTCATGGATGCCACATCACGGATGCCGCGTACGTCCCGACCGATCATCCGCCAGGTCCGGATGATCGGACTGCTCGACCGCTGGACCGCAGTCGGGTCTGCATCTCCGACAGTGCTGGCCACGCCGTCAATCTACCCGCCAGGATCGCTCTACCCGCAGCTTGCCGTCAAAAGAAGACACCTGATCCGTTGAGTCCGCAGGACCCCCTGTGGGATGATGGAAGGGTGGCAGGCGCACGAGTCGCATCAGGGGTGTACGCCTGCACTGGGCTGACGTGGCGATCGTCCGGGCGTGCCGTCGGCGGTTCCTGCTTCCTGATGGTTGCCCGGTGATCGGCGACCCAGTGGGTGGGCTCTCTGGACCGGTCAAGATGATCGTCTGGGACTTGGACGACACGTTCTGGCGTGGCACCCTCAGCGAAGGGCCGGTCGAGTGTGACCCCGCCTTGGTAGACATGGTCCGGGTCCTCAACCGCCGGGGCATCGTCAGCGCCATCTGCTCGAAAAACGACGAGGAGCCGGTTCGTATCCAGCTCGAGTCGGTCGGACTGTGGGACGAGTTCGTATTCGCTCGGATCGACTGGACCCCCAAAGGGGCTCGGGTGGCCCAAATCATCAAGGATGCCCAACTCCGCCCCGAAAACGTGCTGTTCCTGGACGACCTCCCGGCCAACCTAGGTGAAGCCGAACACGTCTCCCCCGGCCTCCAGACCGCCGGTCCCGAGATCCTGGACCGACTGTTGGAGCTGCCGCAGTTGGTCGGTAAGGAAGATGGCGCCCTCACGCGACTCCGTCAGTACCAGGTGCTCGAGCGCAAACTGACCGACCGCCAAGAGACCAGCGACTCCCACGAGGACTTCCTGCGGTCGTGTGACATCCGTGTGGTCGTCCACGAGGACACAGGCGCACAGGTCGACCGGCTCCACGAACTGGCGCTGCGCACGAATCAGCTCAACTTCACCAAACGGCGGCTCACCTCCGACGAGTTTGCCGCCATGGTTGCCGATCCAGAGGTGGTGTCTGGGTACGTCGAGGCCTCGGACCGCTACGGCGACTACGGGATCTGTGGCTTCTACGCACTGGACAAGAGATCCGGGGACCTGACCGACTATCTCTTCTCGTGCCGCGTGCTCAACATGGGCATCGAGCAGTGGCTCTATGACCGGCTCGGTCGGCCCGAACTCGAGGTAGTGGGCGAAGTGGTCTCCTCGCTCACTGGGACAGTCGACTGGATCACCGTCGACGACGGGACCGCGGGGAATGGCACCGCGGGGTCCGGCGGACGGAGCACCGCTAGCGGGCGCCCCGAACGCAGTGGCCGGATCCTGATCGTCGGTGGCTGTGACCTCAGCACTACGGCCGACTTCCTCGGAGGGGACATCGCCACCGAGTTCGCCCATCCAGGGGAGACGGGGGCGTTCATCCATGCTGGTCACACCGAGACGTTCCGCCAGTCCGCGGTCGGCCTGACGGAGGCCCAAGCCGTACTGGTGGACCGGCTCCCCATGGTCGATCAGGACACCTACCGGTCGGCCACCGTGGTGGCACCGGACTACGACGTCCTGGTGCTCAGCGTGCTCACCGACTACACCCAGGGGCTCTACCGGCACCGCCAGACCGGACTCGTAGTCCCGTGGAACCAGTTCACCTCCGACGTCACTGATCCGGCCATGCGCGATCGCTTGGTGAAGCGGCATGCCCGAGAGTCGATGGACGAGGCGTGGTTCGCCTGGTTTGCCGCAGAGTTCGAACCCCTGGGTGGGATCACCCCCGCGGCGTTCCAGAAGAACATCGCCTGGTTGGCCCAGTCCATCCCGGACCACGCCACCCTGGTCCTGGTCAACGGGGCTGAGTATCCGCTGAGCAATCCGAAGGAGCCCGACCGTCACCTGCACCACCAGGTAATGAACACCGCCCTCGACGAGGTAGTGGCGGATCTTCCCAATGCCCGGGTGTGTGACGTACGAACGTTCATCTCCAGCGAGGACGACTTCACCGACCACCTCCGTCACTACCGGCGCCGGTGCTACCTCACCATGGCCGAGGAGATCCGCAGTGCTGGGGCGGCCACACTGGACGTGCAGCCCGAGCACTGGACGGCCGCCACGTTTTCGAAGGTATACCGCTTCGCCGGACGACGGCGGCTCGAGGTCGAACGGCTGGCTGGCCGCACTCGGGGTCGCGCCCAGCCGACCTGATCCCGCTCGACCTGATCCCGCTCGACCTGATCCCGCTCGACCTGATCCCGGCCGACCTGATCCCGCTCGACTCGTCTCACACTCGCGCCCCCAGTGGCCACCTGCGATCAGTGCGTGGCCGCTAGCAGGACGTGTTGGCCACGAACGCCTTGGCCAGTGAGGCCCATGCGTAGGCCATGCTGTAGAGGTAGTTGACGGCGTAGCCGCTGACCGGCACCACGGTGAGGTGGATGTCGCTGCATCGTCGAAAGAGAAGTCGTGCCCGGGTGGCCTGATCACGGCCGGGAACGATCATCAGCGACGTCCAGTGGTGACGTGCGGCGATGTTGGCAGCAAACTCCATCTCCCCCCTGGTGTTCAGCGGGTTGGCCCGAAAGCAGATGACCTGGACACCGTGGCCCGCTCGAGGGCACCGCACTGGAATATTGCCGCCACGGGAGATCACGACCACTGGCGCATAGCCGGCCACGGCCAGGGAGATCGCCTTGGCGGACCGCAGCTCCCCCGGGTCACCGCCGGTAGCCACGATGGCATCCACATGAACCGGAGCGTCCGTCGGAGGCCACAGGAACAGCCGTGCGGTGGCTACTGCGAACACCAGCCCGCCGATACAGGCCAGCAGCACGGCCCAGGCCGCGAGCCACCGGAGCGTACTCCCGGGCGATGAAGGCGTCACGGGGCGATGTGGCCGGCCCGGACCAACTCGCTACGGAGTACCTCGAGTCGGGCCGTACCGACCTCCTGGTCGGGCTCTAAGTAGTTCCCCTCAGCCCATTCGTTCCACGATTTGACCACCACCACCTGCTCGTCGGCAGGGAACGACGACACCCACTCCAGACCTCGCCGCACATGGGCACCGAATAGTTCAGGAGTGGAGCCAGTGGCTACCACTCCTCCTCGTCCAGATCGAGGGGTGTTGTCCCAATTGGGGTAGATCCCCGGGAAGATCTTCCCGGTGAACCAGTCGGGCGCATCGGCCAAGGTCTCGGGGTATGGGTAGCGCTTGGGCCCGCGCATCAGTCCGCGTGCCACCAGCCGGTCGCGCACCTTCACCGTGGTGGTCCGGGTGAACGGGTACCGAAAGAGCACGCCGGCATCGAAGCCATCAGCTTGCTGGCTCCTGTAGCCCGACTCGCCCAGGGCGGCCACCAGGTAGAGGCCTCCCAGTCCGGCATCGGCCGCCATCTGCTGCCAGGACTCCACGAATCGGGCCGGATCCGGAAGGCTGGCGGGTTGGTAGACAAAGAACAACGGTCGCCCACCGACCCGGATGTAGCGGGGATCACGGAAGGCGGGCAGCAACGACTCGAAGTGGGCCCGGTCGTCTTCCGGGCCGGGGTAGGTCTGCTCGATGAGTATCCGGTCCGGGGCGCCATGCCAGATTCCAGACCAGGTCTGGTTGGCCCAGGCTGCACAAAACGGAAAGTCGGGTCTCCCTGAATCCACGACCTCGTCGAACGGGCGCTCGAGGAGTCTGTGACCGGCGAACCAGTAGTGCCAGTAGCAGAACCCAGTGACCCCGAATCGTCGAGCCAGATCGGCCTGAGCCTCGCGGGTCTCCGGTACCCGCAGGTCGGTGAAGCCCAGATCTGCCGGAAGGTGGGGCTGGTCGTGCCCGCGAAAGAGAGGCCCGGACTTGGTCACATTGGCCCACTCGGTAAACCCCGTACCCCACCAGCGGTCGTTCTCGGGGATCGGATGATACTGAGGCAGATAGAGCGCGAGTACCTCCATGACCGTCATGCTACCGAGGGACCATCGCTCCCACTGACCAGCTGTCGCTGATTGGCCTGCCACCCGCTGGCCTGCCACCCGCTGGCCTGCCACCGGAAAGCACAGGCGGAACCGATACCCGGGCCGGTAGCATGGATAGTGGAGCATCCATGGACCGATCACGAAGACTGGTGGTGAGCCTCGCCCTCAACGTGGGGCTGGTGGTCGCCCAGATCGCCTTCGGGGTCCTCGCCCACTCGACCGGTCTACTGGCCGATGCCGGGCACAACCTGACCGACGTGGGCGCGCTGTGCCTGTCCCTCGTGGCCGTGCGACTGGCACTCCGTCCAGCCAGCCCAGCCCGGTCGTTCGGAAACCATCGGGCCACCATCCTGGCCGCCTTGGCCAATGCCGTCCTGATCGCCGCAGTGACCGTGTTCATCGTCGTGGCCAGCGTGCATCGCTTGATCCACCCCGTTCCCATCGACGCCGGCATCGTCGTAGTGGTGGCTGGCGGAGGGCTGCTGGTAAATGGCCTGGCCGCCTGGATCCTCTCCGACCACAGCCACGACCTCAACATGCGCTCCGCCGTCCTGCACATGCTGGGTGATGCTCTCGCTTCGGCGGCTGTGGTCGTGGCCGGACTCGTCCTGCTGGTGGCCCCTTCGGCCACCTGGCTCGATCCGGTTTCGGCACTCGTGGTGGCTGCCATCATCGTGACCCAGGCGGTGGGCGTACTGCGGTCCACGGTGGCCGTGCTCCTCGAGTCCACGCCACCCGATGTCGATCTCCATCAACTGACGGCCGCTATGGCAGGCGTGCCCGAGGTCAGCGATGTCCACGACCTCCACGTCTGGAGCCTCTCGAGTGAGATGCGGGTGCTCTCGGCTCATCTCGTGCTCCACGGACACCCCACACTCGAAGAGGCCCAGGTGGTGGGCGAGCAGGTGAAGGCGGTCATCGCCGGCCCCTACAGGATCGCCCACAGCACGCTCGAACTCGAGTGCGAACCGTGCCATGACGACAATGCCGATCCGTGTCAGATGGAGGGTGCAGAGTCCACGGCGGCCAGTCACCACCACTGAAGTCGGCCGAGGATCGGCACGAGGCTGGCCGAGGATTGGCACGGAGCTCTCCGTTTCGGGTCCGCTCTGCTCGTGTCCTCGGCGGCCACACCACCGGCCGAAACTACCCCCAGACGCGTCGCAGTCCCGAGTAGCCGGACGGTCGAAACCGAACCAACTCCTCGGGACCACGTACACGGTGATTCGACTCCACCTGACACCCGGGTCGTGTCGGACGACCCAGTACCAGACACCGAACCGGAACCACCCCCTGAAGGATGCCCCGATCCGTCCTCGCACCACCTGCCGGTCACCTACGGCCCACCAGACATCCCGAACTCGCTCCTTCGGACCGGTCTACGACCTGTCCTCGGACCTCGTCGAAAGCCTCTATGGGCTTCGGCTTCCCGAACTGAAGTCACTGTGAACCGTCCCGAATCAGGGGTCAAGAGCAGAACGCGAAATCCCGAGGTTATCCGCCACATTTCCTCGTCCATCCCCAGGTCTGGCCTAGATGTCCACTGTTCATCCCCAGGTCGAGGGTACCGATCGGGGCGTCATGACCGCGGTCCCGTGGGGCAGTATCGTAAGTCCCGCCCCTACCGATCGGGACGGTGCCGGGGGGCATGAACATGAGAGCAGAGGGCGCGCGCGTCAATGAGCAGCAACGAGGAAGGGGATGCCCCTCCAAACACCGCTACCCAACACAAGAGCGGAGGGCGGAGCGCGGTCGTTCTGTCCATTCTCCTGGTCCTGGTGGCCACCATCCTCGGCGGTGCTGCCGCCAGTTGGCTGAGTGCATCGCCATCGGCCTCTGTCCATCTGACGGGAGCCAGCGCGGCTGCCAGTAGGGCGGCCGGCGATGCGACCACGGCCAGCCTCCTGGCGGCAGCTGCTGCGCCCCCCGCCAACCCGGTTCCCTCGGCCCCAGGCTCTGAGGTTCCTGCCAGGCTCCACGAATCTGACCCGTTCCTGACCGTAGCTGACGGTCGTTACCTGCTCACCTCCAGCGGCGGCGCTGGTGACAGCGCCATCAACGTCCCCGTCGTCACCAGTACCGACTTCATCCACTGGACTGCCCCCATCGACGCCCTGCCGACGCTGCCCGCTTGGGCTGCTCGTGGATTCACCTGGGCCCCCGACATTCATCGATTCGCCAACTCGTATGCCCTCTACTTCACCGCCCAGGTCAAGGGTTCCAATCCCACGATGCAGTGCATCGGCAGCGCCTTCGGCACCTCGGCCACTGGGCCCTATACCGCGCGGCCCGACCCGTTCATCTGCCAACTCGACCAAGGTGGCTCGATCGACCCCCGGGTGTTCGTCGACTCAGACGGCACCCCGTGGGTGATGTTCAAGTCGGACCAGAACATCGAGGGCTCCCCCACCCCCACCAAGATGTGGTCCCAGCGCCTGTCCGCCGACGGTACCCGCCTGCTGGGCAGCCCTTCGTTCCTCATGTCACCCGACCGGCCCTGGCAGGGGACGATCGTGGAGGCCCCGCAGATGGTCAAGGTCGACGGCACCTACTGGGTGGTCTACTCGGCCAACTGGTACAACAACCCCCGCTACGGCATCGGCATCGCCCGCTGCAATGGACCGGCTGGACCGTGTGCCGATGAGAGCTCGGTGCCGTTCATGGGATCCAACGCCCAAGGACCAGGCCCCGGTGAAGCATCCGTGTTCCAGACGGCGTCGGGCATCTGGATGCTGTACACCCCCCGGTGCTCGGCCGCACCCTACGCCGACGTCCCGCCCCGACCGATCTACATCACCCGGCTGGGGTGGACAGCCCAGGGGCCGTACCTGGCCAGCGGCAACCCGCCGAGTGCATCCGATCTGCTGTCGGTGCCGTTCTGGGCACCGACCAACTGATCGGTCGAATACTGCCCCACGACTGCTGGTCGAACGCCCCCGCTCAGCCTCGCAGCCGTCGCAGCTCAGCGGCCACTGCCTTGCCGTTGGCCTGGCCCTTGGTCGCCTTCATCACCAGTCCGGTGAAGAATCCGGCCAGCTTGTCGTCACCTTCGCAGAAGCGCGACCATTCATCGGGATTGTCGGCTACCGCTTGGGCCACGGTGTCAGCCAGCGAGTCCTCGGACATGGCCTCGAAGCCTTTGTCGCGAGCAATGGCCGCCGGGTCTCCCCCACCGGCAGCCAGTAGGTCAGCCAGTACGGACTTGGCCTGAGTGGCCGACAGCGATCCCTGAGCCTCCAAGGTCAGCAGCTCCACATACGACTTGGGGTCGAGCACGCGTGCAGCATCGGCATCGGTGGCGGCCTCATTGGCCGTGCGGGCCAGGGCCAGGCCGGAACCGACCCCAGCAGCCACGGCCACCACCACCAGGTCATCGAGGCCCAGGTCGACGACGGTGGCCACCTGATCGCGCTGCGCATCAGTCATGCCCCCGGCGTCGTCCAACAGGGCGGCCAGACGGGCCCGGCGGGCGGCTGGCATCATGCCCAACGTGTCCCCCACGGCCCGGATCCACTCGGCATCGGGCACCAACGGCACCAGGTCGGGCTCGAGGAAGTACCGGTAGTCGTAGGCGTCTTCCTTCGATCGCAGTGCCTCGGTGCGACCCGCGCCCTCGTCCCAGTGGCGGGTCTGCTGGATCACCCGCTCACCTGACTCGATGAGGGCGATCTGACGCCCGGCTTCGTACTCGATGGCCCGGCCCAGCGACCGCACCGAGTTGAGGTTCTTGATCTCACAGCGGGTGCCGAACGGATCGTCCACACTGCGGCGGACTGACACATTGGCATCCACCCGCATCGAGCCCTCCTCCATCTTGCCGTCGGAGGCGCCCGATGCCACCAAGATGGCCCGCAACTCGGTCACATAGGCCCGGGCCTGATCGGCCGTCCGCATGTCCGGGTCGCTCACGATCTCCACCAAGGGGACCCCGGAGCGGTTGTAGTCGACCAACGAGTAGTCGGCTCCGTGGATCCGTCCCGATGCTCCGGAGTGGCTGGTCTTGCCGGTGTCTTCTTCCATGTGGGCACGCTCGATGCCCACCCGGAACCCGTCGGGTAGGTCGAGGTGGCCGTTGACGTTGATCGGCTCGTCATACTGGCTGATCTGGTAGTCCTTGGCCTGGTCCGGGTAGAAGTAGTTCTTCCGGTGGAAGGTGGACGGCCGGATCTCGCAGTGCAGAGCGGTACCGATGGCCATGGCCAACTCGACGGCCTGCTGGTTGAGCACCGGGAGCGATCCAGGCAGGCCCAAGCAGTTCGGGCACACGTTTGTGTTGGGCTCGTCCCCGAACACGTTGGGGCAGCCGCAGAACAACTTGGTGGCCGTCTTGAGCTCGCAGTGGACCTCGAGGCCGATGACCATCTGCCAGTCGGTCGTCATGACGGTGCTCCTGTGGTGATCCGCGGGACGCGGAGGGCGGGTGCGGCGGCCTCGACCACGGCGGCCACCTGGAACAGCGTGCCCTCGGACAGGGCGGGGCCGAGCAGCTGCACCCCGATAGGCAGTCCGTCGTCCCCGGGGCCGAAGGGGATGGAGATGGCCGGGTGGCCGGCCAGGTTGGTCGGGATGGTGCAGACATCGGACAGGTACATGGTCAGCGGGTCGTCGACCTTGGCGCCGATGGCGAAGGCCGTCGTCGGGGCCGTAGGGCCGAGCAGGACGTCGCACCGGGCATAGGCGGTGGCGAAACCTTCGATGATCTTGGTGCGCACCCGCAGGGCCTGGTTGTAATAGGCGTCCATGTAGCCAGCCGACAGGACGTAGGTGCCCAGCATGATCCGTCGCTTGACCTCGGCACCGAACCCGGCCGTCCGGGTAGCGGTGTTCATGGCCACCGTGTCCTCGGCATCGACCCGGACCCCGTAGCGGACACCGTCGTAGCGGGCCAGGTTGGACGAGGCCTCGCCCGGGGCGATCAGGTAGTAGGCCGACAGTCCGAGGGCCACCTCGGGCACCGAGATCTCTTCGATGCGGGCCCCAGCCGCGGCCAGGGCCTCGGCGGCCTGGTTGACCCGAGCCACCACGTCGGGGTCGGCCCCGTCGAGGAACTCGGTCAACACGCCGACAGTCATCCCGTCCACCCCTTCGTCGAGGACGGACAGCACTCGCGGAGTAGGACGGTTGAGCGAGGTCGAGTCCAGCGGGTCGTGGCCGCCGATGACGTCGAACAACAACGCCGCGTCGGCCACTGAGGTGGCGAACGGCCCGATCTGGTCGAGGGAGGAGGCGAAGGCCACCAGTCCGTAACGCGACACCGTGCCATACGTCGGCTTCATGCCCACCACACCGCACAGGGCAGCCGGTTGACGGATCGAGCCGCCAGTGTCGGAGCCCAGGGCCAGGGGGGCGAACCCAGCGGCCACGGCGGCGGCCGAGCCACCCGACGATCCTCCCGGCACTCGGGTCAGGTCGTGCGGGTTGCAGGTGGTGCCAAAAGCTGAGGTCTCGGTGGACGAGCCCATGGCGAACTCGTCCATGTTGGTCTTGCCGATGATGACCGCACCAGCATCGGCCAGCCGGGTGACCACAGTGGCGTCATACGGCGGACGCCAACCCTCCAAGATGCGCGACGAGCAGGTGGTCGGTACCCCACGGGTGCACAGGTTGTCCTTCAGTGCCACCGGGATGCCGGCCAGCGGGCCCGGATCCTCGCCGGCGGCCACCTGGGCATCGATGGCCCGGGCCCGGTGGCGGGCGGATTCCCCCATGACCAGGTTGAACGCGTGGATCGACTCCTCGCCGGCTTCGATGACGGCCAGGTGGTGCTCCAGCACATCGACAGCGGAGTCCTCGCCTGCCCGAATCATGGCAGCGATCTCTTGGGCGGGGCGGGGGGTGGTCACGGTGCCTCCCCCAGGATGCGAGGAACCCGGAACCGGTGATCCTCGACCGAAGGGGCTTGGCCCAGGACCTCGTCGCGGTCCAGGCAGGGCCGGGGCTCGTCGAGGCGCAGCACGTTGATGACGGCCATGGCATGGGCAGTGGGCGCCACGCCAGCCAGGTCCAACGAGGCCACATCGGCGGCATGGTCGAGTACCTGGGCCAACTGGCCAGTGTAGAGATCGAGTTCCTCATCGCTCAGGTGGAGACGAGCCAGGGCGGCCACATGCGCCACGTCTTGGCGGGTCAGGCGGGCGGGTTCGGCCATCAGCTTGCCGCTCCGCCGGGGCCGCCCAGCACCTCGAGCATGAACTCGACCACCTTGGCCTCGATCAACGGGGCATCGTTGTCCAACGTGGCGACGTGGTAGCTGTCCTCCAGCCAGATGCGCTCGACCGGGCCAGCGACCCGTGCGACCAGTACGTCACCCGAGACCGGCTCGACCACGTGGTCGTCGCGACTCGACAGCACCAGTACTGGGCAGTGGATGCCGTCCAGGCCGGCCTCGACCTCGTCGACGCCTTCAAAGAGGGAGAGCACGGCGGCCAGCGGAGTACCGGAGTAGGCAGCCTCGACCGGGCCTGCTTTCTTGATGTCCGACCCGATGCCGTCGAAGGTCTCGGTGCCGATGTCGAGGAGTCCTTGGATGCCGGCTCGGAACTCACCGTCAGGCGCCTTCACCAGCGGGTTGACCACGGCGATGCCGGCCAGATGCGGGTGACGCTCGGCCAGCCAGCAGGTCAGGGCCCCGCCCATGGATAGCCCGACCACAGCCACCTGGTCGCAGCGAGCCGCCAGCGCCTGGAAGTGGGCCTCAGCGGCTCCCGACCAGTCGTCCCACCGGGTCGGGACCATGTCCTCGAGGGAGGTTCCGTGCCCGGGCAGGAGCGGAAGCTCCACGGTGAACCCGGCATCGGCCAGGGCCACGGCTAGTGGCCGCATGGACTGGGGGTTCCCGGTGAACCCGTGGAGGACGAGGACGCCGTTGGCGCTGCCCACGGCAGACCATGGTTCGGCACCAGACATGATGGGGGCGGTCATGGACGAGATGCTAATGGGTCACAGCTGCCCGTCCCGTCGGATCCGTGCCGCGCTGGCGTCCCCATCGGGCTTTGGAGCCAGCGTCAGGTGGACAGGTAGAGTTTGCCGGTACGACCGACCGAAGGGCAAGGAGCACCGCAGCGATGGCCACCTATCTGTTTTTGAGCGACGACTGGCTGGATGAGGCCCGTTCGATCCGTGCCGAGTACGAAGGGCGCGGCGGCATCGACCAGGCGGTCCGGGTCAATCTGGTGGTGACCGAGGTCCCCTTCGGCGAAGGGCCGGTCCATGCCCACGCAGATACCAGCACTGGTGAGTTGGTGCTCGACCTCGGCCACATCGAGCCCGCCGACCTCAAGGTGACCATCGGATACGACATCGCCCGGGCCCTGCTGGTGGAGGGAAACCCCCAGGCCGGCCTCCAGGCCTTCATGCAGGGCAAGATCAAGGTCGAGGGAGACATTGCCAAGCTGATGGCCCTGCAGTCGCTGTCCCCGGATCCGACGGCGGCCGAAATTGCCGCCCGGATCCAAGCCATGACCGAGTAGGGCGCCAGCAGGGCTGGAGCAAGGCAGGTTCAGTGCAGGGCCGGCTCGGCCGGTGCCCCTTGCTTCTGGCGGGGTGTGTTCTTGACGAAGAACCCGCAGACAACGGCACCCAGAGCCACCAGGGCGCCTACCAAATATGCCTTGTGGAACGAGGCCAGCGAACCGGTCCCCCCATGCGAGGAGGCCTGCACGGTGACCATGACCTGGATGCCGGCCACGACCCCGATCTGGGTGATCAAGAGCTGGGCGGCGCTCATGACCCCAAGCTCCTCGGGAGCCACCTCGTTGGCGGCCGATGCAGCAGTCGAGGGACTGGACACCCCCATGCCTAACCCGGACAGGGCCAAGGCCGACACGATCAGCACCACCGACGGGTCTCCCCCGACCTGAGTGAATACCAGCATGGACACGAACAGGGCGCTGGCACCGGCCACCACCGACCACCGCTCCCCCACCTTGACCGCTGCGTACCCGGCGATCGGGGCCGACAGCGAGAACACCAGCGGCCGGGCCGTCGACAGCAGCCCGGCGCTCGTCTCGCTGTAGCCGTAGACCCCCTCCATCAAGATGGGGAAGAGGAAGAACCCGCCCATGTAGGCAAAGTTGATGCACGCCCGGGCCCCCAAGGGGAAGACGAAGTTCCGCTTCTTGAAGTAGTGGAGCGGGATGAGCGGGTGAGGGGCTTGGCGCTCGTGGAGGACGAAACCGATGGCGAACACCAGGCTGAGGACGAACAGCCCCAGAGTATTGGGCGCGGTGAAGCCCCAGGACGGAGCGACATTGAGGGCCAGCAGGCCCAGGGTGACAGAAGTGGACAGGGTGATCGATCCGATCCAGTCCAGCTGACGCCAGGGGTTGACCGGCTTGGGGATGGTCGAGTCAGTGTCCGACGCAATCACCACCGGAGCCGGAGCCACTGGCACCGGCGTGACCGCACGCCCGGTCCGCTTCTGGGCGTCTGCCGCGTGCCGGGCCGCTCGGTCGTGGGACGGGAGCACGATGATGGCGAGGATGGCGGCCGCCGCCATCAGGGGAAGCTCACCCCAAAAGAGCGCCCGCCACCCGTAGAACTGGATGATGGGGGCCCCGATGGTTACCCCGAGCACTGGGCCGCCGGCACCGACGAGGGCCCACCACCCCATCGCTTTGACTCGGTCCTCGTGAGAGAAGGCCTGAAGCACAAGGGCCATGGAGGCCGCACCCGTGGCTGCACCCTGGACGCCGTCGAACAGCCGGGCGGCGATCAGCACCCCGGCAGTGGGCGCCGAGGCCGTCAGGACCACACTGAGGGCGGCGCCCGACAGTCCCCACAGATAGAGCTTTCGGTAGCCGCGCAGGTCGCCCAGCTTGCCCAGGATCGGGGCGGCCACACCGAAGGCCAGTAGAGGTCCAGTGGAGGTCCAGGTGAGCGTGGACACCGAGGTGTGGAGCTCCTTGGCCACCTGAGGAAGGGCCACCACGAACACCGTGAAAGTGATGTTGACCGAGAGCAGCCCGGCCAGCACCGTCCACAGCACCCACCACTGGTACCGGTCGGAACCGGCCACCTTGTGGTGCATCCGATGCCGGAACAGCATCAGCCACGGGACCGTGATCCCGCCGTCGCCACCTGAACCGGTGCCGCTCAGGAGGCTCTCGGCCTCGCGCAGTTCGTCGGCGTCGAACTCCACGCCGTCGGCGGAGGTGCCCGACTTGTCGGCCCCAGGGGCCACTCAGCCTCCGAGCTTGTGCATCTCGGCCTGCAGCTCGGCCACCGTCCACCGGTCGTCCTTCTCCAAGGTGTCGGTCAGCGTCCAGGGCTGGAAGGTACGGACCTGGCCGCCGAGGACGAAGTAGACCTTGCCGGTGGCCGGGCAGGACTCGGTCCCCAAGTACGCCACCACGGGCGCCACGTTGGCCGGGTCCCAGGCGTCAAAGGTGGCGGCGTCTTCGGGGGCCTGGACCAGGTCGCCGAGTCCTGGAGTGTCCAGTGTCATGCGAGTGCGGGCGTTCGGGGTGATGGCGTTGACGCGCACGCCGTAGCGGGACAGCTCGGTGGCGGCAATGGTGGTGAAGGCGGCGATGCCGGCCTTGGCCGCGCCGTAGTTGGTCTGTCCTGGGTTGCCCAGCAGTCCCGAAGTCGACGAGGTGTTGATGACGGATGCCTTAACCTCGACACCGGCCTTGGTCTGCTCGCGCCAGTAGGCGGCCGCGTGGCGGGTGGGGACGAAGTGACCCTTCAGGTGGACGTGGACGACTGCGTCCCACTCTTCCTCGGACATGTTCACCAGCACCCGGTCGCGCAGGATCCCGGCGTTGTTGACCAGAATGTGGAGATCGCCGAAGGACTCGATGGCCGTGTCGATCAGGTGCTTCCCCGCCGTCCAGTCGGTCACATCATCATTGTTGGCCACGGCCTCGCCGCCCATGGCGGTGATTTCGCCGACCACTTCCTCAGCGGCCTCGCCGAGGTCGTTGACAACCACCTTGGCGCCCTCGGAAGCGAACAGCAGGGCGTACTCACGGCCCAAGCCGCGTCCCGCTCCGGTGATGATGGCGATCCGTCCGTCCAGTGCTCCCATGTCCTCAGCTTCTCTCTTGTCAGCCGCTCGCCGGTCGGCGGGCAGCGGCGGTGCCGGTGAGCGGCATCGATCTGGTGGTGTGCGAGCGCTCCGACCACGTCCGACCAGATCGGTCGACTGCAGGGATGTGCCGCCCACACGATCCCATCGGCCCGTTGCCCGGGTCAAGCCGACAGCACCCTTGCCAGTGCCGGCCCACACTGGTCGCTCGATTCAGGCAGGATTCAGGCAGGATTCAGGCAGCCGGAACCGGCACCGGCCGGTCGACTCGGGCCCCGAAACCGGCGGACTCGACGGCCGCGGCCATGGCCCGCACCCGGGCCCGGGGCCCGGCCAGCACCATGTACTCGGTATTGCGGACATGCGACACGCGGCCCACCTTGCGGCCCGACGGACCATGGATCCCGATCCGGGCACCCACATAGCGGGCCGAGTCGAAGGCCAGGACCTCGACCTCGCCCCGGGTGGCACACACGGCACGGAGTTCGTCGAAGCTCAGCCACGACTCGTTGTTGTAGGAGAGCACGACCACCTCGGCCGCTACCCGGGCCACCACATCGGTGAGGGCAGGGGCCATGGTCCGCCGCCCGTTGAAGGCACTCCGAGTTTGCGGGTCCCGCAGCTCGGAACGCTTGCAGGCCACGCCGTAGTGGTCGGGTGCGTCCCACGCCACCAGGGTCTCCCATACGTGATAGTTCGAGTCGTAGCGGTGCTGGTTGTAGGGCGGGTCGAGGTAGGCCAGATCCACATCCGGCAGGGCCGACGTGCCCACCAGGGTGCAGGCATCGCCCTGGACGGCATGGCCCGGACCAGCCAGCAGTTCGGGCACGCGCAGGGTCAGCGGGTTGTCGGCTCTCGGGGCCCACTGCTTCAGATAGGCCATCTGGAGCCCGGTGGTGGAGTCGACTCGGTCGGCGGCCTCGAGCAGGCTGGTCAGCAGCACCGGCCACAGAGGTGTGCCGGCATACTCGGCCTCGATCACGGCGCGCACGGCGTCGATCCGGGCGCCGTTCTCGGGCCGGAAGAACCGCGACTCGGTGCAGAACGTCTCGGTGACATACCCCGGGACACCCGGCACGGCGTTGAGCCGCGCCACGGCTTCGGTCACCTCGTCGAGGAATCCGGGAACAGCATCAGGGTCGGTCGCTACATAACAGCGGGCCAGCACGTGGGCGCACCGGGCACTGTCGACCGCCGTCATCTCCACACCCAGGCCCTTGAACGCCTGGGAAACCCGTGTGGTTCCGCAGAACAGGTCGAGGCCGGTGCGAGCCCCGGATGCGGTCACCAGGGCAGCCAGGGCAGGAATCAGTCGCCTCTTCGACCCCAAGTACTTGATCACCGGTGCACTTTCGTCACGCGCACAGCGCCACCCGGCCATGCCCAGGCATCCACGCCGTCATCCACGCCGTCATCAACGCCGTCATCAACGCCGTCAGGACCGACCGAAGCGCCGGGCCCACCAGTTGGGGTCGCGGGCATGGGCGTGGAAGTGGTCAGGGATCTGGCGCATCACCCGGTCGTAGGACCAGACGCCCTCGCCCAGTTTTCGGTCGGCCACCAAACCCAACTGGACCAGCATGTGCTCGACGTCGGCCTCGGGAGGTTCGTTGCCGTGCTGCTTCCACACCACCATCGGCACGTCGCACACTTCGCAGTCGGCCACCCAGCACGTGTCGTCCTCGAAGTGCCACTCGGTGATCCGGGCCGCCTCGCACAGTTCGCACGTTCCGTCGTGGCGGCTCATTGGGTGTACACGTTGACTGTGGAGCCGACCGGGACCGAGGTCCCGCCCGCCGGTGCGGTAGAGACCACGGTGGTGGCCCCCGAGGGACCGTAGGGGCCTCCGGCCACCAGGCCAAGGGCGGCCAGGGAGGCGGCGGCCGACGACGGCGACTTGCCGGTCAATGACGGAATGGTGACTGGTTGGGGTCCACGCGATACCTGCACCGATACCGAAGAGCCGAATGGCTGGACACTGGCGGCCGCCGGGGTCGTCCCCATCACTTGGCCGACCGGCACCGTCGACGAGTAGGTCTTGGCCTCGACCGGTGCGAAGCCAGCCGCCGTCAGCGCGCCAGCAGCCGATGCGTAGGTCGATCCAGACCCCGCCACTGCCGGAACTGCTACCGGGGCATGACCCTTGGAGGTGATGATGGTCACCGTCGAGCCGTACCGGGAACTGACAGCCGGTGTAGTGCCGACGATGGCGCCGGTCGCCACTGTCGAGCTGTAGACAGCTGCCTCTGGCGGACACACGCCGACCAGATGGACGCCAGCCAGTGCGCCAATGGCGTCGGTGCAGTTGGAGAACGTGGTCAGGTTTGGAATGGTCACCAGCGGCGGCCCCGTGGACACCGCCACGGCGATGGCCGAGCCCTGCTTGAGCGTCACCTGCTGACCGCCCGACCGGGCCGACGGCACCTGGCTGATCACCCGGCCGGCCGGCACCTTGATCGACGAGGTCCGGCTGGCCACGGTGACCTGCAGATGACCAGGGGCAGCCGCGGTAGTGGCGGCGCCCAGGGTTCGGCCGACCAGCACCGGCACCGGACTCGACGGGGTAAAGACCTTGGCCTCGATCGCCCAGGCGGCGCCTGCACCTAGGAGGGCGACCACCAGGATGCAGATGGCCACCACTACCGGCCACCGCCGTCGGCGCTTCGAGGCAGACGCGATGGCCAGCGCTTGTGGTGTTACTGGCATCACCACACCCAACTCCGTGAGATCCGAGCGGCCACCAGGCGCCGGTGCGACCGGGGGGTGCTCGGGCTGCTCGGACGCAGTCGTCAGCCCCACGGCAGCCGCCATCAAAAAGGGGTCGCCGTCGTGTCCCACGGGGGCGGCCCCGGGGCTCACCAGGGGCAGCGGATCGGGCTCGGGCAGGGTGGCGGACAGGTTGGACAGGGCCAGTCCCAACTGGGCGGCGTCGTATCGCTCGGCCGGATCGGGAGCGGCCGCCCACATCAGCACCTCACCCAGCGGTCCGAGGGCTTCGTGCTCGGGCAGTAGCGCGCCCAGGCGAGCCATGAGGGTGGCGATGGTGGTGTCGCCGATGAACGGGGACTCGCCGGTGACGCCTTCGTAGAGCACGAGGGCCAGTCCGTAGACGTCGGCCTTGCCATCGAGGACCAAGCCCTCGACCTGCTCGGGGGCGGCGTAGCGGGCCGTGCCCAAGATGGCGCCGTCGGGCTCGGTCCAGGCCGCCTCGGCCAGGGCCCGAGCCAGACCGAAGTCGGCGATGCGCAGGCGGCCGTCAGCGTCGAAAAGGATGTTGGCCGGCTTGATGTCCCGGTGGATCAGGCCCCGCCGGTGGGCGTAGTCGAGTCCAGCACAGGCCTCGATGCCGATGCGGACCGCCTGTTCGGGGGTGAGCAGCATCCCGGTATCGAAGACCTGGCGCAGCGAGCCCCCGGCCAGGTACTCAAGTACCAGGTAGGGCTCGTTGCCCTCTTCACCCCAGTCGTAGACCCGCAGGATGTTGGGGTGGTTGAGGGCAGCTACCGCACGGGCTTCGGCCCGGAACCGCTTGAGAAAGGCCTGGTCACCGGCGAGGGCGGGGTGGAGGACCTTGATGGCCACTTGGCGGTGGAGGGATACGTCGTCGGCTAGGTAGACGTGGGCGGACGCACCGGTGCCCACGGCGGTGACAAGTCGGTAACGGTCGCCGAGGACACGTCCGATGGAGTCGGTGAGACTCGGCATGGCGCTTCCAATCGTAGTGACCGCAGGCCGTCGAGCGGTGGAGGGTGGGTCAGAGCGCTGAAATGTCCATGTCGCCTTAGGGTGTGGGCCAGATTCGACTCCAGACGGCCTGGATCATGGCTCGCACTAATCGAAGTCTGAGGCACATCCTTGATGGCGCGACGAAGGCGGGGCCGGAGCCCCGCCTTCGTGCGCCCTCACCCCGAAGGGCGTGGGTTCAGACTGCCTTAGACCTTGACGAAGTCCAAGTGGCTGTTACCACCAATCGTGGCTGTGGCGATTGTCAGCCCAGGAACGGTGTTACCAGCGGCACCCAGGTAGTCAGCGAAGAACGCACCAGTGGTGGCCGGTCCTGTGTCGCTAACGAGGCAGATCAGCAGGTCATACGTGAGACCCGCAACCGCTGTGGGTCCGAAGAGATGGAACCCGATGGTGGATCCACAGGCTCCCAAGACCACAGACTCGGTTCCTTGGGTAACCCCACTGCACGGGCCCGCCGGGTAAGTGGCGCCACAGGCATCACCGATCACCAACGCTACCTTGTTGCCGTTGTCGTATGCCTTGGGCGGCTTGGCCTGCAGGGCCGTAACGATCGTCGACACACCAGCAGACGCAAGGTTGTTGGCGTTCGAGTACGCATACGGGAGCTTCGCAGTCCACGCAAGGCACGCATCGGGCAATGTTGCCGGTGCGATGGGAGCAACGTAGTTAGCGGCGGCCGGGTTGCACTGAGTAGCTGAGGTGGGCAGCTTGTTCGTGAGGGTCGTGGTGCCGGTGGCTCCTGATCCACAGCCGGTGCCGGTGGCGGTGACCGAAGAGATGGACTTCACGATGGACTTCTTGCCCAGTGTCCCGCCGTAGCTCAGTCCAGGAGCAACGAACGTGACGGATCCGGTTCCGGCACAACTCTGCGTGGTGTAAGTCTTCACAGCGCCCGCAGTGGACGAATCACTGACCGAGGCGATAGCCGTGAAGGCGGTAGCGGTAAGCGCTACTGCCCCCGCTACCACAAGCATTTTGCGAATCATGTTGACTCTCCTTGTTTCCCCCGTGTCACCACGGGCTCTGAGTCAGGCGACGGTCGCCCCCCGACGTAACGCACAACCACCAGCCAGAAGATCCCCCGGGCCAGTGACATGAGGAACAACGAACGACTCCCTCATACCGTTACAAGATTCGCTACCGGATCTAACGCACTGCCTGCGCAATCGGTACCGTCGAACCGACGCCCCCCGATGCCCCTGCACTACGAGATAAGACCCGATACCCCTTGCCCTGCCCGGAACACTTCTGTTCCAGTACTCGTAGACTAATGAGTGAACCCCCCGTTTACAAGCGGTACGAGTTGCAACAGCCAGGCAACTGAGAAGATCATCAATTTTGGCTATGTAGCCGAAGGCGGCCGTTTCAGGGCAACTCCGACCCGATCCAGATAAATGCTGCGGGTCCTGCGTCAGGTCCGGCGTCAGGTCCGGCGTCAGTTACCCATGGGCAGGTCACCCGTCGCCAGGAACTCTTCGAACTGGCCACCGTCGACCACGGGCACACCGAGTTGCTCTGCCTTGGTCACCTTGGAGGCACCCGGGGCACGGCCGACCACCACCGCAAACGTCTTCTTGGACACCGACCCCGTTGACTTACCTCCTCGGGCCACCATGGCCGCCTCGGCCTCGTCGCGGGTGTAGCCATCGAGTGCCCCAGTGACCACCACTGCCTTGCCAGTCAGCGTCTGGGTGAGCGCGTCCGCACTCCCGGCACCAGGGGGTGTCGGTTCCACCAGATGCAGCCCGGCAGCGGTCAACCGGTCGACGACCCCCCGGTTGACCGGGGAGGCGAACCAAGCCACCACGCTCGAGGCGATGATCGCCCCGACCCCGTCGATGTCAGCCAGAACCTCTTCGTCGGCGGCCAGCACTGTGTCGATGTCGCGACAGGCCCGGGCCAACGCCACCGAACCGACCTGGCCCAAGTGTCGAATGCCGAGTCCGGTGAGCACCCGGCTGAGCGGTCGGCTACGTGACTCGTCGATGGCAGCCAGGAGGTTCGCCGTCGACAGGGAGGCGAACCCCTCGAGCCCGTCGAACGTCTCCGAGGTGAAACCGTACAGATCAGCCACGTCGACCAGCAGCCCGTGATCCACCAGCAGCTGCACCCGCTGCTCCCCGAGCCCTTCGATGTCCATGCAGGAGCGCGAGGAAAAGTGAGCGATGCGCTGCACCCGCTGGCCGGCGCAGTCGAGGTTGGTGCAGAACGTATCGCTCTCCCCCACGAGACGGACCAGTGGTTCGGCACAGACCGGGCATTCGGTCGGGAACGTCCACGGCGGCTTGCGCGTGGTGCCTGCGGCCTGGAGCGGACCCACCACCTCGGGGATGACGTCGCCTGCCTTGCGAACGATCACCGTGTCACCCGGTCGGACGTCTTTGAGCCTGACCTGGTCCTCGTTGTGCAGCGTGGCCAGTCCGACTGTCGAGCCACCGACGAAGACCGGATCGAGCACGGCGAACGGTGTGGCCTTTCCGGTCCTGCCGATGGAGACTTCGATGTCGATCAAGGTGGTCGAGCGCTCCTCGGGCGGGAACTTGTAGGCAATGGCCCACCGCGGTGCCCGCGACGTCGAGCCCAGGGTGCGCTGCAGGGCCAGGTCGTCGACCTTCACCACTACTCCGTCGATGTCGTAGTCGAGGTCGTGGCGGTGCTTCTCCCAACGGTTGCAAAAAGCGACGACCTCGTCGAGCCCGCGGACCAGATGGACTTCGGGGTTGACCGGAAAGCCGGCCCGGGCCAGCCACTCGAGGGTGGACGACTGGCTGGTGGCTAGGCCCGATGTGGGGTCGGCAGCATCGTCGGTGGGTACGGGCTGGACCGCACCCACCTGGTAGGCCCAGAACGACAGTGCACGGGTGGCGGTGACGGTCGGGTCCTTCTGGCGCAATGAGCCGGCGGCCGAGTTGCGAGGGTTGACGAAGAGTTTCTCCCCTGCTTCGGCTTGGCGGCGGTTGAGATCGTCGAAAGCCGGGATCGGCATGTAAACCTCGCCTCGCACCTCGAGCACCTCGGGGGCCAGGCCGACGTCCGGGTCGATTGACTTCGGGATGGATACAACAGTGGCGATGTTGGCGGTGACGTCCTCACCGGTCGCCCCGTCGCCCCGGGTGGCGGCCTGGACGAACCGGCCGTCTCGATACAGCAAGGAGATGGCCAGACCGTCGATCTTGAGCTCGCACTCGAAAGCGGTATCGGCCGGGACCTGCTTGGCCAGCCGGTCGGCCCAGGCCCGCAGCTCATCGGCGCTGAAGGCGTTGTCCAGGCTCATCATTGGTATCAGATGGGTGACCGGGGCGAACTGCGCCGTCGGTGCAGCACCTACCTGAGTGGTCGGAGACTCGGGCACGGCCAGGTCTGGGTGCTCGGCCTCGATGGCTCGCAGCTCACGGACCAACCCGTCGTACTCGGCGTCAGTGATCTCGGGGTCGTCGAGCTGGTGGTAGCGCTCGTTGTGGTGCATGATTTGGGCTCGCAGATCGGCCGCCCGGGCCACCGGGTCGAGCATCCCGGCGGCTGCTCTGGCGGCTGCTCCGTCATCTGCCTCGTCATCTGCTCCGGCAACTGCTCCGGCAACTGCTCCGGCGGCTGCTCCGGCGGCTGCCTCGCTGTCGGTCATCGGACCACGCCGGAGCCGATCACGCTGTCGGGACGGGCTGGGTCGTAGAGGGCAACGGTCTGGCCAGGGGCCACCCGGCGCTGGGGTGCCGCGAGGTCGACGATCAGCCCGTCGCTCGACCCGGCCCCACCACCTGTGTCGGTCCCTTCATCTGCACCGTCGGCTGCCTCGCCGCGCACCGTGCACGGATACACAGGTCCGTGCGCGCTGCACTGGGCCAGCGCGGCAAACGCTCCCCCAGCGCCCACATCGGGACGACCGTCGACCCACGCCACCGTGTGCAGAAGAATGCGGTCGGCCATCGATGCCTCGGGCGAGCCGATGGTCACCCGCCGTGTCGGGATGTCCACGGCAGTCACGAACCGGCGGCGGCCGTCGGTCCCGTGCCCCATGCCTCGGCGTTGGCCGACCGTGACGAGCTCCACGGCCTCCACCTCGCCGAGGTCGTCCCCGGTGTCGTGGTCGATCAGGCGGCCGGCATGCAGTGGCACCCGATCCCCTAGGAACCCGGCCCGGCCCACGTCGGATCGGATGAAGCAGACATCCTGGCTATCGGGCTTGTCGGCAGTGCGCAGTCCGAGCCGGGCCGCCTCAGCTCGCACGTCGCTCTTCTGCCTGTCGCCAACCGGAAAGATGCAGCGGGCTAACTGCGCCTGGCCGAGCATGGCCAGCACGTACGACTGGTCCTTCTTGGGGTCCGCCCCGCGCAGCAGCCGGTGGCGGCCGTCCGGGTCGCGGTGGCTGCGGGCGTGGTGACCGGTGGCCACGGCCTCGTACCCGAGCGACTCGGCCCGCTCGAGCAGGCGATCAAACTTGAGGTGCCGGTTGCACTCGATGCACGGATTGGGGGTGCGTCCCTCGGCGTGCCCCTGTACATAGGGGTCGACCACGTGCTCTTCGAAGTCGGAGGCGAAGTTGAAGACGTGGTGGACGATCCCGAGTTGATCGGCCACCCGACGGGCGTCGTCGACGTCGGCCACCGAGCAGCAGCCCGAGTCGGAATCGCCGCCCCACAACTTCAAGGTGGCCCCTACTACCTGGTCTGGCCCGTAAGCCTCGACCAGCAGGGCTGCCGCTACAGACGAATCGACTCCACCGGACATGGCCACCAGGACGCGCACGTCCCTAGTGTCGCAGCCGGTCGACGACAATGGGAACTTGACGGAGCGCACGGTCAACATCGTGGTCGGTGGTAGTGACACCCAACGAGAACCGGATCCCCGTCGACGACTCCAATGGATCGAGCCCCATCGCCCCGAGGACATGGCTGGGCTCGACGGCCCCGCTCGAGCACGCCGCCCCCGCCGAGGTGGCCACCCCGGCCTGGTCGAGGAGCACGACGAGGGCTTCAGCTTCGACCCCGCCGATGCGCAGATGGAGGATCCCGGCCACTCGATCGTCACGGTCCCCCGTCTCGACTATGTCCGACACGGTGGCCAACAGGCCATCACCCAGTCGGTTGCGCAGTGCCGTTACCCGGGCCACGGTGGCATGGCGTTCCAACACGGTGGCGGCCAGGGCCGCGGCCATACCCACCGCTCCGGCCACGTTGGGGGTGCCGCTGCGGCGCCCGCGCTCCTGGCCACCGCCATCGATACGCGCCCGGACGAGTGCCTGTCGGCGCAGGGCGAGGGCGCCGCTGCCCTTGGGGCCTCCGAACTTGTGGGCGCTGATCGATACCAAGTCGGCCCCGGCCGTGACTGCTGGCAGATCGAGCCACGGGGCAGCCTGGACAGCATCGGTGTGCACCACGGCTCCTGGTGCGTGTTCGGCCACCACCCGGGCCACGGCGTCGAGCGGCTGGATGGTGCCGATCTCGTTGTTGACGGCCATGACCGACACCAGGCCGACCGATGGGTCGCTGACTTCGGCCAACGCATCAAGGTCGATCTGCCCACTCCTATCGCTCGGCACCACACGCAACTCGGCTCCGCTGACCGCGGCCAGGGCTCGGCACGCCTCCAAGACGGCGTGGTGCTCCATGGCCGCGCACACCAGAGCTGCAGGCACGCCTCGTCCGGACCCGTCGGCTACTCGAGCGGCCCAGCCGCCGTGGATGGCCAGATCGTCCGCCTCGGTTCCGCCCGAGGTGAGCACGACGTCACCGGGCCCCACCCCCAACAGTTCGGCAATTTGGTCTCGGGCGTCGTCGAGGGCGATCCTGGCCCGCCTCGACTCGGCGTGGGCCCCCGACGGGTTGGCGAAGTTGTCCGTCAGGAACGGGAGCATGGCCTCGAGGGCCTCGGGTCGCAGTGGGGTGGTAGCCGCATGGTCGAAGTAGCTACGCGTCAGTGTCGTCGAGTCGATGGGCGCACCTCGCATCTGGTCGGCGTCGGTCGATGTCACTGTGCGTCCTGACGCGACATCAGGCGATCCACACCGACTTCACGTTGCAGAACTCATGGAGACCGTGCGAGCCGAGCTCGCGGCCGATGCCCGAGCTCTTGATGCCGCCGAAGGGGAGCTGCGGCATCGACGCCGTCATCCCGTTGACGAAGACCTGACCGGCGGCGAGGCCGGCGCAGAACTGCTGCTGCTCGTCGGGGTCGGTCGTCCACACACTCGAGCCCAGGCCGAACTCCGTGTCGTTGGCCACGGCCAGGGCCTCGTCGGCATCGGCCACCGTGAACAGCAGGGCGACGGGCCCGAATACTTCTTCGGTGGCCACCCGCATACCGGGTCGGATGTCGGTGATGACGGTGGGTGCATAGAAACATCCGGGCTGGTCCGCTCCGGCAGGGCCGACCACGCGAGTGCCGCCGCACAAGATGGTGGCGCCCTGGGCTCGAGCATCCTCCACCTGGGCCTCGACGCCGTCGACGGCGGCGGCGTTGATCAGGGGGCCGACTTCGGTGGCCGGGTCGAACGGATCCCCGACCGACAGCGCGGCCATGGCGGCCACGAAGCGCTCGGTAAACTCATCGGCGACGTCGGCGTGGACGATGAACCGCTTGGCGGCGATGCACGACTGTCCGTTGTTCTGCACTCGGGCCTGCACGGCTACCGGGACGGCCCGATCGAGATCAGCAGACGGCAGGACGATGAACGGATCGCTGCCGCCGAGTTCGAGAACGACCTTCTTTCCGACGGCCCCGGCCTGGGCGGCCACGGCCCGGCCGGCACCCACGCTTCCGGTCAGTGTGACCGCCGCCACTCGACGGTCGGCGATGATGGCGGGCACCTGATCGGTGCCGATCAGCAGCGTCTGCAGTAAGCCATCGGGGGCTCCGGCTCGGCGGAACAGGTCCTCGAGGAGCAGTGCCGTCCGAGGGACGCTAGGGGCGTGCTTGAGGAGGCCGACGTTGCCGACCATGACGGCGGGGGCGATGAACCGGGCCACCTGCCACAGGGGGAAGTTCCACGGCATGATGGCCAGCACCACGCCCATGGGTTGGTAGGTGACCAGGCCCAACGATGCCTCGACTGGGACCTCTTGATCCTCCAGCATCGCCTCGGCGCGCTCGGCAAACCAGCGGAAGCCGGCGGCGCACTTGGCCACCTCACCCTTGGCCTGAGCGAAGGGCTTGCCCATCTCGGTGGTGATGACGTGGGCGATGGCGGGCACCTCGCCTTCGAGCAGTTCGGCCGCACTGATGAGCAGCCTGGACCGCACGGCGAAGGTCGTGGTGGCCCACTCGGTGGCGCAGGCAGCAGCCGTGGCCAGCTTCGCCTCGACAGTGGCGGCGTCGAAGGGCGTGAACGACTCGAGCAGTTCGCCCGTGGCCGGGTTGATGGTGGCGATGGGGGGACCGAAGTCAGCGGGGCTCATGGCTACCAGTATCGCCCAGGCCGGCCGACTGGCTCACTCGAGGCTCAGCGCCCGTCTCACTCGAGGCTCAGCGCCCGTCTCGCTCGAGGCTCAGCGCCTCAGGCAGCGCCAGGCGCCGGACCTTGCCAGTGGCCGTGCGGGGCAGGTCCTCCACTACCTCGTAACGCTTGGGCCGCTTGTAGCCCGCCAGGTGGTCGACGGCGTGGCGGCGGAGGGCGTCGATCACAGCCTTGGCGTCGCCCTCGGCCGTAATCACCACGGCCACACACACTTGCTGGCCCCATCGCTCGTCGGTCAGTCCGAAGACGGCTACTTCTTCCACCCCGTGCACATTGGACAAGGAGGCCTCTACTTCGGCCGGATAGACGTTGACCCCGCCGGTGATGATCAGATCGTCGCGGCGACCATCCAGGTAGAGGTAGCCGTCAGCGTCGAGTCGCCCCAGGTCCCCCACGGTGAACCACCCGTCCCTCCATGCCGCCGAACTCTTGTCCTCGTCACCCCAGTAGGCGAAACGAGAGAAGTCTGGCGGTCGACACCACACGGTGCCGTCATCATCCACGGCCAAGGTCCGTCCGCTCCTGGCCCGGCCCACCGTGCCCGGTCGCTCCGCCCATTCGGTTGGCGAGCACACGGTGAACTGACCCTCGGTCGCTCCATAGAACTCCCACAGGACACCGGGTCCGACCACGTCGAAGGCGGCTCGCTTGAGTGCCGGAGGACACGGGGAGCCGGCATGGACCATGAGACGTAGCCGGGAGAACCGCTCGGGCCCGTTGTCGTCCATAGCCAACAGCCGGGTCAGGGCCGACGGCGCCAGGAACGTGGTGGTCGGGACGGGGCCGAACCTGCCCTCCAGAGCGCCAGCCGCCATGTCGGCGTCGAAGTGCGGAAGGATCACGCAGGTCCCGCCGGCCAGGAGGGTCCCGCCGGCGAACCGGATCGACACCGAGTGGTACATCGGCGAGCACACCAAGTGGACGTCGTCGGGTCCGAACCCCCACAGGTCGGCCTCATCGGCCAGTGCGGCCACGGCCGCCTCTTCGTCCCAGATTCCCGACCACACGCCCTTGGCGCGCCCAGTTGTGCCCGAGGTGAAGTACATCGGTCGAGCCATGGGGCGAGGGGCCAACTCCGTCGGGCTCCCGGCGTCGAGGGCATCCAAACCATGATCATCCAGGACCGACAGAACAGGCTGGGCATCGGCGATCAGGAGGTCGCGCTCGCCATCGAGAAGCGTGGCGTTCATCAGCACCGGCACGATGCCTACCCGCAGTGCGCCGAGCACTGCACACAGAAGCCGACTCGACGACGGCAGACAAAACACCACCCGGTCCCCCACCGCCAGGCCGGCGGCCAACAAGGCACCTGCCATGCGGGCCTGGATCAACTCGGCATCGGCCGCGGTCAACACCTCGACGGTCCCAGGATCGGTCATGCGGCACCCCCGGACTGAGCAGCATCAGCCTCGAGCACGTCGATGACGGGCGGCTCGTCGGGCTCGGTGGGCTCATTGGGCTTGCTTCCAGGCGGGCTGGCCGTCGGTTCTGGGTCACCCAGATTGCTCAGCACGGTCGGCCGGAAGAACGAAGCGAGCGTCACCAGGGCCAGTAGGGCCAGGGCCCCAGCGATGGTCACGGCACGCACCCCGTGCAGGTCGGCGATGGAGCCCTGGATGATCGCCCCCAGGGGATAGATGAGACCGAGCGCCATCATGTAGATGCTCAATATCCGACCGCGGGCTGCCACCGGCGCCCGGTGCTGCACCACGGTGTTGAGGCCGGACAGGATGCAGATATAGGCCGCCCCTACGGCCACGAAGGCGATAGCTGCCACAGGCAACGTGGGGGACACCGCGTAGACACACAGCAGTACCGGCAGGGCGAACAGTGCGGTGCGCAGCATGGTGAGCCGACCGAACCGGATGGCCATGCCCGGCAGGGCAAGAGCCCCGGCCACTGCCCCGATGCCCTGGGCGGTGACCAGCGCGGCGGTGGTCAGACCCAAACTCCATCCCGACGGGCGGACCACGTGAGCCATGGCCGGCACCAGGGCAATGAACGGCGAGGCCAGTAGGGCGACCACGGAGATCCAGATGATGGCGGACCGGCAGCCCGGTTCAGTCCGTGCCGCCCGGGCCCCTTCGGCAATGCGTGCCGCCATCGACAGGTGCCCGTCATGGGGAACTGGCTTGGGTAGACGAACCAGCAGCAGGGCGATGACCACGGCTCCGAACGACGCGGCGTTGACGGCGAAGACGATGGCGAAGTTCTGCGTGAGAAGAATCAGGCCAGCCAGAGCGGGTCCGATGACCCGGCCCATGTTGTACTGCGCTGACGACAGCGACACCGCCCCCAAGAGGTCCTCGGGTGGGACGAGGTCGGGCATCATCGCCTGGTAGGCGGGGAACCCGATCGCCCCGGCTGCCCCTCCTAGAAACGAGAGGATGACGAGTGCCCACGGGGGGTCCAGGTGCAGGCCGACCAGCAGGGTCAACACCAGAGCAAACATGGTTTCGGCCGCAGTGGTCGTGATCAGCCATCGGCGCCGGTCGAGGTGGTCGGCGAGTGCACCGCCTATCGGCGCCAGCAGGCCCATGGGGATGAACCCGGCGGCGGCTACCAGCCCAGCCCAACCCGGGCGTCCGGTGCGGGCGAACACCAGCACACCCAAGGCCACAGTCTGCATCCACGAACCCAGGTTCGAGACTAGGGCGGCCGACCAGATGAGGGCGAAGTTCCGTGACCGGAGCGGGCGAAGCGAAGCCAGGGCCACTGGCCAAGGTTACCGGTCTCGGGCCCGCCGTCCGATGGATCCGCTACGACGCGCCCCGCACGGCGTCGGCGTCGGCGTCGGCGTCGGCGGCATCGGCTTCAGGCCAGACAACGGCGTCGGGTCGACCCGCCGCAACTACTTGGTGCTCTTGGCCTTGCGCCGAGGGCGCAGGGCGAACCACCAGATGCTGGCCATAGTGGCCACAACGCCGAATGCGGCGGCGGGCTTGGCGATCTTGTGCGAGCGGTCGGGCATGTAGTGACGATACCCGGAGTGCATGGGTCCCGTCGGACTATCGCCACAGGCACGTCAGCCGACGGACCGTCAGATTCTCATCTAGTTCTTCCGATCTTCTTTCTGTTCTCCTATCCCTTCCTTGAGTTCGCCTTAGGCGCGACCGGCACGATGGTCTCCATGCAAGGGAGCGCCTTCCAAATCAATCAAACCGAGCAGAGTCGACGTCGTAGCAGCGGCCCGACCCTCACCTTGATCCACGGATCTGGAGGGTCGGACACGACCACTCCTCGTCCGACCGTTCCCCGTGTCGCCGAGCGGGCCCATCCCGGGTTCGAGGGCTTCACACCCAATGGCACGACCCCGGGAGCACCAGGGCCGGCCATCCAAGTTTCCGAGCCGGAGTCGCCGTCCTCGTGCAGTACGTCGAGGGGCAACGCGACACCAGACAACGAGAGTGCGACGCACTCCGGCTCGGGCCCGATCATGTCCTCGTGGCAGTTCGCCCAGTTGGCGGCCCGCTACCTCGATGCCACCGCCGGCGACTCCGTCGAACACCGTGTGGACGCTGACGCACACCGGCACTCCGGCGATGCCCGCATCGTGCCCATCAGATAGAGAGAAGCCGCAAGCAGTGGCGGTACACTGAACCTCACGCACTCCCCTGGTCTGGTCCGAGTGAGGCGTGGGGAGCGATCGTGGACATACCCAGACTGGCGACCTACCCCACCTGCCCGACCTGCCCCACCTGCACGACCTGCCCGGCGGGCCACTGATGAGCAAGTCGTTAGGCGACCGAGCCAGAGGCTCCGCCCGAAATCTGCTGCGCGTCAGTCCCCTGTCGGTGCAACGCCGGGTACTTGGCGCCATGGACAAGCACTCGGCCTGGGACTCCGGCGTGCCCCCTGTCGCTCCGCTGGTCCCGGTCTCCATGACCACCGGCTCTCCTGATTTTGTCGGCGTCGGTGTGCCCAAGTGTGGGACGACGTGGTGGTTCAGCCTGATCATGTCCCACCCGGACATCCATGTGGAGAACGAGAAGGAGCTGCAGTTCTTCAACATCCACTTCCTGCGCTTGCTCGATGCGGGGAAGATCACCGAGTCCGACGTGGAGACCTACCGCCAGTGGTTCCCCCGGCCTGCTGGATCCATCACCGGAGAGTGGACCCCGCACTACGCCTTCGCCCATCAGCTCCCACCAGTGCTCCGTGTGGCAGCCCCCGGCGCCAAGCTGCTCTTCATGCTCCGGGACCCCGTCGAGCGCTACCGCTCCGACGTATCTCGCAAGACCTCGTCGAAGCGGCTCGATCTGCTGCGCTACCGGGCCATGTTCAACGGTCTCTACTCAGATGTGCTCAAGCCGTGGGAGCAGGCCTATGCCCCCCAGGAGATGCTGGTGCTGCAGTTCGAAGCGTGCCTGGCCGCTCCTGACGAGCTGTTGGCCCAGACCTTCCGGTTCCTCGGAGTGGACGACTCCTACCGCCCCCCGCAGATCCGCACCCCGGTCAACAAGACCCAGTCCAAGCGGGGCCTCGACCGCGATATCGAAGTGATGCTCGACCGCCTCTATGTTCCGAGCGTGCTCGACCTCGCAGCCCGCTATCCCGAGATCGACCTCAGCCTGTGGCCCAACTTCGCCCACCTGGTCGATCGCCCCGGATTTCCGGCACCACCGGCCTGATCTCGAGGACCGACGGTCCCTACGGGCGGGCCACCGGGTCCGGAACCCGGAAGTGCACGGCACCTCGCCCGGCCTCGGGCTCCAATCTGCTGAGCGGGTCAACGCAGCACTCGAGGATGGAGTGGGCCACCCACTCAGCCGTGGCGAAAGCGCCGGCCTCGTGGATGCGGTGGAACCGGGCCACGTCCGGGAACGACTCGACCGGGGTGGCCCGGATCAGCGCCTGCATGTCGGTGTCGACCACGCCTGGGGTGACGGCATAGGCCAGCAAGCCAGCATCGCGCTCTTCTAGGCCGATCACCTCGGTCGCCATCTCCACTGCCGCCTTCGAGGCGCAGTAGACGGCCCACCCCCGAGAAGCCGATGTGGCCGCACCTGATGACATGTTCACCAGTGAGCCGACCCCGCGACGGCTGCGGACATGGCGGGCAAAGGTCGCAGACCCGTGCACCACGCCCAGGACGTTGACGGCCACATGGCGCTGCAGGTCGGTCGGGTCGGCATCGGCCAGCGGGCCGATGGGCTCGAGCAGCCCAGCGTTATTCACCCATAGGTCGATCTGCCCGAACCGGTCCACCACGGCGGCGGCAAACGCATCGATGGCGACCGGGTCGGTCACATCCACCGCCTCGGCCACCCCATCAGCCCCAACAGGCACCTCGGGTACCGAGCGTGCGCATAGGCCCAAGCCGAACCCACGAGAGGCGAAGTGGGTGGCCAGTCCGGCCCCGATCCCTCGGCTAGCACCGGTGACCACGGCGACTAAGCCCGAATGTCGGGTGTCTGCCGCTGGGTCACCGGGGGTCGTCATCAGTCGACCGTCGAGACGAAGACGTTCTTGATTTCGGAGTACGAGGCCAACGCCTCGAGTCCTAGCTCACGTCCGAAGCCGGACTGCTTCATGCCGCCGAAGCTGGTCTGCACCCGCACCGAGCTGTTGGAGTTGATCGATAGGTTCCCGGCCTCGACGGCCCGAGCCATCCGCAAGGCACGAGCCCCGTCGCGGGTCCAGATCGATCCCGACAGCCCGTAAGGCGTGTCGTTGGCCAGCCGGACGGCATCGGCCTCGTCGTCGAAGGCGATGACCGCCACGATCGGCCCGAAGATCTCCTCTCGGGCCATGCGCCAGTCGGGGTCGGCTGGGGCCACGACCGAGGGAGGGAACCAGAACCCAGGACCCGTAGGGACGACTCCTGAAGTGTGGACCGGCACCGGATCCCCGGGTGCGCCCATGCCCTCGTCGAGGAAGCCGGACACCACGCCGCAGTGGGCCGCGGTGACCATGGGCCCCATCTTGATGGCCGGATCCGTAGGGTCGCCTACCGTCCAGGCCCGCACGGCATCGGCCAGCAGTTCCAAGTACTCGTCGAATACCGACCGCTGCACCAGCACCCGGCTGCGGGCACAGCAGTCCTGTCCTCCGTTGGCGAAGACGCTGCCCGGGGTGGACGCCGCCGCCTTGGCCAGATCAGCATCGGCAAACACGACCGATGCTGACTTGCCGCCGAGTTCCAAGGTGACCCGCTTGATGGTGCCCGCGGCCCGGGCCATCACGTCTCGTCCGACCTCGGTCGACCCGGTAAAGGCGATCTTGGCCACATCGGGGTGTTCGGCCAGGCGGGTACCCACGACAGACCCCTTGCCAGTGACCACCTGGAGGACCCCCTCAGGAAGACCGGCGTCGAGGGCCAACTCGGCCAGTCGCACGGCGGTCAGCGGGGTGATCTCGGCCGGCTTGACCACGATGGTATTCCCGGTGGCCAGGGCTGGTCCGATCTTCCACGAGGCGATGGCCACCGGGAAGTTCCAGGGGATGATCGCCCCGACGACACCGAGGGGCTCGGGGAAGGTCATGTCGACGCCACCCGACACCGGCACCGTGGCACCTCGGTGCTTGTCCACCGCCCCGGCATAAAAGTAAAGGACCTCGGCCACCATGCCCACTTCGTCGCGGCTCTCGGCGATCGGCTTGCCGACGTTGGCCGTCTCGAGCTGGGCCAACTCCTCGGCGTGCTCCTCTACCTGGGCCGCGAACCGGCGCATGAGCCGGGCTCGGTCGGCCGGAGCCACTGCCCGCCACGCCGGACCGGCCGCATGGGCACGGGCCACCGCCTCGTCGGTCTCCTCGATGCCGTTGACGGGGACCTCGGCGATGACCTGCTCAGTAGCCGGGTTGATGATTCGTGTCGTTCCGCTCATGGGTGCTCCTCGGGTGGCTGGCGATCGGGTTGGGACACGGGTTGGGGCTCGGGTTGGGACACGGGTTGGCGATCGGGTTGGGGCACGGCGGCTACTCCAGAAGCGCTGGCGGTACGTGGAGCCCGGGCTGCCCGGGCTGCGGCTACCAACCCGTCGAAGAGCCGCACGTCGCCGCTCTCTTCAGGGTGCCACTGGACGCCGACAGCGAACG